>Ga0169931_10003528_pt1 | contig 24777 bp, 24 predicted proteins | sample Kivu_15m_20L_FD_129675 | JGI IMG/M metagenome (GOLD analysis project Ga0169931, IMG submission 129675) | Freshwater microbial communities from Lake Kivu, Western Province, Rwanda to study Microbial Dark Matter (Phase II) - Kivu_15m_20L... | ecosystem: Environmental > Aquatic > Freshwater > Lake...
AGCCGCCTACCGGTTGCGGTTTCTGGGGACTCTTCGGTTTGTGACGATTCTATCGCCCCGCCAACCGCCGCTGTTGCACGCCCGCCGCTGTGCCCGCGGGGACTGTCCCCAGTGTCATAACAAATGATGCGAATACCAATAAAATGTCTGGGATTTTCGCTGCAGGTGCCGCTGCAGGTTCCACGCACTTTGAGGTCGCGCGTACAGTTACCGGGGGAGGGTGGGTGGGGGTGGGTGGGGGTGGGGGATTGACATCCCCCGCGCGCCTTGTCACGATGGAGCGTATCCAAAGAACGAAATCAGGTGTCCTTACCACCGTTGCACCATCCCAGCTTCGCCCTCCCGGCACCCCCTCTTGCCAGAAAGTCAGGGCCATAGGGACGAAGCGGCCGACTGACTTTGGCCGCTCGCCAGCGACGATGCGTCTTTTCGCGGCCGCATCAACCCGGAGGATATCAACTGCAATCTGACGTGTACCAGTTCACTGACCCACACAATACATGGCTCGATTTGACCGCAGTAGCAATCGCTTGCCATGGACTGCCGGCGTCGCGTTGAAATCACTCTCGTCGCCCGCAAATCGATTCTGCTGCAGAACCCGGAATTCCTTCTCTGCCGGCACCACCAGCACGCCATCTCGACGCGTCACGACATAGATCCTCCCCTCGGCCACGATTGGCGATGCATACACCGGACGCCCGCCACTCCTCAACCCCGGCACTCGCTCCCTGTAGATCGTTTCTCCGGTCCCCGCATCAAGGCACCAGGCGATCCCCTGATCGTCCACCCAGTACAGCCGGCCCTCCACAAGCACGGGTGTTGCCACATACGAACTGCTGCGGCTGGTCCACTCCACATGCGTCTTCGTCACGTCACCGCGCCCACCAGCGCGTACTCGCAGGCTCCCGGACGATCGAAAACCGCCAAATACATAAATCGACTGACCATCCACAAGCGGAGCCGGGCTTACATTGCCCGTCAGCGGTGTCTCTGCATACCACGCCAGCTTTCCGGTTCGTGCGTTCAGTCCCCAGACCTCGCCGGGAACCGCCAGAATCAATTCCGTCTGACCATCCGCCCGCTGCAGCTGCGCAGGTGTACCATAAGACAGCTCCAGCGCCTCCGCCTCTGACTTCCAGACCTGCTCACCAGTCAGCTTGTTCAGCCCCAGCACCGCACGCCCCTCTTCCGCCGCGTTCACAATCAGCAGATCTTCAAACAGCGTGAGACTTGCCGCCGACCCCCATTGCCGATTTGCGGACTCTGTACCGACGCTGCATGTCCACAATTCCTTCCCGTCCAGATCGTACGCGGCAACTCCGGACTTCCCGTAAAACGCATATACCCGCTCACCATCCGTCGTCGCTGAATTGCTGGCATATCCATGCTCCAGAATATAACCCTGCGGAGGATCCTCACGCTGCGGCGTCTTTGCCTGTGCGGTCCACAGCACGTTACCGTTGTCGGCACTGATGCACACCAGTTGCCGCACCAGCTTTGCGGGATCATTTCCTGCATCAGCACCGTAGCCTGCGTAGCACGTGACGAAAACTCGGTCGCCTGCAATCACCGGGCTCGATGAACCCTCTCCCGGAAGGTCCCGCTTCCAGATCAGATTGCGGCTCTCGCTCCACTCCACCGGCAGTCCCACTGCATCACTCACGCCAGTCCCGTTCGCTCCCCGAAATCGACTCCAGTCCTCCGCAGGCAACTGCGCACCGAACAACACAAACAAAACCGCGGGAATACAAAGGTTTCCGACTTCAATTGTGCTGGACATCGCGAAGACTTCTGTGGTCGAAGGATACGAGAGACAGTCGCAGACGTGCTCACACTCCACGGATCTTAGGCCAACGCGACGGCGATGCAAAGCGGGGGTGTCAGCGGCTGCGAACACGTACAACATATTTGACTGGGGATTGCCGGAGTGGCCTGCGGGCAAGACCTGCGTCAGCTGTCCACTGCCTCCGGCTGCCGGGACTCCAGAAATTGCCATCGAGAAAACGTGGCAGCCTGTCCGACGCGTTGTCCGGAAAGATTTACCAGATTCCAGATGATGGCATCGCTGATGTGAAAGCATTTTCCGGAACTGCTGATGCGGACACCCTGATAGTCATCGACGTATCCGTCGCGAAGCGCTCGTGCCATCATCTGTGCACGCTCATCGCGATGCACTGGTTCGGCGGTGAGTCTTGAGGGCATGGAGGTGAGTGTGGTTGCGTCCATTTCCCAAAGTGCGAGCGCTGTTCGATTGCCGTAATTGAGGACGGGGTCTTCCTGGGTACCATGGGAGACCACGACAAAGGAGGCATCGAAAAGTCGGCGGGCCTCGTCTTCCGGATCATCGCTGCGGGAAATGAGTTCTCTGCCGACGTACTTCTGAAAGGAATCAAGGAGCACCTGAGTGTGCAGGATCCATTGAGGGGAAAGCCATGGCTGGGCGTTGAACGCTGCGGCGGCAGCGGCAGCCTCGGATACCGCGGCTGCCGCCACGTCATCTTCGGTTGGTTCCTGAGCCTGCGCCAGGGATTCGATGACGGTCGCCGAATCGACGGGCTCTGTCACCGCGTCGCTGTATGCGTCGTCAGATTCGTCGATGGCTGCATGATCAGCGTGGCTGGCCAGAGCCTCTGCAGCAGCGTTCGGGGCCGAATCAGCGCGTTTGGGGGGTGGCCCGGGGTATTGGTAGAACTGGCATTCGAGCTTGCCGTTGAAGAGTTTTCTGCGACGGTGTGCGCGGCGTCCGAACTGATGTTCAAAGGCGCGGCTGGCAGTAATGACATAGATGCTCCACGTGGCTAACGGGGACAGGACACGCCCGAGCTCGCGATAGACGGCAGCCACTTCTTCAGGGTCACCAAGGCGTTCGCCGTATGGAGGGTTGCAGATCACGACTCCGTATTCCTGGCCGGTGCGAAAGTCGCTGACTTCCTGCTCGCGGAACTGAATATCGCCTTCGACGCCGGCTTCTCGGGCGCCACGTTCGGAAAGTCGAATGGCGGCGGGGTCGTGGTCGAAGCCAAGGATAGCCTGAGCAAGTCGGGGCTGGCGGAGGTCACGGGCCTCGGTGCGAGTATCCTTCCAGATGCGGCGATCGAACCAGCGCCAGTCTTCAGCGGCGAAAGAGCGGCCCATGCCAGGGGCCATATTGCGTCCGATCATGGCGGCTTCAATAGGAATGGTGCCGCTGCCGCAGAAAGGATCAACAAGGAGTCGTTCGCGGTTCCAGTAACTGAGCTGGATCAATCCGGCCGCCATGGTTTCACGAAGCGGGGCAGCGCCGACGAAGACACGGTAGCCGCGTTTGTGCAGACCATCGCCGGAAGTATCGAGGGTGAGCGAGGCAACGTCACGGAGGAGCGAGACTTCAATCGGATAGACCGCACCGCTTTCCTCGAAGCGGAATCGCTGGTACTTCTTCTTCAGACTTTCGACGATCGCCTTTTTGACACAGCCCTGAACAGAGGGCACAGCGTGGAGACGAGACATGACACTGCGACCGGCAACCGGAAATTTGGCGTCGATGGGCAGGAGATCAGCCCATGGCAGGTCCACGGTGCGATCAAAGAGTGCATCAAAGTCCGGGGCCGGGAATTCTCCGACACGAATCAGGAGTCGGTCGGCGGAGCGAAGCCAGAGGTTGCAGCGGGCGATATCACGCTCGTCTCCCTGAAAGTACACGCGGCCATCGACCGTGCGGAGCACAGGGTAGCCGAGCTGCTGAACTTCGCGGGCGACGACGGCTTCAAGGCCGAAAGTTGTGGTGGCAATCAGATCAAATCGGGGCATTCGGGTGGGCTAACGCAGCGTTGAGGGGGTGGAAAATGCTGAATAATTCAGCGGCCGAATTGGACGGAGGGCGGACGGAGAAGTCAAACTCATTCCCCCCGCTTCCTCCGGCTCACTGCCAAATTCCGACAATTCCAGCCCGTTTTCCTGTGGACGGTGGTCCCGGATTCCCTGAAACTGCCGATGTTACCTGTTGCTGTCCGCCCCTGCATGTTTTCCGGAGCCTCCCATGGCAGCCTTCTTCGCTAATCGTCCGTCACGTCGCGGCTTTCTGCACGCTGGAATGCTGGGTACTGCAGGTCCCGGACTCGCAACGCTGCTGCGCCTGCAGCACGCCTCCGCCGCTGAAAGTTCAGCACTCGCTCCGGCAAGGCAGCCCTCCGTAATCATCCTCTGGATGCGCGGCGGTCCCAGCCAGCACGAAACCTGGGACCCAAAACCCGAAGCGCCCGTGGAATATCGAGGCTACTTTGGCTCCATGCCAACGTCCGTTCCCGGAATTCAAATCTGCGACATGCTCCCACTGTCCGCAAAGTGTATGGAAAAATGGTCGATTGTCCGCAGCCTGCACCACAACGACGCAGGCCATTCTTCCGGTGATCAGCTTTGTTTCACCGGCTACCCCAGTCAGGGGCCGCCAGATCTCAATTCGCGTCCCAGCTGCGGTTCCATTGTGGCGAAACAACTGGCCAGCCGACGGCCGGACCTCCCCCCGTATGTGATGATCCCCAAACGCGTACCGGGTGTGGACCCGGCTTATCTGGGTCCCGCCTGCGCCCCCTTCGAAACGCTGGCCGACCCCGCCCAGACAGAGCCCTTCCGCATTCCCAACCTCGCTCCCGCAGACGGACTTGCTGTGGATCGCGTCGAAGATCGGCGATCACTCCTGCAGCAGCTGGATCAGTTCCGTCGCCTCACTGATCTGAATGCTCGCTATCAGGCAGTCGATTCCTTTCAGGCAAAAGCCTGGGATCTGCTGCTCGGCCCAGCCGCAAGGCAGGCCTTCGATCTCGATTCCGAGCCTGCACATGTGCGGGAACGGTACGGTTACATGCCCGCCTACATTGCACCCACCCCGGACCGCTGCGGGGTGCCTGCCTGGAGTCAACGGTTTCTGCTCGCCCGGCGACTGGTGGAGGCCGGCGTGCCGCTGGTTACCGTCGATTGCCGCTGGTGGGACACCCACGTCAAGGGCTACGAAACCATGCGCGACGGTTTCCTGCCTCGCTGGGACAAGGCTTATTCAGCTCTGATCGAGGATCTGCATGAACGCGGTCTGCTGCAGTCAACGATGGTTTTGGCCTGGGGAGAATTCGGCCGCACGCCGAAAGTCAACGCCACCGGAGGACGTGACCATTATCCGAATGTGTTCTGTGCAGCACTGGCAGGGGGGGGCTTGAAGGGAGGCAGAATCGTTGGCGAATCCGACCAGTACGGTGCCCTGCCACTCAGCAACCCCAAACAGCCCCAGGATGTGCTGGCCACAGTCTACCAGCACCTGCAGATTGACACATCAACGAATTACCTCGACCACAGTGGTCGCCCTGTTCCGGTGCTGCCTTTTGGAACACCGCTTCAGGAATTGACCTAGACCCGGAACGGGGGTGAAAGTCAGAATTCACACCAATTGATCGGCACTTCGCACGCTTTTCGGCTCACTGAAATCGAGCGACTGTTATATGACACTGGCTTCGCATCTGTTCCACTACGTGAAATCCGGTTTTCACCCCGCGACCGCTCGACGCTCGCGCTGGCGCGCAATGGCGCACGACATCATCCGCCGCAGCGAACACCTCACAACTCTCTCAGACGAAGAGCTGCTGGCACGCGGACGGCGACTGCGGTGGGACGCCCGGGCCGGCACTCCTCTCGCCGATCTGCTCCCCGATGCCTACGCTCTGGTCCGTGCATCAGCCCGCCGATGTCTGGGCATGCAGCACTTCCCTGTCCAGATCATGGGCGCCATCGCCATGTTCGAAGGGCATATCGCAGAAATGCAGACGGGCGAGGGCAAGACGCTCACAGCCACCATGCCAGCCTTCCTCCAAGCCCTGGGAGGGCAGGGTGTTCATGTCGTCACAGTAAACGACTACCTCGCAAAACGCGACGCGGAAACCATGGGGCCAGTCCACCAGAAGCTGGGGCTGACCGTCGGGAAAATTCTTGAGAATATGGAAGCGGAGGAACGGCGGCAGAACTACGCGGCTGACATTACCTACGGAACAGCCAAGGAAATGGGGTTTGACTATCTCCGCGACAGACTTCGTCTCGGGGCCTCTCAGGATGACGGCAGCCCGAGGGTACGTCGCTTCATTCGAACGCTCAGAGGCACCGAAGAACCAGTGCAGCGCGGACATCACTTTGCACTGATCGACGAGGCAGACAGTATTCTCATTGACGAAGCACGAACGCCGCTGATTATTGGTCTGACGCAGCCCAACGATCCCGCGACGGTGAACCTGTTTCGCTGGAGCAATCGTGCGACTTATCAGCTGGAACACAAGCGGGATTACGTGTACGAGCCCGAGCGGCGAAATGCATGGCTTACCGATGCCGGCTGTCGTCGAGTGGTGCTGCTCTCAAAACCATCGCTGCTCAGCTCCATGGACACCGAACGAATTTATTCACAGGTCGAAAAAGCGCTGACGGCAAAGCACGCCTTCGAACGAGACCGGGACTATGTCATCGTTGAAAACAAAATTGTGATTGTGGATGAGGGCACCGGTCGTGTCATGGACGGCCGCAAATGGCAGGATGGCCTGCACCAGGCAATCGAAGCCAAGGAACTCGTGCCAATCACCGCGGCTACCGGTGAAGCCGCACGCATCACCGTGCAAAGCTTTTTCCGCCTCTATGCACACCTGGCAGGAATGACTGGTACGGGAACCCACGCGGCCAGCGAACTGAAAAAAACCTACCGCACCAAAGTCACCTCCGTTCCAACCAACAAACCCTGTATTCGCCGCGGGCTGCCACCTCGCTTCTTCATAACACAGGAAGCCAAACGCAATGCCATCGTCGATGCCATCCATGAACTCACCGCACGCGGTCGCGCAGTACTCGTGGGAACGCCATCGGTGGAAGCCTCAGAAGCCCTCGGACTGCTCCTCAAGGACCGCCTGATCAAACATCAGATTCTCAACGCGCGATACCACGAACAGGAAGCGGGGATTGTCAGCGAAGCCGGCCATGCAGGACACGTGACAATCGCCACAAATATGGCCGGTCGCGGAACTGACATCCTCCTCGAAGATGATGTCCGAAAATCAGGCGGTCTGCACGTGATTGCCACAGAAATGCACAGCTCCAGACGGATCGACAGACAACTCGTAGGACGCGCTGCCCGACAGGGAGATCCAGGTTCATTCCAGTTCTTTTTGTCAATGGAAGACGAACTACTGCGGTGTCGTGAACCGCGCGAAGTGGCGCGGAAGCGGCGGATCGCACTGCCGGATCGCAACGGAGAACTCAGCCGTGCATGGCTGCGATATTTCCGTCGCGTCCAGCGGTTTCTGGAACGTATGCACCGCAAACAACGCAAACACCTCCTTAAACAGGAACGCATGAGACTCGAGCAATACGAAAACATGGGGCTCGATCCATGCCTTGAACTGACTGAGAACTGATTTCAGGCCCCGGAATCACTTCAGAAGCATCACTTTCCCTGAAACGCTCGCCAGGCTAGACTCCTGGCCTTTTCCTCATTCATCTGTCTAAATTGTCCCCCAGGAATTTGTTATGCAGGTGTCCATCACGTGCCGCCACGGCAGCGTCCAACAGGAACTCAGAGACTACATCAGTCAAAAGGCTGAAAAGCTGGTGCGGTATCTCGATACCGTCAGCGAAATCGACGTCACGCTGGAATTTGAAGGTCCAAGAGTAGACGTTGAGCTGGTCGTCGAAATCGAAGGCTACCACACAATCGTGGCTCACGTCGAAGGCGAAGATTCCCGCGCCACGTTCGACAAAGCCCTCCACAAGATGGAACATCAGGTGCATCGCTACAAGGAAAAAAATCGCGACCGCCGCCACGCCACCTCCGTCTCTGATGCCACTCGCTCCGCCGAAGAAAAACATTCAACGGGCACCTGATCGTTCTCGCTGCCACTGGTCCGTTTCCATCGCTTTTCCCCGGTCACTGACATACGCCGGTTTCCCTCTGCAGAATTGAGCCCCCGTTTATGAAACTCACTGAGTTCGTCGTCAAGGAATCCATCCTCCCCAACCTCAAGTCCACTCGAAAAGAAGACGTCATCCGCGAAATGGCGGCCAGCCTGAGGGAATCCGGGGCCTTCAGCGCCGCCAACGAAGAATCCGTCATTGCCGCTATCCTCAAACGAGAAGAACTGGGCTCCACCGGAATTGGCAATGGTGTCGCAGTACCGCACACCAAACACCCCTCCGTCGAAAAACTCTCCGCCACAGTCGGCATCTCTCGCAGCGGCGTCGATTTTGCCAGCCTCGATGGTGAAGATGTCTTCATCTTCTTCCTCGTCGTCTCCCCGCCCGATCGCCCCGGAGATCATCTCCGCGGACTCCAGAACATCTCCCAACACCTCCGCAGCCCGGACTTCTGTAACTTCCTCAGACAATCCACAACCGCTACGGATATCTGGGATCTGCTCGTGGAACGCGACGAAGGCGACCGCGACGCCTGATGCCCCTCAGCAACTTAGCCCACGACTGCCCGATCACGTTTCAATACCGCGATCGGGTGGCCCTGGGTGGCCTCGAGAAATCTCATGACGGAAAATCCCAGTATCCAGAAAAAAGTTCGCGTAACGCCTGAAAATGGGCTGCACCTTGCACCCATCTCCCAACTCGTGCGCACCGCCGTCACCTACTCCTCCGCAATCTCACTGCTCCACGAAGGCAAACGCGCAGACGTCAAATCGGCATTTGACCTGATGCTGCTCGGAGCACCCCACGGAGCCGAACTGGAACTGGAAGTCAGCGGCCCCGACGCCACCGCCGCGGCCATCGCCATCGCCGGACTCTTCGAAGCCGGCTTTCCACATCACTAATCCGTCCGAATGTGCTGGAACAAACCACTGATTTGCCCACGCACATCCGCACGTCGCACTGCCGCTGTCACAGCACCACATTGGGTGTGGCCAAGTACGTAGAGAACCTTGGCTCCCAGAACCTCGGTACCAAACTCCAAACTTCCCACGTTCTCGCTGCTGGCCAAATTACCGGTAATTCGAGTCACAAACAGATCACCAAAGCCCTGGTTGAAGATGATTTCAATCGTACGCCACGGCCTGACTCGCAAGCATGGCAGCCACGTGGTGGTACAGCGGAATTCCGAACAGCAGATTGAACGGAAATGTGATCGCCAGCGCCGCCGTCAGCGAAAATGCCGGATTGGCCTCAGGAAGACTCATTCGCACCGCCGGAGGCGCCGCGATGCAGGAAGCACTCGAAGCCATCGTTCCCAGCACCATACAGCCACCAGTGGAAAGCCCAGCCAGAGATCCCAGCCACACTCCAGGACAGCCGTGCGCAATCGGGACCAGAATTCCAAACGCCACCAGAAAAACACCAGCCCTGGGCAGATCCGAAAGCTTCGCCCCAGCAGTCAACCCCATCTCAAGCAGAAACAGTGTCAACGCTCCGCGGAACAATCCGTCAAACAGCGGCTGAACCGGCTTACAGCCCTCTGCACCCGCCACAAGACCAATCAGCAGGCCGCCAACCAGCAACAACAGCGAACGCCCCGTGAGCAGCTCGTGCAGCACGGCTCGTGCTGACTGACCCGAACGCCTACCGGAATCTCCCTCCAATCCCGGCCCCGACTCACGACGACACTGCTCTCGCCGCAGTTGCCACAAACCAAGCCCAATCGCAATCTGAATGCCGGGAATCTCCAGCATCGCCAGCAGTGCCGGCATGTAACCCTCCACGACAAGCCCCCGAGACGCCGCGAATTGCTGCGCTGCCACAAACGTCACCGCCGAAACGGATCCGTAGTGTGCAGCAATTCCTGCCGCATCCGATATACTGAATCGCCCAATCCGCCGCAGCACCAGCCACGATGTGAGTGGCGTGATGCAGCCTGTCAGCAGTGTTGCAATCGCCGGAAATGCCAGATCCAGCGGATTGCTGTGACTCAGCTCTACACCTCCCCTTAAACCAATCGCGAACAACAGATAAAACGAAAGCGACGCATACAAATCACGCGGCAGCGCAAGCTCACTGCGAATCACACGTGCGAAAATCCCAAATGCAAATGCCAGAGTCAACGGTGAACAAAAGTTGGCTCTTAACACTTCAATCATCTATGATCTCCCAGTCGTGAAAAATAATACACGAAATTTGTTTCGTGTATTATCATGCGTTATTTCGTCGCTGCAAGGTCCAGCTCATGAAAAAATCCCGAAAGTCTCAGGAATTGAAGAAGTCAGAGCCCCCAAAGGCGCAGCCGCGTACAGACGTCTCCAACTGGACGTTCCTCACGAATCACATGCACGTCCTGCTGTGCCTCTATCGCGATCCGGCTGCAACACTCCGCGAAGTCGCTGCCCGTGTCGGTATCACCGAACGCATGGTGCAAAAAATCGTCGCCGAACTGGTCGCTGCCGGATTCACAGAAATTACTCGCGTCGGCCGCAGAAACTCCTACAGCATCCGACTCGATCTCAAACTCCGACATCCCCTCGAAGCTCACCACAGCATCGGAGAACTACTCAAACTTCTCAGCCGACCCTGACAGACCACCTCCAAAAAAACACCTTTTCGTCAGCTCCACCACCGCCACGTACGCCACCGTCAGCAACAAAAGCGACATCAGCAGCCCCGGCGGCAACGGGACAAAGCCAAACCGGCGACTCAGCGGCATGTATGGCACCAAAACCGCTGCGCAAGCCACGACAAGTGAGGCGATCGTCAGCCATCGCCCCGGACGACTTCGATAACACGGCAGGTGAGTTCGAATCACCAGCGCAACCGCCAGCTCTGTCAGGAGTGATTCCACAAACCAGCCTGTGCGGAATTCTTCAGCGCCCGTTCTGAAAACGTGCAGCAGCAGTGCAAACGTGAGCAGATCAAAGACAGAACTCAACGCGCCGAAGACCAGCATGAACCGACTCAGTTCACGCATGTTCCATCGCCGAGGGCGCCGAATCCACTCCGCATCCACAGCATCTGATGCTATCGCTGCCCCTGGAATATCAGACAGAAAATTGTTGAGCAAAATCTGTGAAGCCAGCAACGGCAGAAATGGCAGAGCCGCCGAGGCCACTGCCATGCTCAGCATGTTTCCAAAATTTGCACTGATTGTCGTGAGAATGTACTTCTGAGTATTCGCGAAAGTCCGACGGCCTTCATCAATGCCTCCAGGCAGGATTCCCAGATCAGGCCGGAGCAGCACAAGTTCAGCAGCCTCCCGCGCCACATCCACCGCGTTCTCCACAGAAATGCTCACGTCCGCCGAATGCAAGGCCGGCGCATCATTGATGCCATCTCCAAGATAACCCACCACGTGCCCGGAATCCTTCAAACTGCGAATAATCCTCTCCTTCTGCCCCGGATCCACCTCCGCAAAAACCGTTGTCGAAATCGCTCGATGCCACAGCACATCGTCGCTCAATCCGTTCAGTTCGGTCCCGGTGAGCACCCCGGTAACGGGCATCCCGATGGACTCCGCTACATGCACCGCAATCAGAGGATTGTCGCCAGTGATCATCTTCAGCCGAACTCCCCGCTCCGCCAGTTCCCGCAACGCTGATGCAGCACCAGGCTTCGGAGGATCTTCAAACAAAAGAAATCCCTCGAAACACATTCCCTGTTCTTCTCCACGCCCATACTGCTCACGCCTCTCCTGTATGTCACGCGTTGCCACAGCCAGCACCCGCAGACCACTCCGACTCCAAACGGCAAATCGCTCCTCCAGCTCTCGTCTCGTCGCCTCCGACAACTCCGCACATTCCAGTCCACGCCGCACCGCAACACATACCGCAAGCACCGAACGAAAGGCCCCCTTCGTCACCATAACAAACCCCGAACTCCCGCTTCCTCGCAGATCACCCAAAACCACACTCACCCGCTTCCGCGTAAAGTCCCATGGAATCTCATCGATCCGCTCCACCGCTGCCAAAACCACGCCAGCCTTTCCAGCCGCCCTCGTCAATGCCTCGTCCAGCGGATTCTTCAAACCAGACTGCAGCACCGCATTCAGACAGGCCAGACGCAGTACATCCCCGGATTCGCCGCCCAAAACATCACACGCATCCCGCAACTGCACCTCGCCAACTGTCAACGTGCCGGTCTTGTCCGTACACAAAACATCCATGCAGCCAAAGTTCTCTATTGCACTCAGACGACGCACCAGTACTCCCGAACGAGCCATGCGACGCGCACCATGAGAAAGCGTCATGGTGATAATCGCAGGCAGCAGCTCCGGGGCCAGACCAACCGCCAGAGCCAGCGCAAACAGCAAAGATTCAACCGGAGGTCGCGCCAACAGCATGTTGACCGCCAGCACTGCAGGCAAAATCAACAGCATCACGCGCATCAGCAACATTCCAAACTGCCGAACTCCACGCTCAAATTCCGTCTCCGGCCGCGGACGACGAAGGCGGTCTGCGAGCTTCCCGAGAGCCGTCGCAGGCCCGGTTCGCAATACCATCACACGTCCATAACCACTGCGAACACTGGTTCCCATCAGCACCCGCTGGTCTCCAGAAGCAGACTCCCACTGACCACCCCCAAGTCTCTGTACCCCCTCGAAGCTGCCACACGCCCGCTTCTCCACCGGAAAAACCTCACCCGTCAACGCCGCCTCACTCACAAACAAATCGTCCGCGGATAGCACCAGTCCGTCCGCCGGGATCAGGCTCCCAGCACTCAGGTACACCACGTCTCCAGGTACCACCAACTCCATCGGTATCCGCTGCTGTTCCGCATCCCGCAACACCATCACCTGGAGCGACAGACGTGATTGCAGTCGCCGCATCGCATTTCCGGCAAGATACTCCTGTACTCCCCCGAGAACTGTGCTTCCCACCAGCACGCTCAGCACGATCGCTGCATCTGGCCACTCCTGCAGAAACAGTGATATTCCGGCAGCGATCAGCAGCAGCAGATTGAGTGGGCTGGCGATCAACGCAAGCAGACGCAGCACAATCTTGCGGTCCACACCCTGCTGCACCTCATTCCGCCCGAAATATCCAAGTCTTCGAGCAGCCTCCGACATTTCCAGACCGCGATCGGGATCCGGCAGAAATAGTCCACGTCCCTCCGATACGCGATCGAAATCCACGACGGCCATCACAAAAACTCCCTGCTCGCCAGCGGAATAATCGCTATTCCAGCCGGAATTGCTCGAAAAACCGCTAATAAAGCCCACCGGCTGACGAAGCGCAGTCACTCTCTGCCCGAATACTCCACCTTAGCAAGCCAATCATCGCTTCCCCCTCCCCACCCACCCACATCTCCGGTGCCTGCCCATGAATTGGCTGAACTACCATCACCTGCTGTACTTCTGGACCATGGCTCGCGAAGGCAGCATCAGCCGCGCCGCAACCAAATTACACCTCTCACAACCCACAATCAGCGGACAACTCCGACAACTGGAAAAATCCGTCGGCAGCAAACTCTACGAACGCCACGGTCGCGAACTCCGACTCACCGAAGTTGGTCGTATCGTCTTTGAATATGCAGAAGAAATCTTCTCCGCCGGCCAGGAACTCATGGAACGCCTCAAAGGCGCCCAGACTGACGGAACTCTCACATTCACCGTTGGCATCCCGGACTTCCTCCCCAAACAGGTTGCCTTTCGACTCATCGAACCAGTGTTCCGCATGCCGGAGAAAGTCCAACTGATCTGTAACGAAGGAAAATTGTCCGAACTCCTCGCCGATCTTGCCGTTCATAAAGCCGATCTGATCCTTTCTGACAGCCCCGCCGGATCACAGGTCAGCGTCAAGGCCTACAATCACTCGCTCGGAGAATCCGGCGTTACCTGGGTCGCCACAGCCAGCATCGCAGAAAAACTCCGCGACCAGTACCCGGAATCACTCGATCAGCAACCCCTGCTGCTGCCGACCCAGAACACAGTCCTCCGCCGCTCCGTCGAAGAGTGGTTCGACCGCCAGAACTTCAGCCCAAATATCATTGCCGAAATCGAAGACTCCGCACTGCTGAAACTCCTTGCCGCAGAAGGCATCGGCATCGCCCCGGTGGCCTCCTCTGTCCTCGAAGACCTCGAAGACCGTTACGGACTCTTTCCCGTCGGTAACCTTGACGGCGTCTCCATTCAGTTCTACGCCATCAGTGTCGAACGAAAGGTGTCACATCCCGCAGTACGAGCCATTGCCGAAGCCGCTCGCGGTCGGCTCATCAACACCTGATTGACCCTCGGAAACCACCAGTGGAATGCTCTCGCATTCACTGCGCGTCGCAGATCTCAGGCACCCCCAACTGCGCTCGTCTCACCACCTCGATGCCATTGTGAATCTGCATCGCAGGATACAGCCGTCGCAGAATCTCCTGCACACGCTGCTTCTCATGCCACGTCCCAACACGACCACAAATCACAATCCGGTCGCCCGAAACAACCACTTCCAGATCGGCTGAATAAATCTCTCCGACTGCCCGCCGCAGCAAACCCTGCAACTGCTCGCTGCCCTTCGTCGCAACTGCCATCACCATCAGTGCACTCCCGCCAGACTCCGATCCACCACTGCTCCCGCACCACCAGCAACTGCAGTCCCACGCACATGGCGATGACAGTTGCTGCAGGTCATCGTCAATCGCAGAAAACCCAGATCCTCACCATCAGAATCCTGCGACTCCGCCATGCGGCTCAAAAATTCGGCCGCCGCCACAAAGTCCGCTGTGTCCTGCACAAATCGGGGACTTGCCATCCGCTCCCATGCCTCCAGTCGACTCAGCTCGATCATCCTCGCCGCCGATTCCTGCACCATCCCGTGATCCTGACGACTGATCCCCTCCAGCACCGTCTTCGCAGCCACCAGTTTCTGACGCATCAGGTTCTCCATGGATCGCTTGTCCGGCGGTGCTGCTATCTCGTCCTGAGCCGGTAACGCCACTTTCACTCCGCTGGTCTTCGGAATGCCCGAAGCAGCTGACATGAACGATGCCGTCATCATCATTAATGCCGCAATGCTCAACAGCACCGTGCCTGCAGAAATACGAGGTACACACATCGATGTCTCTCCTTTTCAGATTGAAAACACCAAAACAGCACTCGCCCAGTCACTGCTCCCCCGCAATCACTGTCCCCCGCACCCACTCGTGACACTTCAAACACTTCATCGTCACGTTCACCCACGCCAGCGATGTGCCATCCATGTCCTGGTCCTCCGACTCCTTCAACAACTCCTCCACCGCCGCCGAAAACTCATTGCTGTAACGCCGGTAAAACATGTCCGCACTCACTCGCCAGCGCTCTTCATGGCTCATCTGCAACAAAACCTTTGACCCCTTCGTTACCAGCTCCAGATCCTCCGTGCACAAACCCTCCAGCACCGTACTGGAAGCCTCCAGCTTCTGACGCATGAACTTCGACAGCCCCTTCCGCGGTTCGTCCTGCTCGTCCCCCCTGCCACCGTTCTGAACTGCAGTTACAGCCAGCCGAACCGACTCCTCATTCCAGCCAGCACTCGCTCGCAGCAGCCCCAACTGGTCCCGGAAGCCAATCAGCACTACCAACGACAAACAGCACATCCCCAGATACTGCACCCAGAATCGACCAGATCTGTTTTTCATAGCATCGCTCCTGTTCGCTCATATTCCGCAGGACAACAGTTCCAGCAGCAAACCCACACATCGTGTGCTCGTCAGCCGGGACAACCTCCCCGCAAAGACCGCGCCAAACATTCCAAAAGCCATCCCCAAATGCCTGAACCAGCAGCGGCAGCCCGTCACTCCCCACATTCTCCTTTCAACAAATTCTCTGACCCTTGCATGTCGCTGCTGCCCCACCACGATACCCAGACCACGCCGACACACTTTGGGTCTGCTGATTCCGCACAGATGACCGAAACCGCACACCCCGCCAACGCAAAGTGCACAGTCCAGGCAAGCCACACAAACGAAACAAACCCTGCGAATTGCTCCGGCTTCCGCAGTCGAATTCAGCCCGCAGACCGATTTCAGCACGAATCCATGCCTGTCACTCTCGCCCCAATCATTATCTTCAATGATCTCCCTGAATCCGGAACTGTTCACCAACACGGAGATCCTCGATGCAACCGCTGCAGTCACTGTTTGTAAATCTCATCGCACTGCTGCTGCTCCCCGCAACCGCCACAGCCCAGCAGGCTGGCTGGTTCAGTGATCTTCAAACCGCTCGTGAACTTGCCGCGCAGCGTAACGCCACCCTGCTCGTTCACGTCTACGGGCCCCAATGCCCCCCCTGCCGCAGGATGGATCGCGATGTCTTCTCAGTGCCTCAGGTTCAGGCCGCTCTCACACGAGGTATCGTAGCCGTAAAACTCAACGGAGATGCCAACCCCTCAATCATCAGGGACCTCGGAGTTCGCTCCTATCCAGCCGATGTGATCTTCAAACCAGGCGCCCCCATCGAGGTTCGACACCGGTCACACTCCACGACTGAATACCTCGCTCTCCTTGACAGTATCGCAACCCACCCACCAGCTCCTGCCACACAAGCCCCAAAAGCGGTCGCAGGCAACACCGGGCACCCATCTGTCTCTGCTCCGTCGCCATCCCGAAATGCCCGTCGCCCCTCCAGCCCGCAACAGCAATCAGATTCTCCACCCAGCGCCGAGGAGGAGAACATCCTCAACTCCAACCTCGTCGGACTCGATGGCTTCTGCCCTGTCACTCTCCACCAGCGCCGAATTCCCAGGCCCGGAAACCCGGAATTTGCCGCCGTCCACCAGGGCATCCGTTATTATTTCGCCTCCGCCGAACTGCGAAATCGGTTTCGCGCAGATCCCTCTCGCTATGCCCCAGCAATTCAGGGCTGCGACCCCATCACTCTGACACGCGAACAACGGGCGATACCCGGGAGCATTCGCTTTGGTGCCTGGTACCTCGGAAGATTGTATTTGTTCCAGTCTGAAGCAAATCGACGACTTTTCAGCGCTTCTCCGGGCGCCTGGACGAAGATCCAGTCGGCCGCAAATCCGTCCGGCGCCGCCCGCGTTCGTCAATGAACTCGCAGTAAAGGCCCCCGCAACTGGTGCCGACAAGGGCCGGACGCCGCCACGCAGAGCTACGTCGGGAATGGGCCTGTGACCGAAAAACTCACCGTGCCACACCCACGGACGTTCCGCCGCAGAATTCGACTCGCTCGGACCGTCCGGTACCTTTGTGGTCTTCACTTGAAAAAAATCTACGGAACCGGCTGTTTTTACAGCCCGTGGCCACAACGCTCGCAGGAAAGACGATCGTTCCGATCGCAACGAGCCACAAATCCACTGATGCATTTTTTCAACATCCACAGTGGGGAATCAGTGGAACAAACCAGTTCCGCGTCGTAGGATGTTCACGTTGACTCTGCCACTTCTGCCGGTCGCCCAAACTCGGAAAACTCTCCGAATGCAACACGCACGCCGCCACCCAAAATCCCCCACCAGCGCTGTTCCCGATTCTGACGCCGCAGTCGCCCGCCAGGAAAAACTGGCCGCCATTCGTCGTGCCGTCGAAGCTGGCTACTATGATAATGACGAAATCCTCGAACTGGCATTCAGCCGAATGCTGCAAAAGGTCCAGTCCGAACACAACGCTGACTAATTCGCCTTTCTCCTCCTGACCTCTCACACAGTACCAAAGGCCGCCGGTGACAAACGCCACCGCTCCCGCTCTTACGCCGCACACAGTCACGGTCTCGCCACTCGAGAAATTCCGCGAATTTCTCGCTACGCGCAGCAAACGGCTCACTCAGGAACGCGAAACTATCGTTCGCGAAATCTTCGCCGAACACGAACACTTTGACTGTGACCAGATCGTCGCCCGACTCACTCAACCCCGCCGCGACGGTGGCCGCGTCAGCCGCGCTACCGTGTATCGCACCATTCGCGAACTCGAAAACGCCGGGCTCATTCGTAAAGTGGCACGGGCAAACGATCGCGAAGTCTACGAACATGACTACGGCTACCCCCAGCACGATCATTTCATCTGCGAAAAATGCAGCCAGCTCGTCGAATTTCGCAATGAAGAAATCTCAGCACTCCTCGAAAAAGTCTCCTCACAGCACGGCTTTCGCATGACCGGCCACAGACTCGAAGTCCATGGCCTCTGCGCCGCCTGCGCCAAACCACCCGTCCGCCGACATCGCAAACTGGATATGATCTGAAAACAAAAAAAATCCCGATCACCTGTCGGCAATCGGGATCTATCGTTTCGGTCCACCCAGTACTGCACCTCGCCAAAATCACGGGCTCGCAGGAGGCTCCAACTCCTTCACCCGCTGTTCCAGCGCTGCCACCTCACCATTCAATCTTGCATTGGCCGCCTGAGCATCATCGGCGGAGTTCATGGCGTCCACGCCAACCACCAAAGCGCCAATCGTCGCGCCTGCATACACCAGCATCGGCAGGTTAAACCCTCCAAACTGGCCTCGCACCAGAGACGCATCATTCACCACCGCAGGCACAGAAATCGCCGATGGCGGAGCCGTTTCTGCTGCCCAAAACCGACATGGCAGCGATCCACTGCTCGTCACAATCTCATGCTGCCCCGGCCTCAGTCCCACAATCGTCACCAAACCGTTTTTACCCGATTCCGCCGTCGCCACCAGCTCGCCACGATGCAGCACCTCAACAGACTGACCCGACATCGGTCGCCCCTGCAGGTCCACCACTCGCGTCGTCAATAAACCACCCTTGCCCAGCCTGACGTCCTGAATCCGCACTGAGCCCCCGTCAGCACCCACGGCAAGCGGCGCCTGAAATGTGACCGCCAGTGAGAGCAAAACGGTCAGTATTCCTCGGTTCACGGAAGATATGGCAGTCATGAGTTCACTCCTTTGGTCATAACGTCGGTAATGCAGCTGGCTGGCGGAGCCCCCGTGGATGCCACTCAAGTCACCGCCCCGGTCCGCCCACGTTCAAACTTGAACCAAAGTTTAAGCTCGACGGCATTTTTCGAAAATAGGAGTTTCCGCGGGATAAAAGCTCAGCGTTCTGATTAGCCACCCATGAACTGAATGCCCCCGGCGCCTCACCCCGATGAATCTCCGCCACGTAATCCCGCAAAACCCGCCGCGACTCGTCAGACTCCGTCAGCAGGAATGAAGTCCACGCCCAGCTGTTGCGATAGTCGTCGCCATCCATCGACTCAGCCGAGGGCAGACGCTCCAGTACACGCAGCGATGACACCTGATTGACTCGCGCTTTCCATCGCAGCAACTCACGCCGCGATGCGTCCGCTCGACTGCCCAAACGCTCCTCGAAACACTCCGCTAACCCCTCATCCAGCCACAGCGGAGCGAACGGCAAATGCTGGTGCACTCGCACATGCACCATCTCATGACGCAGATCCGTCATCAACGACCGATTGTTCCACGCATAAATCTGGCTGACACCGGCGTTTTTGTAGAACAGAGCCCGCCGATTACGAGCCTGCGGAAGCCCGGACGACAGGTATTTCAAATAGCTCGCCTGACTCGCAAACAGCACAATCTCCACTCGCTCCTCTGTCGCCGCTATGCCCAGAGACTTCTCCAGCAGCCCAGTGACCTCGTCCAGCTCCTGCCAGATTGCTGCTGCCGAAATGGAAAATTCCGAGTAGAGCACGGCATGGCCCCGCTGTTCCTCCACCACCCACCTCGACGCGGATCCGTCACCGGTACAGACGTTCACCCACGCAGTCGCCGCCAGCAGCGCTACCACCGGGATCACTCGTCTCCTGTAGCTTCGGTCACTCAGCATGCGTTGCCCAAACCAGCCCCATTCGCACTTGAAAGACTCCTGATTGGCAAAACAAAAAATCGAAAACGAGATCCTGTTCGCCCACGCAAATCGGCAAATCGTGCCGAAACTCGGCCCTGTGGGTCAACACCAATTCTACAGGCCACGTCAGCGACAACTTCCCCAGGAAAATCCCGGATTTTTCGAATTCCGCGTTCTTCTTCAGCATTTCTTCTCGAATCTCAGCCCAAATGGCGCGTATCGTTGTACCAGTCGGCAGTTTCTGCCGCTGCCCTAAGCATGGACGCAAGCCCCCCATTTCCTCAGGTGCCAAATGCTGGTCCTCAGCCGAAAAGTTGGCGAATCCATCCAAATCGCCGGTGATATTCGCATCACCGTCACCGAAGTGCGCGGTGGTCGTGTCCGATTATCCATCGATGCCCCTCAGTCCGTCCGCATCGCCCGCCAGGAAATTCTCGAACACTCTCCTGCTTCAACCACCGAAACTCCAGCCTCGCCCCTCACCATCGAAAATCACGGCCACGGCTAAGCAGCCTCACTTGCTGCCGGCCGGTGAAACATGAGGTCGAAGAGCACCAGCGCTGATCGAAATTGACAAATGGTTCTGTGAAGGTGGCAGCGGACACAGCGTATAGGGGTTGTAGGCGCAAGGTGGGTTGTACGCGCGGTTGAAGTCAAGCACCACGGACGTGTCGTCTTTGGGAAGGTCGACAGACAGAAAGCGACCGCCCGGCCACGTCTGCTGACCGCTGGTTTGGTCCCGGAACACAACAAACAGCTTTCCGGGTTCGTCCTGAGTAGCCTGAAGCCTCAACAATCGCCCCTCAAACTCAAATTCCACGGTTCCCGCCAAATCCTGGCTCAAAGTTGCCCCACGCACATTCTGAAACTCGATCGAACTGCCCGGTGCCGCAGCCACAAATCGAGCTGGGATGCGGTAGGCCTGATTCGGCGGAAACCAGCGCTCTCCCGGAAAGTCGCGGATAAGGCCACTGTTGCTGTCACGGATTCGGATGGCCAACTTGCCCGTACGTCTGAGCAATTGAAGAGTACTCGAACCAATCGAAAGGCGATCGGCAGAGTCCGCTTCGGGACCCGTGCCGGTCAGTGTGAGGATGCCGTTCTTCGCAGGCTTGCCATTAAACCTGAGCGATGCACCGTCGGCCGCGGCAAACAACACAACGCCCCCCGTCACCGTAAATCTGCCACCTTCAGCAGGCGAAGATTCAGCGGCAAGGCGAATCTCGCAATCGGGGGCCGAGCCAAATCGGACCTCGTCCTGCTCCAGCCAGTGCAGTCCAGTCACCGCAAGCCAGCCGTCAGCAGATCGCAACTGACGCTCGCGAAGTTCACGCCATCGCTCCGTTTCAGCAATCCAGTCGTCCACCGGGTCCTGAAACACAGCACACAAAGGAATCATAGAAAGCAGAATCGGGAACCAGACGACAGTGGCAATGAAGGGAGAAAGGCTCATCAAAGGTTTGTGATCCGAGCAAAGGAATGGACGGATGTCATATTAGAATGAGTCGCAGGAAGACAAATCGCCGCACAGTGAACAGTAATACAATCGCGAGCCAATGTCATCCCGTTCGTAAAAGTTGAGCAGGCCTCGGCAGAGTGCTGCGCCCTCCCGGCACCCCCGCTTGCCAGAAAGAGCATCTGGCTCCCCTCTCCCCGGACCGGGGAGAGGGGTCGGGGGTGAGGGGTGAAACGCGCCTGCCACGTGCAGCACGGACAGTGCAGAAGGATGCTGGATTCACAGTGGCCAGGAAGTGTTGACGAGGGGGCTGGCAATGTTCTTTGACCCCTCACCCCCGTCCCCTCTCCCGACGAAACGGCGCGAACTCTGCCCATAGTCGCGTTTCGCTCCGCGAAACGGACACCCAGCCCTGTCACTGCTGAAAACCTCAAAACCTAACCTTGCCTCGCTCACGCCAAAAACGCCCCTGAACTCCCATATGACCACCGTTTCACCATCCGAGGGCGAGGCTCCTGCCGAGCCACCGAACGCTGGTCCGCGCTGTAAGCGATTGCCAGCGATTTTGCGAAGCAGCGGGGATCGCCGCAGTCCTCGCGGCAGGGATACGGCTCAGCAGGAGCTTCGCCCTCCCGACATCCCCTCTTGCCAGAAAGTCAAGGCCATTGGGCTCCGATCCGGCACTCTCGCTGCCTTCTGCAACCACTCCTGTTTCAATCAGCGCCACGCCAGGCAACAGACCACGCGAGCTGCCCAAACCTGTTGTTGGTTTCCCGGAGGTCTGGGGGCTGGCCTCCAGATCCCCTCCAAACAGCTCCCCCAAAATCTTCCTCCGTTTTTTCGGTTCAACATCTCTCCACTGGCGAAACTCTGAGTCCCCTCTGACCATTACACGCGAAGATCAAACTTTCATCCAGATACCTCCACACGACCCGGATTGACTTCGTTCAGCTCTGTTTCACCTGAATTCGTCCTTCCGCAACCAGCAGCCTCTGCAGATACTCAACTCCGCCTGCTTCATCCGCAAAGACTCCCTGCAACTGCGCTTCGTGGCAGCACTGAAGCACCTGGCGAAACCAGACACCCGGCTGATATCCAAGGGCGATCAAATGCCGCCCGAGGATTAGTGGCGGGGGACCGGCAGGTCCGACGTCGCAATCGCCCTGCTGGAGAACACCAGCCGCGCGGTCGGCGAACTCCCGCAGTTCAGGCGACAGGCCCGCTGACAGTGGCGGACGACCACTCAGGTCCGCTTCAATCAGCCGGATCAACTGCGGCAGCGTGGCTGGGCGCAGCCGGATGATCAATCGACGGAGGGCTGAAGAGCTGAGCCGTGGCTGCGCGTGCGCCAGATGTTCAGCAACCAGCGGGAGCACTGGACTGATGATGGTCTCCGGAGCCCCGATCCGACTCAGAAACTGCTCTGCAAGTGGTACACCTGCCGACGCATGTCCCGGAGCCTTCCACCGCCCCTGAGCAAGGACTGTGGTGGAGGGCTTGCCGAGGTCGTGGCAGAGTGCTGCGAAGAGCAGTTCGATGCGGTCGTCTTCGTCCAGATTTTCGCGGTCGCTGATCGTCGCCGCAGCATCACAGACGTACAGCGTGTGAACCCAGACGTCACCTTCAGGATGCCAATGAGGATCCTGGGGAACGCCGGGGAGGGCAGCGAGTTCGGGAAAAAGGCAGAGCTGTTCAGTGGCGTGGAGTTGCCGCAGCAGAGCCGCCGGCCGCGGAGCCAACGCCCAACTACGCCAGCCATTCCAGGTGAACGCCATAGATCCTCCCCCATTCACGCCGCGCTTGTCAGGAAGCGGCCCCTCCATCCTCACCGACAACCTCCTCACTCCGCGTTAACAGATCCCTCCATCGATCCACAATACTCGTGATCTCTCTGAGCGCATCTGTGGCGGCGTCCGGTCGGGCAACGACCTGATCGAGACAGCCATAGTGCTCCTCGATGCACTCCAGCAGCAGGCGCCGGATGGCCGCTTCATCCGGCCGATCGGGCAGCCGGCTCTGCAGATACAAATTCTCCAGCTGCTTCTCTTTTTCGGTCGCCCAGCTGCGAATATCGGCTTCCGTGACCTCACCGCGGCGAATGGCTTTCAAATGTTCGCGATCCCGCCGCAGATCCATGTCACCATGGAGAAGCAGCTGTTCGCATTCGTAGAGCAGCCGGACGACATGATAGGCGTATTTCACATCAAAGCCATACTGTTCACGCAGCTCCGCTCGCTTTCCCTGCGGCTGCCGTGACTGCATCTTGTGCAGCTGGGCATAGCCATAACCCTTGAACCGTGTCCAGAGGCCCTTGTGCAGGAATAGCTGGCGGCGTTCACGCACCATGCTGCCAACACGTGTCAGATGCAGGACGCACTCCTGTGCTGTGAACAGTGAGTCGATCAGATTGGGGTTGCATTCCATACAAAGCGTGAAGTATCGCGGCAGACTGTAAACATTGATGTCGTATTCACAGCCTTTGCCAGCGTATGCATCCGGATCATGGATCTGGTGCCGCTGAAACACGTCAAAACGCGTCTGTGGCCTGCCAAACCCGGCAATCTCGCCCGCCAGATGCGGAAACAAATGATCACGGGGTGGCATGGCAACGCCGTAGACATCGACATCCGAAATGTCCGTGGAAACACCGTATGCAGTCGAGCCCATGCGGGTTTCGTAGAGCATATTCGTAGGCAGGAAGGCCGGTGGCCGCAGCAGTCCGCGGGACGTGAGCTGCTGAACGAGAGATCCCATAACCAATATCCCTGCAGTGATAAGGTGCCGGAAGATCCACGACAGTCTCGGCCAATATATCATCCGGAAGACAGAACTGGGGTGCTGAAACGGTACGAACGCTGCCCATAGTCGCGTTTTGCTCTGCGAAACGAACAGGATTTGTGAACTGTCAAGAACTTGTAAATGCGAATCTGATTGCGGCTGAGAAACAGCAATTTCGGCAAACTCGCTCGAAATCCTGCCGGCGACTGGAAAGTCATCGATAGGTCAAAGCCCATACCATCCACTTCCTGTCGGGCCAGTTCTGCGGGCATCGAGCCTGTCGAGCTGAATCGACACGCCGTTCAGCCACCCGGTTCCCGGTTCGAGTCCTTCCGAAGAGCTTTTTGTTCGTCTGCGGAAAACCAAACTGCAATTTCAATCGCCAAAACGTCGCCAGCCACCGCTGATGGCGTTTTTCGTTGCACGGCCATTTTTCCCCGTGTTTTCGCCAGTTTTTGACCTCCACGCCCACTCGCCGGCACTTCCCTTTCCGCAGAAAAAACAATTGCGCCCCCGAAAGAGACCCTCAGGTCTCTCCCGGCACCCCAAAAATAAAAGTCTCGAACTCTCACACTCTCTGGTTAACAGCCGCGAAAAGTGAACAGCCCGTCTTCCTCGGGGGCGCGAGGAAGACAGTTGCGGAAAGTGCAGGTGAGTTAACAGGATGCCGGAAGCTCGCATGCCAGCGTGGTGTACGCCAACTGAATGAACTGGCTCCCACTCCTGAATCAGCACGACATGTACCTCTCCGAGGCGATCATCCGAGACTCCCAGCACTCGGTACTCACGCGGAAAGACCGGATGGTCGGGCGTGCGACGCGTGCGGGCTTCGCATGGGAATGCGGACTGTTGGCAAGTTCGTAACGA
>Ga0169931_10003529_pt1 | contig 24771 bp, 21 predicted proteins | sample Kivu_15m_20L_FD_129675 | JGI IMG/M metagenome (GOLD analysis project Ga0169931, IMG submission 129675) | Freshwater microbial communities from Lake Kivu, Western Province, Rwanda to study Microbial Dark Matter (Phase II) - Kivu_15m_20L... | ecosystem: Environmental > Aquatic > Freshwater > Lake...
ACAGCTCCCCCGCGCCGTCCCGGCCCGGCCCTTCCGGGAGATCGGCGCAGCGGACCTCGCCGATGCCGACCTGCACGAGATCGGCGTCGCCCGGGCGTCGCGCCCAGCGGCCCTCGGCGACGCCTTCTGCGATCGCACGCAGCCGGACCGGGTCGGGGGCCCGCTCCTCGGCCCACAGGCGGAGATGCGATCGCCAGGTCGCCCAGTCCTTCGCCGCACACGCCGCGGATTCGGCGCTCCGGCGGCGCCGACGAGCCGCCCGCTGCACCTCGAGGCCGATCCGGAACAGCGCCGGCACGGCGACGGTGACCCCGAGCAGGACGCGGAGCGGCCCGGCGCTCCCTCCGAGAAGGGCCAGCATGAGGAGCCCCATCGCGAGCGAGGAGAGCAGCGTCGCCACGAGCGCCGGGTCCGTCGCCTGCGCGGTCCGCGATGCGTCGGCTGCTGCAGGCTCCGCGGGCCGACCGCGGGGCGACGGTCGCGGCGCCGGTCCGAAGGTTCGGAACCACGGCCCACACGACCCGGTCGTTCCGCCGGTGCGGCGAGCACCCGGCTCACCGACCGGCACGACCCGCAGAGACGTCCCCTCCGGGAGGCGCACGACCGGGTCGGGAGGCGGTGGGAGCGCCTCCGGCACCCAATGGACGCGATGGACCTCGCCGTCGAGGAAGTGGACGGCGAGCGCCTCGGACCGCCCGACGACCACGGTTGCCGCCCTGGTGCGGAACGCGTGCGGCGATTCACCCTGCGGCAGCGTCAGCGTTCCGCCCTCGGTCCCGCCGACCACGGCGAGCGCCCACGGCGCCGGCACGGGGTCACGATCCGCATCCGGGCCGGCGTGGAGGACGGATCCGTGGTGCAGGCCGACCTCGACGAGTGTCATCCCTACGTCGACCGGTGATCCGTCGATGCGGACCTCGACCGCGCGCTCGATGCGGACCGCATCGAGCAGTGCGACGACCGTCGCATCCGGGTCCGCCTGTATCCGCACGCGGCGCGGGAGACGATCGCCGGACGCCACGACGATGTCGAAGGGTTGCTCCGCTCGATGCACACGGTGGCTAGCACCTGACATGTACGGAAAGATACTCACATGATGTGGAAGATGCTGGGGACAATCCGCTCAGAACCGCAGCGGGTCCACCTCGACCCGGACCCGGCCGGTGCGAACCCCCCGCGCGAGCGCCGCCGCCAACGCCGATCGGTCACCGGCGCGCACCAGGTATGCGCCGTTCGTCGGCCCGAGCACCTCCACGGCAGCGGCGTCGGTGGCTCGGTCGTCGTCGACCATCGACGCGATGAATCCCGCCGCTGCCGGGCCCGAGACACGCGCGACGCTCCGGAAGGGCGGGAGCCCGAGCGCAGCGCGACGAGCGAGTTCGACCTCGGCCCAGCGACCCGGGTCCGCATGCAGGACGCTCTGCACGACCTCGTGGTCCGGCACCGCGGTCTGCACCACGATCCGACCGCCGCCGGAACGTCCGCCGACCCGGCGCGCCGCGAGGACGAACAGCGAGAGCACGGCTTCGGATGCTCCGACCACGGGAGCGAGCAAGTCCTCGTCGATGCCGAGAAAGAGCACGGCGTCCAGCGAACCGACCCGGTGGAGGAGCGCCTCGGTTCCCACGAAGAGCCGTTCGTCCCCCCTCGGCGGGTTCGACGACGCCGTCAGCTCGACGACGGCCTCGCCTGTGAGCGCGGCGACGTCGTCCCGGATGTGCGCGACACCCGGTCGACGCACCGCGAGCCGCGATGCCCCGCACCCCAGGCACGATGCCGGGCGGGACGCCGAACACCGAGCGCAGTGGAGGGCGCCGTCGCCACCTGACCGCACCGTTGCGCCGCAGCGGTCGCAGCACACCAGCGCCGCGCACCGGGTGCACGACAGCAGCCGGGCGCGCCCGGTGCGGTTGTAGACGACCCCGACCCGCGCACCGCTGCGGAGCAGATCGACGATCCGCGACGGGTACAGCCCGACCCGCGGATCGAGGTCCCGTCGATCGACCACCTCGACCACCGGCCACCCGGACCGCTCGACGGCCCGGTCGACCACGGTCGGCGCGACGGCCGTCTGGGTCTCGGTCCGGAGGAACGGTGACAGCAGCACGACCGGGACGCCCGCCCGCCGAGCTCGCTCGACGGCGACGTCGCGCGCGTGCCAGGTCGGGGCGCGCTCGTCCTGGAAGCGTTCGTCGTGCTCGTCCACCACCACGACCGCCGCAAGATGTGGCAGCGGCGCCCACGCAGCGGCGCGACCGCCGACCACCGTGGCGCCACCGGCGGCGCCTGCCCAGTCGTCCGGTCCGACCGTCGCAACGCCCATGGCGCGGAGCCGGGTGCGGATCGAGATCGCCCACGCCTCCGACGGGACGAGCACCAGTGCCTGACCCCGGCGGACCGCCTCGGCGACGAAGGGGAACGGATCGACCGTCGGTGGCCACCGCACGGCTGAACACCCCTCGCGCGAGGCGAAGGCGGCCATCACGTCGGGGGCTGCGCCGTCGATGGCCTGGCTGCGGCCCCGAGCCAGGGGCGTGACGGACCGGACGACCCGGTCGGGGCTCGCGGCGCGGAGGAACGTCACCCGACGCCCCGCCCAGCGACTCGCCGCCCAGTCCGCGAGCTCCACCACCTCGGCGGACGGGCCGAGGCCGGTCACCGACGCGACCGGTCGGAGCACCACGCCGGGCGGGGGCGGTGCGCCGATCTCGGTCACCCAACCGCGGACGCGTCGCCCCTGCAGGGGGACGCGCACGATGGTCCCCACACGCACCGCCGGCACGGACGCAGCCGGGAGGAGGTAGTCGAAGGGACGATCGACCGCCGGCAGGTCCACGAGGACCCGGACGACGGCGTCCTGCACGGTGCTCACCGGACCGACCCGGTGGCCCGCAGCGCGTCAGAGCCCGAGGGCCGACCGAAGGTCGCCGACGCGGTCCGTCTGCTCCCAGGGGAAGTCCCCCTTCCGACCGAAGTGACCATACGCCGCCGTCTGCCGGTAGATCGGCCGACGGAGACCGAGGTCCCGGAGGATCGCCGCCGGCCGGAGGTCGAAGACCTGTTCGACCGCGTCACTGATCCGCTGAGGATCGACGACCGCGGTGCCGAAGGTCTCGACCATGATCGACAGCGGGCGGGCCACACCGATCGCGTAGGCGACCTGGATCTCGCAGCGTCGCGCCGCCCCGGAGGCAACGACGTTCTTCGCGACCCAACGCGCCGCGTACGCCGCCGACCGGTCGACCTTGGAGGGGTCCTTGCCGGAGAACGCGCCGCCGCCGTGGCGGGCGTACCCGCCGTAGGTGTCGACGATGATCTTGCGTCCGGTGAGACCGGCGTCGCCGACCGGGCCGCCGATGACGAAGCGTCCGGTCGGGTTCACCCAGACCGTGTAGTCGTCGTCCTGGAACTGCTCGGGGATCGTCGGACGGATCACCTGCTCGATGAGATCCGGGCGGATCATCGAATCACGGTCGACGCCGTCGGCGTGCTGGGTGGAGATCAGGACGGTGGTGAGTCGGACGGGCTCGCCGTCGCGGTACTCGAAGGTGACCTGGGTCTTGCCGTCGGGCCGGAGGTAGGGAATCGCTCCGGACTTGCGCACCTCGGTGAGGCGCTCGGCGAGACGATGCGCCACGTGGATCGGCAGGGGCATCAGGGCGTCGGTCTCGTCGCACGCGTAGCCGAACATCATCCCCTGGTCACCGGCACCCTGACGGTCGAGCTCCGCATCGGGGTCGCTCGCCGCGCCGCGCACCTCCTCGGCGGTGTCGACACCCTGCGCGATGTCGGAGGACTGCTCGTCGAGCGCCACCATGACTCCGCAGGTGTTCCCGTCGAAGCCGTAGACGCCCTTGTCGTACCCGATGTCGCAGATCGTGCGGCGCACGATCTGGGGGATGTCGACGTACGCCTTGGTCGTGATCTCGCCGGCCACGATGGCGAGCCCGGTGGTCACCATCGTCTCGCACGCGACCCGGCTCATCGGATCCTTCTCGAGGAGCGCGTCGAGCACTGCGTCGGAGATCTGGTCGGCCATCTTGTCGGGATGTCCCTCGGTCACCGACTCCGAGGTGAAGGTCCAGTTCGCCATCGTTCGCTCCTCGCCTGCTGGTCCCTGCGCCGACGAGCCGACCACTGCCGGACCGTCGAACCCGGGAGAACTTAGCGGGTGGGTGGGACGCACCGGTCGTTCCGCAGCGTCTCGACCACGTCGAGCACCGCAGCGGCGACAGCTCGCTTGGACTGCAACGGCACCTCGACCTCACGCACGCCGGTCTCGGCCGCGGGGTCACGCACGAGGACGACCACCTGGTTGGTGTCGTGCTCGAACCCGACCGAGGGTGCCGCGACGTCGTTCGCGACGATCAGGTCGGCGCCCTTGCGTTCGAGCTTGGAGCGGGCGTGTTCTCGCACCGACGACGTCTCCGCTGCGAACCCGACGACCACCTGGTCGCCGCGCCGTCGCTGTCCGATCTCTGCGAGGATGTCCGGGGTCGGCTCGAGACGCACGGTCGGAACGCCGGCGTCCTTCTTGATCTTGTCGTCCGCGACGCCGACGGGACGGAAGTCGGCGACGGCCGCCGCCATGACGACGACGTCGGTGGAACCGAGCTCACCGAGCACGACGTCATGCATCTCCTGGGCCGTGTCGACCCGCGTGCATCGCACTCCTGCGGCGGCGGGGCGATCGACGGTCGTCACGAGGTGGACATCGGCTCCGCGCGCGGCCGCCTCGTCGGCGAGCGCGTGGCCCTGCTTGCCCGAGGAGCGGTTCCCGATGAACCGCACCGGGTCGATGGGCTCCCGGGTCCCACCCGCCGTCACGAGCACGCGCACCCCGGCGAGAGACGGCGGGGTGAGGACCCCGTGCACGACGTCGAGGATGGTCGACGGCTCGGCGAGACGACCACGCCCGTGGTCGCCCCCGGCGAGTCGCCCCTCCGACGGCGGCACCACGCGGACACCACGACGTTGGAGGGTGGCGAGGTTCTCCTGCACGGCGGGGTGGTCCCACATCTCGGTGTGCATCGCCGGGCAGATCACGACCGGCGCCGTCGTGGCGATCAGGGTCGCGGTGAGCAGGTCGGAAGAGATCCCTGCGGCATAGGTGCCGATGAGCCGGGCCGTGGCCGGGCAGACGAGGATCAGGTCGGCGGTCTGACCGAGGCGGGTGTGCGGAATCGGGCTCGTGTGCCGACCGGGCACCGGCTCGTCGACGCCGATGTCCCAGAGCGAACGCACGACCGGTTCCGACGCGAGCGTGGAGAACGTCGTCTCCCCGACGAAGCGCTGCGCCCCCGAGGAGAGCACGGGGATGACGTGGGCACCGGCGTCGACGAGTCGCCGACAGACCTCGACAGCCTTGTACGCAGCGATCCCCCCGGTCACCCCGAGGACGATCCTCCGACCTGCGAGTGCGGACACCGTGAGGTCCGGACTCAGTCCCCGACGTCGCCCGAGTCGGCGGCTGCGGCGGCCTCCGCGGCCTCGATGTCGGCCCGGGCGGCCTCCTCGGCGGCGCGTGCCTCGGCGCCGTCGATGCCCACGATCTTGTCGGCGTCGATCTCCTCGAACGCGATCGAGAGCGGCTTCCGGGCGAGCGATGCGACCTGCGGCGGAACCATCGCGCCGAGGCCGTCACCGAGGTGACCGAAGTAGGCGTTGATCTGCCGGGCCCGCTGCGACGCGACCGTCACGAGGCGGAACTTGGAGCCGGTGCGGTGCAGAAGCCCCTCGATCGGCGGGATCACCATCGTGTCGTGACGCGTGGCCAAAGTTTCGCCTCCGGGAACGGGCACTGCGGATGCCGCAGAACGGCCTCGAATGGTAGCAGCCACGAGGCCACCACCGATACCGCGGTCAGCCGCGGTGTTCCCTCGCATCGCGGATCAGCTCGGCGAGCTCGGCCGTCGCCCGTTCGACCTCGTCGTTGACGACCACCCTCGCACCGAGCTCCTGGCCTCGCGCGGCCTCCCCGTCGGCCTTCGCGAGGCGCTGCACGATGACGTCCTCGGGGTCGCCGCGCCGCCGGAGTCGAGCCTCCTGCGCTGCACGGGTCGGGGCCTCGACGAACACGAGCAGGGCGTCAGGACGCCGGGCGACGATCTGGGCGGCGCCCTGCACGTCGATCTCGTAGACGACGTCGCGGCCGGCGGGTGGATCCTGCAGTGGCGTCCCGTAGAGGTTGCCGAGGAACTCGGCCCATTCGAGGAACCCCGCTGCGGCGATCCGCTGCTCGAACGCCTCGCGGGAGACGAACTCGTAGGCGTCCTCGGCTTCGCCGGGTCGGCGCGCTCGCGTCGTCCAGGAACGGCTCAACCAGAGTTGCGGGTCGAGCGCCAGGAGAAGGTGGACGATCGTCCCCTTGCCGGCGCCACCGGGCCCCGAGACGACGACGGTGAGAGGGGCTGCCACGGTCGCCGGCAGTGCTCAGCGGCCGCCAGGGAACGCAGCGAGGAGCGCCCGCCGCTGCTGCTCGCCGAGCCCTCGCACCCGACGGGTCTCGCTGATCCCGATCTCCTCGATCGTTCGTCGCGCCTTGACCTTGCCGACGCCGGGGAGCGACTCGAGCAGTGCGAGCACCTTCAGCTTGCCGACGACATCGTCGTTCTCCGCTCGTTCGAACACCTCGACGAGGGAAAGCGAACCCATCTTGAGCAGCCCTTTCAGCTCGGCGCGCACGCGGCGTGCCTCAGCGGCCTTCACGAGGGCGAGGGCACGCTGCTCGGGGGAGAGAGCGGGGGGATTCGGCATGCGTCGACCTTACCCGACCACCCCGGGCACCCCGGAGGACCGGGCCGGACCGGGCCGGACCGGGAGGGTTCCGCCTCAGCCGTGGTGCGCGGCGCCGACGAGGTCTCGCACCGCGGCGACACCGTGGTCGGCGCACCAGACCGCGAGCTCGTCGAGGACCCGCGCCGCAGCACGCGGATCGGCGAAGGTCGCGGTACCGACCTGCACGGCCGACGCGCCGGCGAGGAGGAACTCGACCGCGTCGACACCGTGGGAGACGCCACCGACGCCGATCAGGGGAACCGTCGGCAGGGCATGGTGGACGTCGTAGACCGCCCGGACCGCGACGGGCCGGATCGCCGCGCCCGACAGCCCGCCTCGACCGGCGCCGAGCACCGGCCGGCGGGTCTCCACGTCGATCGCCATGCCGAGCACCGTGTTGGCGAGGGTCAGCGCCTCGGCACCGCCCTCGACGGCCGCCTCGGCGACCTCGACGATGCGGTCCGTGTTGGGGCTGAGCTTCGCCCACCGTGGGACGCGAACAGCGGCCGTGACCCGGAGCACCTCACGGGTGCTGACCGGATCATGGGCGAAGATCCGGTTGCGATCCTCGAGATTCGGACAGGACACGTTCACCTCGACCGCGGTGATCGACCCGGTCGGCGCCGCGGCGAGCTGTTCGGCCGCCAGCCCGAAGTCCTCGACCGTGCGCCCCCAGATCGACGCGACGACCCGCGCACCGGACCGCCGGAGACCCGGGAGGTCGTCCTCGATCCAGCGCTCCACGCCAGGCCCCTGCAGGCCGACGCTGTTGAGCATGCCGGCGGTCGTCGGGTGGAGCCGGGGTGCCGGGTTCCCCGCCCAGGGGAACGGGGCGAGGGATTTCACGACCACGGCACCGAGGCGCCGGAGGTCGAGGTAGGCCCCGAGCTCGGCACCGTGCCCCGCCGTGCCCGCCGCCGTCATGACCGGCGCCTCGAGCCCCACCGATCCGATCTGCGTGCCGAGGTCGACCTCGTTCGGCGCGACCCGACCGGATGAGGACGGTGCTCCGGTCACGGGAGCTCCAGGGCCATCTGCGTCGGGTCGCCTCGGTGGAAGTCCTGGAGGCTCCGCACGGTGATGGGGCGTTCCCGATGGTCCCGTAGACCGTTCGCTGCGGCGAGCGCCGCCGCGGCGGTAGTCAGCAGCGGAACCCCGTTGCGCCCCGCCGCCGCCCGGATGTGCGCTCCGTCGGCCCGCGAGCCGCGGCCACGCGGCGAGTTCACGACGAGCTGCACCGACCCCGACGCGATGAGGTCGACCGCATCGACGCCGTCGTCCTCCCCGACCTTGGAGACGACTTGGTCGACCTCGAGCCCGGCCGACCGCAACGCAGCAGCCGTCCCGGTGGTCGCGACGATCCCGAAGCCGAGCCCTTGGAGCATCCGGGCCGCTTCGACGCCGACGGCCTTGTCCCGGTCGGCGAGCGACAGGAACACGTTCCCCGCGTTCGGGAGGCGGGTGCCGGCAGCGAGCTGACTCTTGAGGAAGGCCATCCCGTAGGTGGCGTCGATCCCCATGACCTCACCAGTCGAGCGCATCTCCGGACCGAGGACGGCGTCGGCCTCGGGGAACCGACTGAAGGGCAGCACCGCTTCCTTGACCGCGACGTGCCCACGCACCGGCGGTCGCACGAGCCCCTCGCTCGCAAGCTCGGCGAGTGTCGCCCCCGCCATCAGCCGGGCGGCGATCTTGGCGAGAGGGACGCCGGTCGCCTTGGCGACGAAGGGAACGGTCCGGGAGGCACGGGGGTTCGCCTCGATGACGAAGACCTGGCCGTGCTTGACGGCGTACTGCACGTTCAGCAGGCCGACGACGCCGAGCTCGTCCGCGAGTGCCCGGGTGTGACGGGCGAGCACGTCCTGCGTCTCCGCCGACAGCGTCACCGGGGGGAGTATGCACGCCGAGTCACCGGAGTGCACGCCCGCCTCCTCGACGTGCTCCATGATCCCGCCGACGAGGAAGTCACCGTTGCGGTCCCGCAACGCGTCGACGTCGACCTCGACCGCATCCTCGAGGAAGCGGTCGATGAGCACCGGACGTTCCGCTGACAGCCCGCCCTCGCGCCCGAGGCTCCCGGCGAGCGCGAGCTCCGCCATCGCCGAACGGAGCTGCTCGACGTCGTAGACGATCTGCATCGCCCGACCCCCGAGCACATAGCTCGGCCGGACGAGGACGGGGAACCCGACGCGGTCCGTGACGGCGATCGCCTGCTCCACGGTCGTGGCCGTGCCGCCGGCCGGCTGGGGGATCTCGAGCCGGGCGCACAACGCGTTCCAGTGCTCCCGGTCCTCGGCGCGGTCGATCGCCTCGGGCGCGGTGCCGAGCACCAGCTCGGGCGGCAGGAGGTCGGCGAGCTTCAGCGGCGTCTGCCCGCCGAGCGCCACGACCACCCCGACGAGCCGACCGGCCCGCTGCTCGGCGTCGATCACGTTGCGCACGTCCTCGTAGGTGAGCGGCTCGAAGTACAGCCGCGACGACGTGTCGTAGTCGGTGGAGACCGTCTCGGGGTTGCAGTTGACCATCACTGCGTCGAACCCGGCCTCACGGAGAGCGAAGCACGCGTGGACGCAGCAGTAGTCGAACTCGATCCCCTGGCCGATGCGGTTCGGCCCCGAACCGAGGATCACCACGGTCGGCCGTTCGGTCGGGGGAACCTCGTCCTCGTCCTCGTAGGTCGAGTAGTAGTACGGGGTCTCGGCCTCGAACTCCGCTGCGCACGTGTCGACGGTCTTGTACGTGGCGACGACGCCCGCAGCGAGGCGTGCGGTGCGCACCGCGTCCTCCTCGACGCCCCAGAGGTAGGCGAGCTGCGCGTCGGAGAACCCGAGGCGCTTCGCCGAACGCCACTCGGCCCGAGTCAGACCGGCGGGCCCGGCTGCGGCCCCGAGACGGGCGCGCTCCTCGGAGATGCGCAGGATCTGGTCGAGGAACCAGGGGTCGATCCGGCACGCGTCGTACACCCGCCCCGGGTCGATGCCCCGACGCAGTGCCGCCTCGACCTCGAAGAGGCGGTCGGGCGTGGCGATCGAGAGGGCCGCGAGCAGCGCGTCGTCGTCCACCCTTTCGAGGACCGTTTCGGCGGGGTCGGCGTTGAGGCCGTGCCGACCCTGTTCGAGGGAGCGCATCGCCTTCTGCAGGCTCTCGGGGAACGTGCGCCCGATCGCCATGACCTCACCGACGGACTGCATCTGGGTGCCGAGTCGGCCGGACACGCCGGGGAACTTCTCGAACGCCCACCGGGGCACCTTCGTGACCACGTAGTCGATGACCGGCTCGAAGCTCGCGGGCGTCTTGCGGGTGATGTCGTTGGTGATCTCGTCGAGCGTGTAGCCGACCGCGAGGCGGGCGGCGATCTTCGCGATCGGGAACCCCGTGGCCTTCGACGCGAGGGCGGAGGACCTCGAGACGCGCGGGTTCATCTCGATCACGACCATCTCGCCGGTGTCGGGGTGGACGGCGAACTGCACGTTCGACCCTCCGGTCTCCACGCCCACCCGTCGCATCACGGCGAACGCGGCGTCGCGCATCGCCTGGTACTCGACGTCGGTGAGGGTCTGCGCCGGCGCGACCGTGATCGAGTCGCCGGTGTGGACCCCCATCGGGTCGACGTTCTCGATGGAACAGACGATCACGCAGTTGTCACGATGGTCCCGCATGACCTCGAGCTCGAACTCCTTCCATCCGGCGATGGACTGTTCGATCAGGATCTCCGAGATCGGACTCGCGTCGAGGCCGAGCGCTGCGAGCTCGGCGAACTGCTCGAACGTCGAGGCGATCCCCGTCCCCCGACCGCCAAGGATGTACGCGGGCCGGATGATGACGGGGAGCTCGATCTCACCGACGACCGCCATCGCCTCCTCGAGGGTGCGCGCGATGCCCGACCTCGGCACACCGAGCCCGATCTCGAGCATCGCCTCCTTGAAGCGGTGGCGGTCCTCCGCCGTCGCGATCGCCTCCGCGTTCGCACCGATCAGCTCGACGCCGTAGCGATCGAGCACCCCGGCCTCGACGAGCTCCATCGCGAGGTTGAGCCCGGTCTGGCCCCCGAGCGTCGGCAGCAGGGCGTCCGGGCGTTCCTTGTCGATGATGCGCTCGAGGACGGTCACGTCGAGCGGCTCGACGTAGGTCGCGTCGGCGAACTCCGGGTCGGTCATGATCGTGGCCGGGTTCGAGTTGGCGAGAACCACCCGGTAGCCCTCGGCCCGCAGCACCCGGCAGGCCTGGGTGCCCGAGTAGTCGAACTCGCAGGCCTGGCCGATCACGATCGGGCCCGAGCCGATGACGAGGATCGTGGCGATGTCGGTGCGACGGGGCATCTCAGCGATCTCCTCGGTTGCCGGCGAAGTCGTCCATGAGGTCGGCGAAGAGGCCGAACAGGTAGGTCGGGTCGTGTGGCCCCGGACCCGCTTCGGGGTGGTATTGGACCGAGAAGCACCAGCGGGACGCGCTGCGGAGCCCACCGACCGTCCCGTCGTTGAGGTTCCGGTGGGTGACCTCCACGTCGTCGGCGAGCGACGCCGCGTCGATCGCGTAGTTGTGATTGTGCGAGGCGATCTCCACGGTGCCGGTCTCCACCCGCAGGATCGGGTGGTTGCCACCGTGGTGACCGAACGGCAGCTTGAACGTCGACCCGCCGAGCGCCGTCCCGAGGAGCTGGTGCCCGAGGCAGATCCCGAAGATCGGCACCTCGCCGAGGAGGGACCGCACGGTGTCCACCGCCCAGGGCAGCGCAGCGGGGTCACCGGGGCCGTTCGAGAGGAAGACACCGTCCGGGCGCACGCGCAGCACGTCCTCGGCCGGGGTCGTCGCCGGCACCACCTCGACCGTCGCGACCTCGGCGAGCCGTCGCACGATCGACTCCTTGATCCCGAAGTCGTACGCGACGACCCGCCGGCCGGAGGCCCCCGGGACGACGCGCACGTCGTGGCGGGTGACCGCACGCACGTGGTCGATGCCGTCGGTGCCACCCTCCGCACGGGCCGCAGCGAGCAGGGCCTCGACCGGAGCGGTCCCGAACGCACCGGGCATCGCGCCGCGGTCCCGCAGCACGCGGGTGAGACGACGCGTGTCCACCTCGGTGATCGCAGGGATCCGATGGCGGACGAGGAAGTCCTCGAGGGACCCCTCGGCCCGCCAGTTCGACGCCCGCCGGGCGAGGTCCCGGACGACGATCCCCCGACAATGAGGCCGCACGGCCTCGTCGTCGACGGCGTTCGTGCCGTAGTTGCCGATGTGGGGGTAGGTGAACGTGATCACCTGGCCGGCGTAGGAGGGATCGCTGATCACCTCCTGGTAGCCGGAGAGCACCGTGTTGAAGACGATCTCGCCGGCGGCGATCCCCTCCGGTGGACGCCATCCGGCGGCGATCCCTTCGAAGGTGCTGCCATCGGAAAGCACCAGGTGGGCGACCTCGTTCATCGTTGCGCCTCCGAGCAGATCACGACAGCGGTGCCGTCGAGAAGGGTGTGCCGGGCCCGACCCCGGAGAGTCCGGCCGGCGAAGGGGGTGGTGGCGGTGCGGCTCACCGCGGTCTCCGGTCCGGCGGCCCACACCGCCTCCGGGTCGAACACCGTCAGGTTCGCCGGCCGGCCCGCAACCACCGGGCCACCCTGCCGGTCGGTCAGATCCGCGATCCGTGCCGGCCCCTCGGCGAGCAGCGCGACCGCCCGAGCAGGTGGACACTCGACCGGGGAGAACACCGTGGCGCTGTACCACGGCAGTGTCGCCGCACCGAAGGCCGCCTCGGCGAAGGGGACGTTCTTGGCCACGGCGGAGGCCGGCATGTGCCCGCTGACCAGTGCGTCGACGACACCCGACCGGAGCGCCGCGGCCACGGCGTCACGGTCCGCCGCGGGGCGGAGGGGGGGCTCGAGCTTGAACGCCGGGTCGAAGGCCGCACAGTCGGCGTCGACGAAGAGCGCGTGCGCGGCGGTCACCTCGGCGGTGAGATCGAGGCCGGCGCGTCGGGCCGCAGCGACCATGCCGAGGGATGCGGCCGTAGACAGGCGACGGAGGTGGAGTCGCACCCCGGTGCGCAGGGCGAGGGCGAGGGCCCGCCCGACACCGAGCTCCTCCGCCTCGGCCGGGATCCCGGCGATGCCGAGCAGCGAGGACCACGGACCCTCGTGCAGGTGCCCACCCCCGGCGAGCACCGGATCGACCGGGTCGAGCGCCACGACGACGCCGAGGTCGGCGGCATACGCCATCGCCCGCCGCAGCACCGTCGGGTCGGCGACCCCTCCCGGGTCGCCGAACACCCGGACACCGAGGTCGGCGAGCTGGGCCATCGGGACGAGCCGCTCCCCCGCTGCGCCCATCGTGAGCGCTGCCGACGGGACGACCGCACACGACGCCCCCGCCGCGAGGGCACGGAGGTGGTGCAGCGCGGCGGGCGAGTCGAGCGGTGCGGAGGGGTCCACGCCGACGAGCACCGCCGTGCACCCGGCGAGCGCTGCCGCCCGGGTCGCAGATTCGATCGTCTCCACCGAGGGGTCGGCGGGCTCGCCGACACCGGAGAACAGGTCGACGAAGCCGGGCATCACGTAGGCGCCCGAGCAGTCGAGCTCGGTGCCGGCGACCCCGGTCGCGACATCGGGTCCGACGGCCGCGACGACCCCGTCCCGGACCACCACGTCGGCGCGCCGTTCACCGGATCGGTCGACGACCACGCCGCCACGGAGCAGGAGCACCTCAGACATCGCCGCCACCTCCGGCGTTCTGCAGCGGACCGGCGCCGAGCAGACGGAACAGCACCGCCATCCGGACCGACACCCCGTTCGCCACCTGGTCGAGCACCAGGCAACGAGGATCGTCGGCGACCTCCGGGGCGATCTCGACACCCTGGTTCATCGGCCCGGGGTGCATCACCACCGTCGAGGGACCGAGGCGCTCGGCGCGCTCGCGGGTCAGGCCGAACCGCTCCACGTACTCGGCGAGCGAGGGCACGAGCGGGGCGCCCTGGCGTTCGAACTGCATCCGGAGCAGGTAGACGACGTCCACCGTTCGGAGGACGTCGTCGAGGTCGTCGGTGACCCGGACCGGCCACGCGGAGGTGTCCGGCGGCAGCAGCGTGCGCGGGGCGACGAGGGTCACCTCGGCGCCGAGGGTGTGCAGCGCCCACACGTTCGACCGGGCCACCCGCGAGTGGGCGATGTCGCCGACGATCGCCACCCGCAGGCCGTCGAGCGTTCCGAACCGCTCCCGGAGCGTGAACGCGTCGAGGAGCGCCTGGGTTGGGTGTTCGTGCCACCCGTCGCCTGCGTTCACGACGGCGGCGTCGACCCAGCCGGCGAGCCGGTGGGGTGCGCCGGACGCGCTGTGGCGCAGGACGATCGCGTCGACGCCCATCGCCTCGACGGTGCGCGCCGTGTCGCGCAGCGACTCCCCCTTCTTCACCGACGAGGTACCGACGCTGAAGCTCAGCGTGTCGGCGGAGAGCCGCTTCGCGGCCGTCTCGAAACTCAGCCGGGTCCGGGTGGAGTCCTCGAAGAACAGCGTGGCCACCGTTCGACCCTGCAGGGCGGGCACCTTCGGGATCGGGCGGGCGTTGACGGCCCGGAACGACGCCGTGAGGTCGAGGAGGTGGACGAGGTCGTCGCGGTCGAGACCTCGCACTCCGAGCAGGTGCCTCATGCCGACATCTCCCCCACCTCGACGCCGTCCCCGCCGACGCGCACGAGCTCGTCGCGACGTGTCGGCAGGTTCTTGCCGACGAAATCCGGACGAATCGGCAACTCGCGGTGTCCGCGGTCCACCATCACGGCGAGCTGTACGGCCCGGGGGCGACCGTGGTCGTTCAGCGCGTCGAGCGCGGCCCGGACCGTCCGGCCGGTGAACAGGACGTCGTCGACGAGCACCACCACCCGGTCGGTGATCTCTACGGGGAGGTCGGTCACCCCGTGCGGCATCACCGACCGCAGCCCGATGTCGTCGCGATGGAAGGCGACGTCGAGCGTCCCCGTCGGCGGCCGGGTCCCGTCGATGTCGTCGAGCGCGTCGGCGAGGCGGGCGGCGAAGGCCACCCCGCCGGAGGCGAGACCGACGAGGACCACGTCGGCGGTCCCCCGGTTCCGTTCCGAGATCTCGTGCGCCATCCGCCACACGGCACGTTGCACGTCGCCGGCGTCGAGGACCCTGGTTCGGGGAACGAAAACGCCCCCGGACGGGGGCGTGGGCGACACAGGTTCCGGGGAGGCCGGGCTGCTCATGGGGCTCCTGTCCGTCCGGGCCTCACAGGACCCGCTTCACGGTCGGTCCAAGACAGTAGCACCGGGCCGCAGCTCATCTGCGACACGAGCGAGGACTCCGTTCACGAACCGTCCCGACTCGGCCGTGGAGAACTTCTTCGCGAGCGCGACCGCCTCGGCGAGCACGACGCCGGTCGGCGTGTCGGGACGGTGCGCGAGCTCGAAGACCCCGATCCGGAGCACCGCCCGATCGATGGCGGCCATCCGCTCCACCCGCCATCCCGTGGCGAACCGGTTGAGCACCTCGTCGATGCCGGCGGTCTGCTCGGCGACCCCGTTCACGAGCGTGACAGCGAACTCGTCGGGCGCGACCGGCTGGGCCGCGACCACCTCGCCGACGGGCACGCCCTTGGACTCCGCCTCGTAGAGCAGCGACAGCGCCCGCTCCCGAGCGAGCCGACGTCCGCCCCCACCCGAACCGGCCACCTCAGGCCCGGGTCAGGTAGTCGCCGCTGCGCGTATCGACCTTCACCCGGTCGCCCGGGTTCACGAAGAGCGGGACCTGGATCGTGAGTCCGGTCTCGAGCGTCGCCGGCTTGCGGGCACCGGAGACCCGGTCGCCCTGCACACCGGGCTCGGTCTCGGCGATGCGCAGCTCGACCGAGGCGGGGAGTTCGGTGTCGATGATCTCGTCCTCGTACATGACGAGGATCGCCTCAGCGTTCTCAACGAGGTAGTCGGACGCGGACCCGAGCGCAGCCGGACCGACGTTGAGCTGCTCGTAGTTCGACGTGTCCATGAAGACGTAGTCGGCGCCATCCCGGTAGAGGAACTGCATCTCGCGCTTGTTGAGGAGCGCGCGATCGACCTTCTCGCCCGCCCGGAACGTCCGGTCGACGACCTGGCCGGTGCGGGCGTTCTTCAGGGTCGTCCGCACGAACGCCCCGCCCTTGCCGGGCTTCACGTGCTGGAAGTCGACGATGGTGTAGAGACCGTCGTCGAGGTTCAGCGTCATGCCGTTCTTGATGTCGTTCGTCGTGATCATCGCCATGTTCGGTCCTCCCTGGGACGACGGTCCCGTCTCACGGCCGGTCGGACCGCGTCGGCCGCAGGACGATCGGGAACCCGGTGAGGCTACGGCATCCGTCCGGCGTCACGACAACCGTGTCCTCGATCCGGACGCCGAAGCGCCCCGGCAGATAGACGCCGGGCTCGACCGTGAGCACGTGCCCGATCTCGAGGGGGACGCCGCCGGAACGCGGGATCGACGGCGCCTCGTGCACGTCGAGGCCGACGCCGTGCCCCGTCCCGTGGGTGAACCGCTCCCCAAGTCCCGCCCCCTCGATCACCGAGCGGGCAGCGAGGTCGACCGCCGAGACGACCGCCCCCTCGCGCACCGCCGCACGACCGGCGGCTTGGGCGGCCACGACGAGCTCCCAGACCACCATCGCCTCCGGGTCGGGACTCCCGAGACAGATCGTGCGGGTCATGTCGGACCGGTAGCCGTCGACCACCGCACCGACGTCGACGACGACGACATCGTCGATGCCGACCACGCGATCGGTCGGACGGGCGTGTGGGAGCGCGCCGTTCGGGCCCGACGCCACGATCGTGGGGAACGCGGGGCCGTCCGCCCCGGCGTCGACGATGGCGGCGTCGAGCGCCCGCGCGATCTCGATCTCCGACCGGGCACCGTCGATGAGGGACGTCAGCGACCAGAACCCGCGGTCGACCGCTCCGGCGGCGGCCGCTATCCGGGCCACCTCGGCGGCGTCCTTGCAGGAACGGCCCGCCTCGACGAGGCCGACCGTGGGGACGAACTCCACGCCGGGTGCGATCCGGGAGAGCTCCCGCACGGTCGCCCAGGACACCTCGGTCGCCTCGAGCCCCACCCGCCCCGACGGACCGAGCAGCGTCCGCCACACCGCCTCGCCGTCCGCGCCGCTCGGAACCTCCACGACCTGCACGATCCCGGCGAGTCCGGCGTCGGCGAGCTCGGCGGGCGCCTGGTCGCGGTAGCGGGCGTCGGTGAGCAGCGCCACGGACCCCTGCCGGAGCACGAGCGTGCCGTTCGACCCGGTGAACCCGACCGCCCAGCGCACGTTCGAGGGATGCGACACGACCAGCACGTCGAGGGGCACCTCGGCCGCTCGGGCAGCGACCGCCTCGACGCGGCCGCGACGATCGGCAGCGGGGAACTCCAGCGGGGTCACGACGATCCGGAGCGACCCAGCAACCCGAGCACCGCCTGACCGGCCAATGCGTACCCGGCGCCGCCGAACCCGCACACGGTGCCCGTCGCGACCGGCGAGACCACGGAGATGTGGCGCCAGGCCTCCCGGGCGTTCGGGTTCGACAGGTGGAGCTCGACAATCGGACCGTCGAACGCGGCGAGCGCGTCGTGGATCCCCCACGCGTAGTGCGTGAACGCCCCCGGGTTGATCACGATCGCCGAGACCCGGCCCCGCGCACCGTGCACGGCGTCGATCAGGTCGCCCTCGTGGTTCGACTGGAGGTGCTCGAGGTCGACGCCGCCCCCGGCGAGCACCGCGCGCAGCGTCGCCACGTGGTCGTCGAGGGTCGCCGACCCGTAGATGGCGGGCTCGCGTTGCCCCAACAGGTTGAGATTCGGGCCCGACAGCAGCAAGACCGGTCCGAGCGTCATCGCCCCTCCTCCGTCGCTTCGAACGCTGCGTCGAGCGCAGCGCGTGGGATGTCCGTGACCGGGCTGACCCCGTCCGGGCCGTCGAGCACGAAGGTGAGGCCGGCGAGCGCCTTCTTGTCCCGGCCCATCAGACCGACCAGTTCGTCGCGGTCGACGCCCGACGGCAGGGCACCGGGGAGCCCGTACGCCGCAACGACCCGCCGGTGCTCGTCGACACGTGCACGGTCGATCCGTCCGAGTACCCGAGCGAGCTCCGCCGCGTACACGAGCCCGATCGCCACGGCCTCGCCGTGACGGAGGTCGAAGCCGCCGGCGATCTCGAGGGCGTGGGCGAGCGTGTGGCCGTAGTTGAGGATCGCCCGACGGCCGCCCTCCCGTTCGTCGCCGGAGACGACCTCCGCCTTGATGCCCGCCGCGCGGGCGACGCGCTGCGGCAACGGCAGTCGATCGAGCTCGCCGCCGCCGAGGAAGTGGTATTTCGCGAGCTCTCCCATGCCGCTGCGGTACTCCCGCACCGGCAGCGTGGCGAGGGTCGCGACGTCACAGAGGACAGCGGACGGCTGCCAGAACGCTCCGACGAGATTCTTGCCCTCGGGAAGGTTGACGCCCGTCTTCCCGCCGATCGCTGCGTCGACCTGGCCGAGCAGCGTCGTCGCGACGTGCACGACGGGAATGCCCCGGTGGTAGACCGCGGCGGCGAACCCCGCGACGTCGGTGACCACGCCACCACCGACCGCGACCACGGCATCGGCCCGGCTGAGGCCGATATCGGCCCATGACCGGCACAACGACTCCACCGTGGCGAACGTCTTCGCGTCCTCTCCCTCGGCGACCTCGTGCACGGTGTGCGGGAGGCGCGGGTGGACCGTGATGCCCGCTGCGACGACGCCGGGCTGGGTGACGACCGCGACCCGCCGAGTCCCCCGAGGCAGCACGTCGGCCAACTCGTCGATCACCCCGGAACCGACCAACACCGGGTAGGACCGCTCGCCGAGTTCGACCTGCACCCGGGCACGATCGTCCGGTACGTCGACGGCCGGGGTGCGGCGGAGCACCGCCACGGCGCGCTCGGCGACCTGTTCCGTGAGCCCGTCGCCGGCCGAAACGACATGGTCGGCCACCTCCCGGTACCACGGAGCCCGCTCGGTGTGGAGGCGCCGCAGCGCTGCGGACGGGTCGTCGCCGAGCATCGGCCGACCGGGGTCGTGACCGACCCGGCGGTGGAGTTCCCCGGGATCGACGTCGAGCCACACCACCACCACGTCGGACCGACGCAGCCGCTCCCGGACCGCCGCGGTGACGACCGCTCCCCCGCCGGCCGCGATCACCTTCGGCAGCGCGTCGTCGACGAGCGCACCGAGCGTCGTCGCCTCGAGGGCCCGGAAGGCGGCCTCCCCGCGGTCCCGGAACAGTTCGGGGATACCGACCCCGGCGCGGGCGACCACGGCGTCATCGGCGTCGACGAACTCCCGGCCGAGCCGGGCGGCGAGCACCCGACCGACCGAGGACTTGCCGGCACCCATCAGGCCGACGAGAACCACCTGCGTCGTCATCGACACGAGCGTAGAGGGCCGGGCACCGATCACCCCGCGGCTGCCCACAGTGCGACCACGAACGACCCTGCCGCGAGCGCCGGCCCGAAGGGGAACGGGGCGTTCCGACGACGCACCACGAGCAGAGCGACGCCGAGGAGCGTTCCTGCGATGCTCGCAGCGAACAGCGCAGCGAGGACCATGGTGAAGGCTGCGCGGACGCCGGGGGCGAACGCTCCACAGACGAGGCCGAGGACCACGGCGAGCTTCACGTCGCCGAGCCCCATCCCCCGCGGTGACACCAGGTGCGCGAGCCCCAGCACGCCGCTGAAGGTCAGCGCACCCAACCCCGAGCCGACCAGTGGACCGGTTCCGCCCTCGAGCGCCGCGAGCACAGCCACGAGCACCACACCGACGCCGACCGACGGGAAGGTCACCCGGTCGGGGATCCGGTAGTGCACGACATCGACCGCGGACACCACGACGAGCACGGCGGCGAACCACGCGAGCAGCGCGACCCTCGGGAGCGACGGGGACCACACGGCGATCGCCGCAGCGGCGACCACCGCGACGGCGGTCCACCCGTAGGTCACGCGCCTCGACGGCCGACCGGACGCACGCAGGCCGGCGACGATCGGCTCGGGGGTGGCCACCACCGCGGCGAGACGCACGAGCAGAGGGCCGAGGGCCGCAGCGACGGCCACGGCGACGACGACGCCGACGGCCCGCACGATCATCGGAACCGGTCGGCGACCGCTGCTCGCATCGCGTCGATCGGCGCGGGGACGCCCGTCCAGATGGTGAAGGCCCGCGCCGCCTGGTGCAGCAGCATGCCGACGCCGTTCACGGCGACCGCCCCCTGGGACCGCGCTGCCTGCAAGAGCGGCGTGTCGAGTGGTTGGTACACGAGGTCGGCCACGACCTGGCCCGGACGAAGGGCCTCCACCGGACACGGAAGCGTCGGACCGCCGGTCCCGGACATCCCGATCGATGTCGCGTTCACGACGAGGTCCGCACCCGGAACGGCGTCGAGGCCCCCGGCGCGGCCGACCGAGCCGGCGAGACGGGCGGCCTCGACCGCACGGTCGACGGTCCGGTTCACCACGACCACCTCGGCGGCACCCGCCGCCGCGAGCGCGACGACGACGGCCCGGGCCGCGCCTCCGGCGCCGAGCACGACCGCCTGCTTGCCCGTCGGGTCGAACGCGGCCTCTTCCCGCAGCGAGTCGACGAACCCGTCGCCATCGGTGTTGTGCCCGACGAGACGCCCGTCGACCGACTGCACGCAGTTGACCGCTCCGAGCGCCGCCGCCGCCGGCGTGCACACGTCGACGGTGTCGGCGACCTGCGCCTTGTGGGGCATGGTCACCGACAGGCCCTCGATGCCGAGCACCAGCATCGCCTGCAGCGCGTCCCCGGCGCGCCCCGGAGGGACCTCGAACGCGAGGTACACCCAGTCGAGGCCGGTCGCGGCGAACGCCGCGTTGTGGAGCGCCGGCGACAACGAGTGGCGCACGGGCGAGCCGATGACGGCGGCGACCCTCGTCGCGCCGGTCGGGACGGAGCGGATCGTCGAGGTCACTCGAGGAGCCCCAGAGCGTCGGACACCGCGACCTGCCGTTCGAACTCCTCCGCCGACTCGGTGAAGAAGTGCCGGCCGTCTGCGCTCGCGAGCACGTAGTACAGCCACCTCCCCGCCTCAGGCGACAGCGCCGCCTCGAGGGACGCCCGGCCGGGCGAGGCGATCGGCCCGGGTGGGAGCCCGGTGAACTTGCGGGTGTTGTACGGCGAGTCCGAGTCGAGGTCCGACAGGGTGATCGGACCGGTCTCCTTGCCCACCGCGTAGAGCACCGTGGCGTCGATACCGAGGGACATCCCGAGCGCGATCCGGTTGTAGATCACCCGGGCCACCTTCGGGCGCTCGTCGTCGAGGCGCGTCTCCTCTTCGATCATCGACGCAATGACCAAGACCTCGAAGGGCGACAGACCGATCTCGGCGGCACGTCGAACGAGGTCGAGCTCGGCCGCCACCGCGTCGAACTGCTCGACGAACATCCGCACCACGTCAGCGGCGGTCAGCTCATCGTCGATGCGGTACGTGTCGGGGAAGAGGAAGCCCTCGAGGCCCACTCCGGGTGGTTGGAGCGTGGACCGGATCGTCCCGTCCCGCAAGGCTGCGGCCAACGCCGCCTGGTCGAGGCCGGGGACCTCCTCGAGGAGCCGCCGTTCGAACTGCGCGAGCCGGAAGCCCTCGGGGAACGTGACGTTGACCCACTCGTCGGTCCGGAACGGCCCGGCTTCGAGCACGGCGAGTGCCTCCGCCATCGAGGAATTGCGCACGAACACATAGCTTCCCGCCCCGAAGCCCCCCGACCCCTTGAGTCGGATGTAGTAGCGGAAGAACCCGCCGTCGGCGACCACACCCTCCGCGTCGAGGAGCGCTGCGATGTCGGCGGTGGTCGCCCCGTTCGGGACGACGACCACGACCGCCTCGCCCGGCGGACCGGCCGGATCGATTCGCCGATCGACCCACAGCCAGCTCCCCACCATGGCGACGACGACGATGGCCGTCACGATGCCGGAGAGTCCGGCGAAGCGCCGGTTCCCCCGCACCGGACGACGGACCCGAACCCAGGTCGCCTCGTCCTCGCCCTCGAAGAACGAGTCGTCCTGCGTCATCGACCGGGCCCTGTGGCGGCGTCGAGCCATCCCTGCAGGATCACGGTCGCCGCGAGCTGATCGATCACCGTGCGACGTCGCCTGCCGCGCATCCCCCGCTCCTTCAGACCCCGCTCGGCGGTCACCGTCGTCAGACGTTCATCGTAGGACTCGACCGGGACCCCGACCGTGGCAGCGAGCTCGTCGATCTCGGCGAGGACCGCCTCCGCCGCGGGCCCGACCGTGCCGTCGAGACGCAACGGGAGACCGACCACGAGGACCACCGCGCCCGTCTCGACCACCACCTCGGTGATCCGCCGGTGGTCGGTGGCTCGATCCCCGCTCCGCTCGATGGTCCCCCACGGGACGGCGAGTACCCCGGCCCCGTCGCCGACCGCGACGCCGATCCGACGGCTCCCGAGATCGACGCCGACGGCGCGGCGGTCCTGCGCCACCACCTCAGCCCGCGGCGAGCGCGCCGCGCACCACGTCGAGCGCCGCCTCGATGCCGCCGACGTCCTTGCCGCCCGCTACGGCGAGCTCGTCGCCGCGACCGCCGCCGCCCTTGACGAGTTTCGCGGCGTCCGCGAGGAGGGCCCCTGCGGTCAGTGCGCCGCCGGGGCGAACGGCCGCGACCATCGCCACTCCGCCGCCGTCGGCCTCACCGGCGAGCACCACGACCGCGACGCCGTCGAACGCCCGCACCGCGAGCGCCAGGTCGCGATAGTCGTCGCGCGGGAGGCCGTCGACCCGGGCCACCACGGCACCGTCGGTGACCGTCGCGGCGATCTCGGCCGCCCGGTCGAGCGTCGCGCGCCGCCGGAGTTGCCGGAGCTCCGACTCGAGCGAGCGCAACTGCGCGAGACGACGTTCGATCCCCTCGACGACCTCGTCGACGCCGACGTTGAGCAGGTCCGCCGCCTGACGGAGCCGACCCTCCGTCTCGCGGAGCCGGACCACGGTGTCGAAGCCGGTGATCGCCTCGATGCGGCGGATGTTCGACCCGATCGAACCCTCGGCCACGACCCGCACCGACCCGATGTCCCCGGTCTGACGGACGTGCGTCCCGCCGCACAGCTCCACCGACGGCCCAGCCTCGACCACCCGCACCACGTCGCCGTACTTGTCGCCGAAGAACGCGAGCGCGCCCGCCTCCTCGGCGTGGGACTTCGACGTCTCGTAGGTTCGCACCGGGTGGTTGGCGAGGACCTCGCCGGCGACGAGGTCCTCGATCTCGGCGAGTTGCTCGCCGGTGATTGAGTCGTAGTGGCTGAAGTCGAACCGCAACCGATCCGGCGCGACGAGGGAGCCCTGCTGCCGCACGTGATCGCCGAGCACCCGGCGCAGCGCCCAGTGCAACAGGTGCGTCCCCGTGTGGTTGCGCCGGAGCGCATCACGACGGCCGAGATCGACGACCGCCTCGGCGACCTGACCGGGGTAGATCTCACCCTCACGGGCGCCGACCACGTGCCGCACGAGGCCCGGCAGCGCGTACGTCGTCTCGGCGACCCGGACCGACCCGGTCTCCGTCACGATCGTGCCGTGGTCACCCTGCTGACCACCCGCCTCGGCATAGAACGGCGTGCGATCGAGGAACACCGCGTCGCCGATGACGGCGAGCACTCGGGCGGAGGCCACCGTCTCGGGGCCACGGGCGAGATACTCGGTCGGCCCGAACTGCTCGACAAGGTCCTGGTACTGCTCGAGGTGCTCGTCGACCTCGGCACCCTTGCGTGCGTCCTTCGCCCTACGGCGCTGCTCGGCCATCTCGGCCTCGAACCCGGCGACGTCCACCCCGACCCCGCGCTCGGCGGTGATCTCCTCCGTGACCTCGAGCGGGAAGCCGTAGGTGTCGTGCAGCTGGAACGCCGTCGCTCCGGTGAGCGATCCACCCGGCGGCAACGAAGCGAGGGCCTCGTCGAGGATCGTCGAACCGGTGGCGAGGGTGCGGCGGAAGTTGTCCTCCTCGCGCGTGATCACCCCACGCACGAAGTCGTGGCTCCGGACGAGTTCGGGGTAGTCGGCTCCCATGACCTCGACGACGGCATCGACCATGCGCGGCATCACCGGTTCGGCGAGTCCGAGCAGATAGGCGTGCCGCACCGCACGTCGGATGATCCGCCGCAGCACGTAACCGCGCCCCTCGTTGGAGGGGAAGACCCCGTCCGAAACGAGGAAGGTCATGGTTCTCGCGTGCTCGGCGAAGATCCGCAGCGACACGTCGGTCGCCGGATCGATCCCGTAGCGCACGCCCGAGACCTGTTGGGCGACGTCGAGCAGACGAGCGAACTCGTCGATGTCCCACACCGAGTCGACGCCCTGCAGCACCGTCAGCACCCGCTCGAGCCCGGCGCCGGTATCGATCGACGGCCGGGGCAGCGGCACGCGCGTGCCGTCGGGCTGCCCGTCGAACTGCATGAACACGAGGTTCCAGATCTCGATGAAGCGCTCGTCCGATCCGTGCGCCGGCCCGCCCTCCGCACCGAAGGCCGGGCCCTTGTCCCAGAAGATCTCGCTGCACGGCCCACACGGCCCCGTGTCGCCGGCCTGCCAGAAGTTGTCCTTGTCGAGACGCTGGATCCTCGCCGACGGCACGCCGACCTCGTCGATCCAGATGCGTTCCGCCTCGTCATCGGAGACGTGCACGGTCACCCACAACCGCTCCGGATCGAGCCCGAGCCGACCGGTGACGAACTCCCAGGCCCAGCTGATCGCCTCGCGCTTGAAGTAGTCGCCGAAGCTGAAGTTCCCGAGCATCTCGAAGAACGTGAGGTGCCGACTCGTGCGGCCGACCTCCTCGAGGTCGTTGTGCTTCCCGCCGGCTCGCACGCACTTCTGCACCGACACCGCACGGCGGAACGCCGGCGTCTCCTCGCCGAGGAAAAACGGCTTGAACGGCACCATCCCGGCAACCGTGAACAGCAGCGTCGGGTCGTTCGGGATCAGCCCG
>Ga0169931_10003530_pt1 | contig 24766 bp, 16 predicted proteins | sample Kivu_15m_20L_FD_129675 | JGI IMG/M metagenome (GOLD analysis project Ga0169931, IMG submission 129675) | Freshwater microbial communities from Lake Kivu, Western Province, Rwanda to study Microbial Dark Matter (Phase II) - Kivu_15m_20L... | ecosystem: Environmental > Aquatic > Freshwater > Lake...
CATGTGTGAATTGGTGGGTCTCACGGTGGTGGGTCTTAAAAGAGTGCGCAGTGGCAATATCATGCTCGGTGCGCTGCCGTCGGGTCAGTGGCGCTACCTACGTCCCGAAGAATCGTTTTGAGGTCATGCCATCATGAAAATTACGGACATTCCCTTTGGGACGACTGATTGGTCAAAAGTCGAGGTGACCGTACACCCCGGCGAGCGGGGTGAGGCGCGCTGGAGGACAAGGCAATTTGGTGCGCTGCGGGTGCGGCTCGTCGAATACAGCCCTGGCTATCTGGCTGATCATTGGTGTGCCAAGGGCCACATCTTGTTTTGTCTAGAGGGGAGATTGACCACCGAGCTTGCCGACGGTCGGGTGGTCGAGTTGACATCAGGCATGAGTTACCAGGTCGCAGATGACACGATGTCTCATCGCTCCTCGAGCCCTGTTGGCGCTCGCTTGTTCATCGTCGATTAGCACCTTCGCTCAACCAGCGCATCGTATTCAAGATGAAAGCGGCATTTTGCGGTGCCTCGGCAGAGCGGAAGCCCCCGCTTTGTTGATCGGTGAACATGGCTGCTTCACCAAAGATGGCGGCTCGTCCGTCACCGAACTCAATAGTTGCGCCCTGAAAATGACCGCTGGCTTTGATGCGGGGTGTTTCTGACGAAAACTCCCAAGCGCGTGTCGGCTTCCAAATAGTGAAATCCTCGTTCAATTCGAGCAAAGGCAGCGCAGTTGCCGGAATTTTGAAGCCCGTGCCGGTGAAGCTCGCGATAACTTCTATCGGTGGTGTGTCCGGGGTGGCGCGCGTGATCGGATGATCGTGAAGATCACCAGTACTACGTGTAAAAAAATCGATGGTGCGAGGTTGGCTGCGGAAAGCAAAGCCGTTTTCCAAGTGGAAATCAAAATGAGCGGCGAGATCGGCCGCGGCGGCTGGGAACGGGTAGTGATCAGCGATTAACAATAGAGACCCGCCGCTCTGCACCCAATTACCTACGATCTCGATCTCTTCGCGTGTGAAGGCCGAAAGTATCGGGTCCTGCCATGAGTCCACGTTGGCTGGATGCAGTGCATTAGCGATGACGAGAATATCTATCGTATCGAGCCAGTCGCGCGAGAAGACTGCTGTCGATGAGCTGACTACATAGCCATGTTGCTTGAGTAATTGGGCAAAGCCGGCGTAGCGCCCCTCGGCAGTATGAAAGTTTCCATGCGCTGCATCGACGACAACACGGGGCTTTGCGCTTGAGTATTGAGAAAGATTTGCTGTTATCGCTGCCGATGGGATCCAAACGCCAAGACTCAGCATTGCCATAGTGGCAACCCAAGTCTTTGCTATAGCAGTGAGCCTGTTTTTCAAGCTAGGTCTGTTCACGATTGGGTCCGTCAGTCGTTTCTGTGCTCGTTCAAAATTCGGGCTGCCGGCTCAAGTTGTTGGCGGTAAGCCAACCAGCGTTTAACTCCGCGACGATTCAGCGGTTCGCGAACCTGTGCAGCGCTGGCAGTTGCGACGACGCCAGTATGTTTATGAAATTCGAGACAGCGGTCGTTCCAGGGTAAGCCAACGAATTCCAGCAGATGTCTGACTTGCTTGGCGAAATCGTCGACGAAGTCTTCATATTGCACTGGACGCATAAACTCTTGTGGAATCTTTTTCTCGTACGCGAGCATCACATCTTGAAAGGCAACGATATAGCGGGCGAGCTCCTCAAGATCGTAGCTGTAGGCATGCCCCGAGACAAAGCGCTTGGAGAAACAGGACAGTGCGATATCTAAAGGATGCCGCTTGATATGTAGTATCTGAGCCTCGGGAAAGATTTTTCGGATCGCCGCGATATACAAGCCGTTACCCAGAAATTTATCAACGCTGAGTTTTGTTGACGGAACGGCCGCAAGATATTTCTCTCGAACGTCGCGAACTTGTGCGGCAGAAAGCTCGATCAGCTCGGAGGGTTTCGCGGTGATACCGCCATGCGCGGCGCGTAACAGGCGCTCGAGCAAAGGCGTTTCACCGCGGCTATGTACTTGCGGATGAGCCGCCAATACTTGTTCGATAAGAGTCGAGCCACTGCGTGGTAATCCGATGATGAAAACGCAGCGATGTTCGCTGGAGCGGTGCTCGAGGCGGCCTGTCTCGGTCATCGTGAGATCGATAATTTTTTCGCGCAGCGCGCGCAGCATGAGCAGAGTTGTCGGCTCGTCATAGCGCAAATCTCGTCGGACAAGACTGTTGGCTTGGGACCAGTGTTCAAAGGCTAGCGCGGGTGACTGCAGATCATCCCAGGCCTTGCCGAGAGCAAAGTGCAGCAAGGCAGCCTCGCGATGCTCGAGGGTTTTGGCGCTTTCGGTCACAAGTTTGAGTGGGCCGAGTCGATCATCATCGGGCTGGAAGCGACGCAGCTCTGCGAGATTGAAGTGGGCATCGGGATAGTCGGCGCGCAAATCGATGGCGCGCCGGAAACAGGACTCGGCAGCGATGAGCTGGCCGCAGTCCTGGTGGGCGATGCCGAGGTTGTTATGGGCCTCAACAAATTCGGGAGAAAGCTCGAGTGCTCGATTGAGGCAGCCGATGGCCGCCTGTGTCTGACCGCTGACCCGCAGGGCATGACCCAGGTTGTTCCAGCTTTCCGCTGAGGTGGAGTTCAGTCGCACTGCATGCTCATGAGCTGTACAGGCGGCGGTGAAGTCATCGTTACGTTGTAACGCAAGCCCCAACGCATCATGAAACGCCGCCCGACCAGGATCGAGTTGTAATGCTTGGCACAGTGCGTCGACGGCAGCCACTTGGTTGCCGCGATGCGACAACAGCACACCGAGTGCGCCGTGAGCGTCAGCGAGCTGTGGGCCGTGCTGGGTGGCCGCCTGAAATGCGCTGATGGCGTCGTCGATAGCGCCGAGCTCGGCCAGAGTTGTTCCAAGGTTGCACCAGACTTCAGCGCATTGGGGGTTTCCTTGCAGCGCGAGTCGATACTCGGTCACCGCTGCCGTTGGGTTGCCAGCATCACGGAGGACATTGGCAAGATTGTTGCGATGCAGCGTGCTGTCATTGAGTTGTGCGGCTCGCTGCAGCCAGTTTAGAGCTGTTGCGATGTCGCCAAGCTGCTGGCAAGCGAGTCCCACCATGCTCAAGTCGTCAGCCGATAGCGTTTGCGGATCGAGCGTCCGCGTGAGCTTGAGCACCTCGGAAGCTTCTCCCGCCTGTGCTGCTTGGCGAGCGCGTTGCAGCAACTCGGCATGGTCAAATCGGGTGTTCACTGGGCTCTCAAGTCAGTCTTAAAGTGATTAAGCACGGTCGCAAGATAACGCATGGTTATGTAGCGTCCCGATTAATTCATTCGCATAGGTCACAATGGCGGCGTAGTTTATTGCCGGGGGTTCCCGCAAGGACAACAGCTTACCTTCAGGGGTGGAAACGTTGGGCAAGGGTCGCTGGGCAAAGAGACTGTGGTGTTCCGGAGCAACTGGCTGGGGCTGCGCTCTGATTTTGGTCGCAAGCGTTGCGACGAGCTCTGTCGCGAAAGCGGAGTCGGCGTCTGATAAGCGCAGTTATGTCGTGAGCTTCTTTGCTCAGCAGTTCACCAATCGATCCGGCGATTGTCCGAAAGGCATCAACCCCGAGGATGAGCGTGGCCAGATTGCGGTGATTTTGGGCACGATGGGTCATTCTCCAGCTGAGGTTCGTCGCTTAATGGCCGGTTGGGATCAAGGCGGCGAGGGTGAGCGGCGCGTCGCTTCAATTCTTGAGCGCCGCGCTCTCATCGATGGCGAGCCGGTCAACCCAATGACTCACCCTGAAGCTGTGCCTGATCCCAACCTTGGATTTGTCGTGGCGCGCGAGTCCATCGGCTTTAACTTGGACAATAAAATCTCAGCTGATGATTTCGTCGATGCGCAAACCGGCGAACAGGGGATAGACAATGCGCTGTTCCGTGCGCTCGGCTGCAACCAGAACTTCCGTGGTACCTGGAGTAGTCCTTCTGCCTATGGCGAGTGGGTGTGGGTGCAGTTGCGTGATTCGCAGCCCGCATGGCTAGTGACTCTTGAAGGCCGTGATCTCGATCGCGATGGTCCGATCACTGTGCGTATCCAGCGCTCGCTCGATCATCTGCGCTCGAACATGGACGGCAGTCCGCGTTGGCATGCCACCTATCGTGTCGATCCCGATCCGCGGTCGCTTAATGAATACTCCGGCGAAATCCGTAATGGCGAGATTCGGGTTTTCAATCAGGATCGTTTCAGTATTCTTTGGAATGGCCTCAGCGCGCCAGTTCTGAACCTGCAGCGCTTCAATCTTCGTTTGAAAGCCAACGAACGAGGAGAACTCGACGGTGTCATCGGCGGTTTCCAGCCGTGGCGCGAACTCTATTTTGCGTTTTCACACAACGGCATCGTTGGTGATCGCCCTGGTTTGTGGCATGCGATGAAGAAGGCGGCCGATTGGAACCCCGATCCGGCGACCGGACAGAATCTTTCGATCTCTGCCACCTATCGATTGACCGCTGTACCCGCTTTTGCGGTCACGGTGGGTGAGCGTGGTACGCGAACAGCTGGCCATCGCAGTCGGTGACGATCACATGAGGTTCGCATCATGAACAAGTTTGCAGCGCTACTGCCTCGCCTGTCTGGCTTGAGTGGCAAGCGAGGCGCTGTTGCACTGCTGGCCGTTCTTGCAGTCCTTGCGATCTGGTTTTGGCCCAAGACTGAAAACAATGCAGCGCGAGTTTTTGTGCCGCAAGAGGCCAAGGCATTACGCTTAACGCCTGAGCAGTACAAACTCGTGATTGCGGACGTCTTTGGGCCTCAGATCGATCTTGGTGGTCGACTGGAGCCTGGCATGCGTGTGGGCGGTTTGCTCACGGTTGGTGCCAGCAGCGTCAGCGTCACAGCGGCCGGTATTGAGCAATACGATGCGATGGCCGACGCCATTGCCGAGCAGGTGTTGCTCAAAGAGTCGAATCGCCAAGTGTTGTTGCCCTGCACGCCGCAGTTGGTTGGCGGGCCTGATGATGAGTGTGCGCGGATGTTCTTATCCAAGGTGGGTGAGCGGCTGTTTCGGCGGCCGCTGGAGGCGCAAGACCTACAGGCGTACGTGCAAGCTGCCGCATCGGCCGCCGAGACCTTGGGTGATTTTCATGCCGGTTTGGCGATGAGCCTTTCGGCCATGTTGTCTTCGCCGCAGTTTCTATTTCGCATACCGGTCGTGGAAGAAGATCCCGCTCGGCGTGGCGGTTATCGTTTGGATGGCTACTCGCGCGCGTCTCGTTTGAGTTTCTTCTTGTGGAATTCGGCGCCGGATGGTGAGTTGTTGCGCGCAGCAGGGGCTGGCGAGCTCGACTCGCCGCGACGCTTGGCTGCTCAGGTCGAGCGCATGATGGCTTCGCCCCGTCTCGAGGAAGGGATGCGCGCCTTCTTCAACGACATGCTGCATTTCGATGCTTTCGAAGGTTTGAGTAAAGATCCAACGCTCTTTCCTAAATTTAGTCGACGTGAGATGGCTGATTCTCAGGAACAGACGTTGCGGACCCTAATCGAGCTGCTGCTGCACGAGCGGGGTGACTACCGCGACGTGTTCACGACTAAGAGAACGTTTCTAACACCCTCGCTCGCGGCTATCTATCGTGTTCCCCTGCCGCACGACGGCCCGAATGGCGGCGTGGAAGAGTGGGTGGAATACGAGTTTGCAGAAGATGATCCGCGAGCGGGTATTCTGAGCCACGCGAGTTTCACCGCCTTGCATTCACCGCCAGGACGTACCTCGCCGACCGATCGTGGCAAAGCGCTGCGTGAGATTTTGATGTGTCAAAAGGTGCCGGCACCGCCACCGGATGTCGAGTTCACGGTGGTGCAGAACGTTGATCATGAATTGCATCGCACTGTGAGGCAGCGCTTGATTGCGCATTCGACCGTACCCTCTTGTGCCGGCTGTCACGCGATCATGGATCCGATGGGTCTGGCTCTTGAAAACTTTGATGGGTCCGGCGAGTTCAGGCGCGTTGAAAACGGCGAGGCCATCGACACCACTGGCGATCTCGATGGCGTCGAGTTTTCCGATCCACTCGGGCTTGCTGCAGCGGTTCGTGATAACCCCGCCATTCCATCCTGCCTGGTCAAGCGCATGACGGCTTATGCTTTTGGTCAGGAATTGACGCAGCAGCAGCGCGGGTATCTGCGACAAATGCGCATCGAGTTTCGTGAGCGGGCTTTTCAGGTACCCGAATTGATGCGCGCTATCGCCACGAGCGCTGAATTTTTCCAGGCTGCGCCGCCGGCGCGTCTTGATGTAGAGGCCATGACGGCCGCGACGGCACGATGAGGGACGCAACATGAAGACCACAAGACGAGGTTTTTTGCGTGGAACGTTCAATGGATCTGCAGTTTGTATCGGGCTGCCATTCCTAGATTGTTTTCTCAACGAGTCGGGCACGGCGCTCGCCGCGACCGGTCAGGCACTGCCGAGTGTCTTCGGCAATTGGTTCCAGTACTTGGGGTTGAATCCCGGCCGTTGGGTCCCCGAGCGAGTCGGCGATCGTTACGAAAACAAGATCGAACTTGCAATGTTCGATCCTTGGAAGCCCCGCATCAATTTAATCAGCGGCGGTTATTACCACCTCGATGGTCGACCGGTTGAGACGCATCGCACGGGTGTGCAGATCGCAACCCTTGGTGGAATTCCTACGGGTCGCGAAAGCGGTGCGAGTTTGGACAGTGACATTGCTGATGTGATTGGCCGCAGCACGCGCTTTCAAACTTTGGATGTCACCGGGACCGGTGGGCGGTTCGGTATCAGCAAGCGTGCCGGAGCAGCGTATAAGCCGGTAGAAGCTTCGCCCTCAGCGCTCTATCGCAGAATATTCGGTCCCGAGTTCCGCGACCCGAACGCAGAAGAGTTCGTGCCATCCACCAAGGCGCTCGCCAAGAGCAGCGTGCTGTCTCAGGTCGCCGAGCAGCGGCGCGCCGTGATGCGAGTCGTCGGCGCGTCGGATCGCGCACGTCTTGACGAGTACTTCACTTCAGTGCGTCAGCTCGAGCAGCAGCTTGCCATGCAGCTGGAGCCGCCCGCGCCGTTGCCGGCATGCGCTCCGCCGCCCACTTTCGCAGAGGGTGCAGAGCCCGGGGGCGAAGTTTCAGCTGTCGAGCGAAACGTCGATTTGTTTGGCTCCTTGCTGGCTCATGCGCTCACCTGTGGTCAGACCCGTGTCTTCAACGTGACCATGAACACGCAAGGGTGTCGCAAAGCAGGCTCGACCCAGACCTGGCATGGCTACACCCACGAGGAGCCGATTGACGATGCGCTTGGTTATCAGCCGGAAACCACGTGGTTCATCATGTGGGCCAATCGCCTGTTCGCACGCTTCATAGATAAGCTCGCTAATACGCCCGAGGGCGCAGGGTCGGTTCTCGATCGAACTTTGATCTTGTGGCAGACCGATCACGGCTATGCCCGAACACACACTATGGAAAACGTTACGACGATGACGGTGGGAAATGCCGGCGGGCTGTTCCGAACCGGCCGACACATTGCAATCGCCGGCGATCCAGTGACGCGTGTCGGCTTGACCGTTCAACAAGGCTTCGGCGTACGTGTCAGCGAGTGGGGTAGCCTCTCGAATCGCGCTACTCGTCCCATAACCGACATGCTGATTTAAAGGGGGCGATATGAAACCCGTCAGCCGTTTACGCTTCAATCCCAAGTTGACGCTGACTATTGTCGTGCTGGCCGCGATTTTGGGTGTCAATGCGGTGGCCTTTTCGCTGTGGCCACGCAAGGCAACCGGGCAAACCGCTGAGACGGCACAGCCTTCAACGCCTGCCGGAATCACCCTGCAGGCGCTTGGGCGAGGCCAGGGTTGGGATCTCGGCAAAGAAACAGCGTCGATGATTTATCGCGACGAGGTGGCGTACGCGGACGCAAACGGGAAAACCATTTATTTCCTGGCTCTCGACAAGTCCGCACACGCGGCTTGCGATGCGGACTGTCGCGCGAAGTTCAGGCCTGTGGTGCCGCCAGCGGGTGCGAGTGCGTCCGGTGATTGGAAAGTCATCAAGCGCTCGGATGGTGTTTTACAGTGGGCCTTGGGTGATCGTGCGGCGTACACATTTGCCGAGGATGCCGATCCGGGCGCCGTTTTTGGTAACAGTGCGGCGCGCTTTGGCGCGAAGCGCAAGGATGGCTTCGGCAACATGGTGGGCGGTGGGCGTCGCGGCAGTGGGGTGCGTGGCGCTGGCGGCGATAAGCCTGCGATGCCGGGTTGGGACGTTGCACGGATACAGCCCGTCGGCACTGAACAGAAAACCCCGCCGGGTTTGAAGTTCACCGAAGTGCTCGATGCAGCTGGGGTCGTGTTGGTCGATCAACGTGGCATGACCATCTACGTTTACGAACCGGGCAAGGAGCCATCATTAACCGAAACGGGTGAGGCGTCTCACCGACGCGTGCCGGTTGCAGCTCCAGCGTTGGGGCTAGCGATGGGAGATTTCACGGTTGTATCGCGCCCCGATGGCCGCTCACAGTGGGCCTGGAAGGGTCTGCCCCTGTTCACCTACACCGGAGACAAACGTAGTGGTGACGCCTACGGCGTTACTGGACCGTGGAAAACCGCGGCTCTTTATCGACATTTCACGCCCGCGAACGTCAAGTATCAACGTACGGCCAGTCAGGGGTTTGTGCTCGCGACCGAGAGCGGCCAGACACTCTACAAAAGAGATGGACATATCTATCAGTCGGGCGGTGGGCGCAGTTTGCATCGCGGCGCACCGCAGCGACCGGCGGTGGGTCGTGATATCGGCGTGAACGCTCGGTGTGAGGGTGACTGTCTAAACAAATGGTCACCGTTTCTCGCCCCGGATGATGCGCAGCCGCGCGGTTATTGGGATGTTTACCAACGCGCCGATGGGCGTAAGCAGTGGGCCTATCAGGGCTATGCCTTGTGGACTTTTGCCGGTGATAAAAATCCCGGCGATATGTTTGGTCATGACACCTACGACATGTACTTCGCCATGGATCCAAGGACACGCGTCGATGTGGGTACCCCGATGGATGGCGTCGCAACTTTGATCTGGGCGGTAGCGTTTCCGTGACAGCTGCCGTTCAACCGATGGATAGGGCTGATTTTGCGCGGCGTGGCCGGGCGGTCTTCATCGGGTCGATCGGCAATCTGGTCGAGTGGTACGACTTCTACGCTTACGCTGCGTTCGCCCTGTACTTCGCCCACCAATTTTTTCCTGGCGATGACGTGGTGGTGCAACAGCTGCAGGCCGCCTTGTTGTTTGCCTTCGGTTTTTTGATTCGCCCGCTCGGCAGCATTATTTTCGGACACATCGCCGATCGAAAGGGGCGGCGCACCGCACTGACGTGGTCGGTTGGGTTGATGTGCTTCGGTTCGCTCCTGATTGCGGTAACACCAACTTACGCGACCATAGGTTATGCCGCTCCGGCGATGTTGTTCATAGCCCGTTTGCTGCAAGGCTTGAGTCTCGGGGGTGAGTACGGCGCCAGTGCGACGTATCTAAGTGAGGTGGCTCATCCTAATCATCGTGGGTTCTTCTCAAGTTTCCAGTACGTCACGCTAATTGGTGGGCAGCTGTGTGCGGTGTGCGTGTTGCTGCTATTGCAGCGGGTGTTCCTCTCTCACGAAGAACTGATGGATTGGGGCTGGCGAATTCCATTCATCATCGGCGCGTTGCTTGCAATCGTTGCAGCGTTCATGCGGCGCAATTTGCATGAAACCGAATCGTTCGTTGCTGCGAGTAAGGTGCGTCGTAACGAGAGTTCGCTCAAGGCGTTAACGCGGTACCCGCGCGAAGTCATGTTGGTAGTGGGTTTGACGATGGGTGGAACGGCAGCGTTCTACACCTACACCACCTATATGCAAAAGTATTTAAAGCTGACCGTCCAGCTGACTGACAATCAGACGACTATGGTCACGGCGGGCTCTTTGCTCTTCGCCATGATTCTGCAACCGATCTACGGCGCGTTGTCCGATGTCATCGGTCGAAAGTGGCTGCTGATTGGTTTCGGGGTCTGCGGAACGGTGCTCACCATTCCGTTGCTGACGGCGCTGCAAAACGCCAGCGGACCGGGTCAGGCCTTTTTGTTGATCGCGGCAGCCTGGTTGATCGTATCCGGATATACGGCTATCAACGCCGTGGTCAAAGCCGAGTTGTTTCCAACTACCGTCAGGGCGACTGGTGTCGCATTACCTTATGCATTGACGGTCTCAATTTTCGGCGGTACAGCAGAGCCTGTAGCGCTGTGGTTCAAGTCCATCGGTCATGAGCAGTGGTTTTATTACTACTTGACTGCATGTATCGCCACTTCTCTTCTAGTCTATGTTTTCATGCGCGATACCAAACGTGATTCGGCGATGAATCGACACGAGTGAACCTGGGTTCAATTAGCGGAGGGAGCTATGAGCAACAACAATCGATATCAAATAAGGCAGATCGTTAGAACAGCGTTACAACGCTGGGAGACGGCCGACAAGCTACGCACAGGGTCTGCAGCCCTGATCGCAGCATCATTGACTGTCGCCGCGCCTGTGGGTCTTGCACAGGCGACAGTTGCCGACAGTCTGGATGAGGTCGTCATCACGGGTTCCCGTGTTGAGCGCGCCGGCTTCGAAGCGCCCACACCTTTAACGGTCATGGGTATCGAGGAGCTCAAAGCAGCTCCGGTTTCCAATCTTGCCGAGTTCGTCAACACCTTGCCGTCGGTCGTGGGTAGTGCGACGCCGCAAACGTCCAATACCAGCATCAGTGCCGGTACGGCGGGCGTTAACGCCTTGAACCTGCGTGGTCTCGGCACGGTACGTACGCTCGTGCTGGTAGATGGTCAGCGATCGGTCGGCTCGATTCTGAACGGCACGGTCGACGTAAATAACATTCCTCAGTCCTTGGTCAAGCGGGTCGAAGTGGTGACCGGCGGTGCCTCGGCTGCATATGGGTCGGACGCGGTTTCGGGCGTAGTCAACTTCATCCTCGATCGTGATTACACCGGTTTCAAGGGTGAGTTCGATGCCAACGAGTCCGGCGAAGGAGATAACAAGTCGGTTCGCGGGTCTTTGACCTTCGGAACGCCGTTTGCCGGAGATCGTGGTCACTTCATCGCCGCTGCCGATTACACGGATGACCGTGGCGTCAAGGGTGTGCCGCGTGATTGGAACCAGAATGGCTGGTACATGATCAACAATCCGGCGTACACAGCGACGAATGGGCAACCCGAATATTTGGTCACGCCGAACGCCGCATTGATGCAAGCGTCGGCTGGTGGCCTGATCACCAATACTGTGTTGCGCGGTACGGCCTTTGGTCCGGGTGGTGTGCCTTACCAATTCAACTATGGTTCTTTCCGGCCATCAGCGAGTGCCGCGACTCCACAGACCGCAGGGCCTTGGATGGTGGGTGGCGGTTGGGAAGACAACCAGTTCAACAGTGCGCAGTCACTCAAGGCCTCAGAGGAACGTAAGGGCGGTTTTGGGCGCCTTAGTTTCGATTTCACTGAGAACGTGACGGGCTTTGTACAAGCGTCGTACAACAACACCAAGACCAATAACACAACGGGTTATCAGTTCAACCAGGCGAACGTGGTGATTCGGTCCGACAACGCCTTTATCCCGGCCTCGGTACGCAGTGTGCTTCAGGCAAACAATCTCGCTCAGTTCACCATGGGTACGATGAATGCCGATCTGCCGTTGCGCTTGGCGGTTAACGATCGCACCGTGACGCGCTTCGTGGCTGGTCTCGATGGTCGTGTCAATCTGTTTGACTCATCATGGAAATGGAACGCCTACTATCAACGTGGCGAATCTGACTCGCTCGAAATGGCGCAGGACATCACCAACAACGCACGCTTGGCGCTGGCACAAGATGCTGTCTTCCGCCCGGGTACCAGTGAAGTGGTTTGTCGATCAACCTTGACGGATCCCAACAATGGTTGTGTGCCGCTCAACCGCATGGGTATCGGCGTCGCGTCGCCGGCAGCGTTGCGTTACGTTCTCGGCAACCCGCAACGTGAGCAGACACTCAAGCAAAGCGTGGCTGCGGTCTCCATTAACGGCGAACCGTTCTCGGTTCCTGCAGGTCCGGTATCGCTCGCCACGGGTATCGAGTGGCGTGAAGAGGAGGTCACGGGCTTCGTCGATCCGCTCTATCGGTCCGGCTGGTTCGTCGGCAACTATTTGCCGAACTTCGGTAAGTACGACGTGAAAGAGGCTTTCCTCGAAACTGTCGTGCCGTTGGCGTCGGGTTCCGCGTTGGCCGAGGCGCTCGACTTGAACGCAGCGGTTCGTCGCACCGACTACAGCACTTCGGGTGCGGTCACAACGTGGAAAGTGGGTATCACGTATTCACCGATAGACGATCTGCGTTTCCGCATGACTCGGTCGCGTGACATTCGGGCGCCGAACTTGGGTGAATTGTTCGCTGCGGGCACCTCGAATACCAACAACGTGCTCGATCCGTTCAACAACAACGCGAACACTCAGTATCGTGGTGTCAATCGTGGCAACCCGAACCTGAAGCCGGAAGAGGCAGATCAGTGGGGTCTTGGCGTGGTGTTGCAGCCGTCCGCGTTGCCTGGGTTCAATGCGTCGGTCGACTACTATGAAATCGACTTGACCGGCGCCATCGGCTCGCTGCCTGCACAGGAGATCGTTGATCGTTGTTTTGAGGGTAATCAGGTTTACTGCGTTGCCATCACTCGTGGTGTGGCAGCAGGTGGCACCAACATCATCACCGAAATCGCGATCTCGCCGTTCAATCTTGCGCAGCGTCTCAATCGCGGCCTTGACGTCGAATTGAGTTATACCCGTGATGTGGCAGGTATCGGCGGTAATTCCGGTAACTTGCAGTTGCGGGCACTGATGACCAAGTACTACGAGAACTTCGTTAATGATGGAATCGTTCGTCCGACCGATTCGGTTGGCAGAAATACGGGTGACGGTCCGCCGAATCATATCTATCGTCTCTCGGCGCGTTATCGCACGGGCCCTTACTCGATGACGCTCATCGGGCGTGGCGTGAGCTCGGGTGTGTATAACACCGCTTGGGTCGAGTGCACGAGTGGCTGTCCGGCCTCTAACTCGTTCAGCCGAACCATCAACAACAACAAGATCGATGGTCAGTTCGTGATGGACGCCAATCTCACGTACGCAGTCGAACGAGATGACGCGATGTCATATGAGGTGTTCTTCAACATCCGTAATCTGCTCGACAAAGATCCACCGATCGTCGCGCCGGGTCCGGCGGGTAGTGCGTATGGCACGCCGGCGACCAACCCGACGCTGTTTGATCAGTTGGGGCGCAATTTCCGTCTCGGCGTTCGCTTCAAGATGTGATGAGTCGGCGCATGGGGGCAGGAGCCCCCATGCGCCGCCGACTGTGCGGGGGTTGCGTGATGTTTTTCTCCAGGATGGCGTTAGCGTCATGCTTGACGGTTTTGGGTTGGATCCAACCCGTCATTGCAGTCGAGCCTCCGACGGGTGGTTTTACCTATCAGGTTGATACGAGTTGGCCAAAGTTACCACTGCCCAATAACTGGGTCCTCGGTGAGGTCGGCGGCTTGTTCGTTGATGCCGATGATCTCGTATGGGTTTTGAATAGACCTCGCACGCTCAACATGCGCGAGCTCAGTGCAGCACGCAATCCGCCAGCGTCGCGCTGCTGTTTGCCCGCGCCACCGGTATTGGCGTTCGATCGCGACGGTAACGTGGTTCACGCCTGGGGTGGTCCGAGTGAGGGCTACGATTGGCCCTCGGTCGAGCACGGCATTACGGTCGATCATCGTGGTCACGTTTGGTTGGGTGGCAGTTCGACGCGAGTGACCGCCGAGGGCCTGAAGCCCGATGGCATGGTTCTCAAATTTTCCCGGGAAGGAAAGTTTTTGTTGCAGATTGGTCGAGCGGGCGGGTCGCGTAATAGCAAGGACACGACACAGCTCTTTGGGGCTGCCGCCGTAGCCGTCGACCCTAAGTCGAACGAAGCTTATGTGGCGGACGGATATGGCAATAATCGAGTGATCGTATTTGATGCCGATACGGGTGAGCCCAAGCGCTTATGGGGCGCCTATGGCAAGCCGCCAACCGATGACGATGTTCCGCGGTACACGCCCGGTAATCCACCGTCACATCAATTTCGAAACGTACACTGCATCTCGGTCTCGCGAGACTCATTGGTCTATGTTTGTGATCGAGACAACAATCGAATGCAGATTTTCCGCAGCGATGGTTCGTTTATCCGCGAGCACATCATAGGCGCAGAGACACGGCCCCCGGGTACGGTGGGTGACATCAGTTTTTGGCCCGATTCCGCGCAGACGCTTTTGGCTGTTACCGATATTGGCAACTTCCAAATTCGTTTGTTGCGTCGAAGCGATGGCGTCGAGATCTTCCGTTTTGGCGAGTATGGTCCTTGGGCGGGGCAGCTAAAGCAGGTTCATCAAGCGGCTTTCGATTCAAGCGGTAATATCTTTGCAGCCGAATCAGCAGGCAAGCGCGTACAGAAGTTCACGTTGGTTAGGTCTGAAGAATGAAGCGGTGTTGGCGTCGGTTTTTGCGCGTAGCCGCTGCGCTCGCGCTATCGCTAGGCTTAACTCAGGTGAGTGCGAGCGAAAATTCTCTCGTTGAGCGTGGTCGATACTTATCAACAGCTGCCAACTGCGTCGCTTGCCACACTCGTGAAGGCGGCGTTGCGTATGCTGGTGGTCTTGCATTCGAAACACCTTTTGGTGTTTTGTATTCGAGCAATATCACCGCTGACCCGATAGCAGGCATTGGGCGCTGGTCCGAGCAGCAATTCATCGATGCGTTGCGACGCGGCGTCAGACCGGATGGGCAGCATCTCTACCCGGCGTTTCCATATACCGCCTATACCAAGATCACTGATTCAGACGCCAAAGCGCTTTATGCTTACTTCAAGAGCATCAAGCCTAATCGTTATCGCCCGCCGCAGAATGCGTTGCGTTTTCCGTTCGGCGAGCGTCGGTTGCTCGGGCTCTGGAAGCGGCTCTATTTTGATGAGGGCAGGTTCGAGGCGAGTCCAGATAAAGATCGGCAATGGAATCGTGGGGCCTATCTAGTCGAAGCGCTCGGGCACTGCAGCGCCTGTCACAGCCCGCGTAATCTGCTCGGTGCGGAGTCACGCGATCTTGCGATGACAGGGGGAGTGCATGCTCATCAAGATCGTGATGGCAAGACTCGCGCTTGGTCCGCCAGTAATCTAACTTCCGCTCCGGCAGGGCTGGCAGCGTGGTCCGAAGAGGATTTGATCGACTACCTCGGCAAGGGCATCAGTGCTCGTGCTGCCGTGTTTGGCCCCATGAATGAGGTTGTTGAGTCGACCCGAAAACTTTCGCAAGGCGACCTTACGGCGATGGCGAAATATTTGCAGGCTTTGCCGTCACGAACGCAGAAAATCTCAAGCACGGCAGCCGACGCAGATGCTCTGAGTGAGGGGCGTATTCTCTACAACATTCACTGCGGTACCTGTCATCAAGGTACGGGGCTCGGAGGCGACGACACTGGCCCGCCGCTTAGAGGCAGTGCAATAGTCAACGCACCCACCCCAGAGTCTTTGATCAACGTGGTTCTGCGAGGCCCAGACCGACCAAAGATCGCGCCATCTACAGCCTGGCAAAGCCGTAAATGGCAAATGATGGAAGCATTCGGCGATAAGCTGGCAGACGACGAGGTGGCGGTGATTGCGACCTATGTCCGCAGTGCATGGGGGCATAGTGCATCACCCGTTACCGAGATGGATGTGGCGCGACAGCGCTGAGGCTCTATATGCGGTTGCGATACATCGAAATGTTTCAAGCGATGCTGCAGGCCGAATCGGTGACCGGCGCGGCCAAGCTGTTGAACATTTCGCAACCGGCAGCCACCAAGTTGTTGCAGCAGGCAGAGCGACAACTCGGTTACCCGCTATTTGTCCGGGTCATGGGGCGCATTCGCTTGACGCCAGAGGGGCAGGTTTTACGCCCCAAGATCGAGCGTATCGCCGATGAGTTGACCGAGCTTCGACAGCTCGCGATCAACTTGAAGCCAAGCGATGCGGAGAACCTGCGGGTCGTGACGACACCGACTTTGGCTAATACGCTGATTCCAACGGGAATCACGCGTATGCGCCGCACATTCCGCAAAGTCGAAATCAATCTCTTCACCCAGCATACCCGTGAGATGTTGCAGTCGTTGTTGCTGCACGAGTGCGACGTCGGTCTGACCTTGCAGCATATCGAGCACCCACGGATCAAGTGCCAATTGCTGTGCGAGGGCCATGTGCTTGCGATCGCACCCAGTGGCTTTTGGAAAAATGGTGATGCCGCTGCGCCTTTGCCGATTGAGGAGCTTGCCGGTGCGCGGCTCATTGGTCTCAGCCTACAAGATGACCTTGGGCGCAAGATCAGTGCCCGGCTCAAGCATCTCTCGCCAGCGGTCAAGGTTTCAACTTGGGTGCAAACCTATCAGGTTGCTCGGTCGCTGGTTGCATCCGGACAGGGTATTGCGATGGTTGACCCGTTACCGCAGCAGCGCCCACCGAGTCGGCGATTCAAGTACGCTCAGTGGAACCCGCTATCCCCGTGTATTTGTACGCTGCCCACCGGGTCGATGCACCATTGACCGATATGCAGGCTGCATTTTTAGAAAGCATTCGTGAGACGGCAGCGCAAATGCTGCAGCTCACCGACTAATTTTTTAAGTCGATCTTTGGAGGTGCCGATCATGAATAAATTGGTTCGAGCAATTAAGGCGATGTGTCTCGGATGGGCAGTGGCCCTTATCGGCATGGCTGCGGCAAGTGCCGCAGTGCCAACAGAGTTCGACGTCCTGATTCGCGACGGGCGAGTTCTTGATGGCACCGGTATGCCGTGGCGTTATGCGGATGTCGGCATCAAGGGTGATCGAATCGTCCAGGTCGGGTTTATCCCTGCAGACGCGAAAGCGGCGAAGGTCATCGACGCCAAAGGCCGTTACGTGACGCCGGGCTTTATTGATCCGCACTCGCACTCGGTACCCGGCCTTTCGATGGCGAATCTTGCCGGTGCCGTGCCGATTCTCTATCAGGGTATCACCTCGGTGTTGATCAACCCTGATGGTGGTGGGCCGGCAGACCTTGCGCCGTTGCTAAGTGCTATCGAGAAACATACGCCGGGTGTGAACGTCATTCCGACGATCGGACACAATGGTGTACGTAGTGCTGTGATGGGGCGCGAAGACCGAGCTCCGACCGCGGCTGAATTGCAGCGCATGAAAGACTTTGTCCGTAAGGCGATGGACGAGGGTGCCTTCGGTTTCTCGAGTGGCCCGTTTTACATCCCGGGCAAGTATTCAAAAACCGATGAACTGGTTGCGTTGGCGAAGATTGCTGCGGCCTATCCGGGTGCTTTTCATACCAGTCATATTCGCGATGAGGCGAGCTACGACGTGGGCGTCGTCAACGCCACCAAAGAGTTGATTGAAGTCACCCGTCAGGCACGTCTTCCCGGTATCGTTACTCACATCAAGACTTTGGGCCCTAGCGTCTGGGGAAAGTCCAAGGACGTGATCGAGGTCATCAACGCTGCGCGTGCCGAGGGGCTTGAAATTTGGGCTGATCAATATGCCTACGCGGCCTCGGGTTCTGGGTTGCAGCCGTCCTTGGTTCCCGGTTGGGCACAGGCCGGCGGTCAAGCCGAGATGGTGAAGCGCCTGCAAGATCCCGAGCAGCGTGCGCAGCTGCGCAAAGAGATGGCATCCAACATGGAGCGTCGCGGTGGCGCCAATGCCATGATGATCCGCAGTTTCCCGCCAGACCCGTCGTTGCAGGGCAAGCGTCTCGATGAGATCGCTCGAGCGAAGTTGCAAGATCCGGTCGATACGGCAATCGAAATGTTGATCCAGGGCGGGGCACCGATCGTTTCGTTCAACATGAACGAGCAGGATGTCGAAGCTTTCATGAAGCAGCCGTGGACGATGACCTGCACAGATGGCGGGTTGTCCGAGTTCGGCACGGGTCAAGAGCATCCGCGCGCTTATGGCGCATTCCCGCGCAAGCTGCGTCGCTATGTTTTCGAGCGCAACGTGATTTCGCTAGAGCAGGCGATTCACTCGTCGACCGGATTGACTGCGACGGTGCTCGGCATCAAGGATCGCGGCTTTATCCGTGAAGGAGCCTATGCCGATGTGTTGGTTTTTGACCCTGCTACGATCGCTGATGCCGCAACCTATGAGAACCCGGACGCTTATTCAACGGGTGTCGACTTCCTGTTAGTCAACGGCAAGCTGGCCGTTGACGGTGGGAAGGCGGCTGCTGAGCGTTACGGGCGCGTCTTGCGGCGTGGTCAATAAGTCGCATCAGCAGGGCAAGCATCGATGGGTCAAGCGGTAAGTGGTTCCAACTGGAGTGCGCGAGTAAGCTCTGAGCTTGCTAAGGCGGTACTCGGCAAACAGGAAATTGTCGAGCGCCTGCAAATCGCCTTGCTGGTTGGCGGGCATGTGCTACTGGAAGGCATGCCTGGTCTAGCCAAGACCTTGCTCGTCAAGTCGTTAGCGCAAATTCTTGACTTAAAGTTCGAGCGCATTCAGTTCACGCCGGACTTGCTCCCATCCGATGTTGTCGGAACCATGATCTATGCTCCGGGTGATGGCTCGTTCAGGCCGCATCTCGGTCCAGTCTTTGCCAATCTTTTGCTCGCTGACGAAATAAACAGAGCGCCGGCAAAAGTTCAAAGTGCGCTGCTCGAGGCTATGGGTGAACGCCAGGTGACCATTGGTGGTGAAACGCATCCTTTGCCACAGCCGTTTTTTGTTATGGCAACGCAGAATCCGCTCGAGCAAGAGGGTACCTATCCGTTGCCCGAGGCGCAGACTGATCGGTTCCTCTTCAAACTGTTGCTCGATTATCCAACCGTTAACGATGAGATCGAGATGCTGCGAAGATGGGGCGGTGTGACTCGGGTTCCGGCCTTGCAGAAAGTGTCGAGTGGCGAAGAGTTGTTAGCTTTGCGTCGCGAGATAGATCTGATTCACGTGGCTCCGGAAATCGAGGCGTACATCGTTGCGCTCGTCAGCCGAACCCGCCAGTTGGCTGAGCGCGGTGCGGGGTTGCAGCTTTTGGAATACGGCGGATCGCCGCGAGCGACAATTTCGCTTTATCAGTCGTCGCGAGCATTGGCGTGGATGAGGGGCTCGGACTTCGTCTCGCCGCAGCATATTCAGACTTTGGCTGCAGACGTGCTGCGGCACCGCATCGCGCTGACCTATGAAGCACAAGCATCCGGTAAGTCGTCAGAGGGTGTGATCGCCGATATCATTGCTGAAGTTCCGATACCCTGAGGCACTCACGCCCATGAGTGGCTCGGTAACGGGTTTGCTACAGCCACGCACGCAAGAAGCGTTGCGTAAGTTGCTTTGGCGCCTGCGTGATCGTAGGGCAGTTTCCTCTACAACTGGGTCACACGCATCGATATTCCGTGGCCGGGGCCTCGAGTTCGATCAAGTCGTCCGCTATGTCTACGGCGATGACGTTCGAGACATTGACTGGAACGTGACTGCGCGGTTAGGTCAGCCTTATCGCAAGTGCTTCATCGAAGAGCGCGAGGTCGTGGTTTTCGTCGTGTTTGATGACGAACCGGCGCTGCAATTCGGCAGTGGAGCACGCAGCAAGCGAGAGGTCATGATCGAGCTGGTGGCGTTTGCCTTGTTGCTGGCGACCATCAAGCGCGAACGCATCGGGTTTTTGCACCGTACACGGACTGGTGAGAGACGTTTAGAGCCGACGCGCAATCGTGCTCGCGTACTGCAGGAGATCGGTCGCCTTATTGAAGAGCCCGCGGTTTTCGTACGGGGGCACACCACTGTCGATCTGTGTCCAACGCCGATTGCAGGCGTACCGCCAGGCGCGTTGGTGCTGCGCTATGGAGAAATTCCGTTGCAAGCGCCTTCGCTAGCCTGGCACAACTGGGCGCGGCACTACGAGCTGATTGGCATTCGAGTAGAAGATCCGTGGGAGAGGGATTTACCGCGGTCGATGCCGAAGGTGATGTTTGATCCAGCCGGTGATGCGCTCGTCAGCGGTGCCGATTTTGAAACCATGCAAGAGGCCCATCGAAAGTGGCGTGATGAACGCGAGGCGATCTGGAATCTGTGGTGGCCTCAGGCAGCAGGGCGTTGGGCCGTCGATAGCACCGCCGATACGCTTGCTGAATTTGTGCGATTACTGAAGTTGCGCGGCGCGCAGCAAGCTGGTGGCGTACGCAAGCCATGACGGGCTATCTCGAGTTCGGTTGGTTGCCCGGCCTTTTGGGCTTGCTGCTCGTGCCAGCTGCGATGATCTTCAGGCTGCTATTCGGTCGTAGTCCCTTCTCCGTCGTACCTTATGTTGCTGCTTGGAGTGGCTCAAAAAAACTGCCGAGCGCACGAGGTGTTGCGTTCATGACCCAGCTTGCGATGATGTTGCTCATCGTCGCAGCGGCTAAGCCACAATGGCTTCAGAGCGAATCGATAAACCATCCCGTTCCCGCTGAGATCGTCATCGCGATCGATTTGTCGACATCCATGAATGCCTTGGACTATCAAGGCGAAGCAGGACCTATCGATCGGTTGGCTGCACTCAAACCCGTATTGAAAGACTTCATCGTTGCACGAACTGCAGATCGCATTTCACTCGTGGTCTTTGCCGGGCGGGCCTATACGCTGGTGCCGCTGACTCGTGAGCACTCATGGGTGATACGGCAAATAGACGAGCTGCAGATCGGCATGATCGACGATGGAACCGCGATCGGCGACGGTCTAGGTTTGGCATTGACCCAATTCGAAGCGATGAGCTCTGGCGGCAATCGCTTTGTGGTGCTGGTGACAGACGGTGCAAACACCAGCGGAACACTGACGCCACCTCAGTCGACAGCAGTGGCTCGGTACCTCGGAGTTCCCGTGTACACCATTGCCGCCGGTCGCGACGGGTTTGCGCCCTATCCGGTGCTGAACGCCGAGGGAAAACAGGTTGGCACACGGCTGCAACCGTCTACGGTGGACCGCGAGAGTCTACGCACCATTGCCGAGAAAACAGCGGGTCGCTATTTCGACGGTGATGACGCGACGAGTCTAGCGAGCGCCTTTGAGCAGATCGATGTTGGTCAATCAGTGCGCAGTGAAACTCGGATCCGATTGAATGTGCGCGATCTACGTAGCGAACTGCTTGCTGTGGCGATGTCGCTGTTGCTGGGGGTTGTGGTGATGCTGTGGCGAAACGCTCGAGACGCAGTTCACCAACGGCCCGCCGTTCGTCGCGGTTTCGTGGTGCGTGGGAAGCTGCGGCTTCAAGGACAGTTTGATCGAATTTCCTGGCGGCCCTATGTCACCGCGCTGGCGTTGGTATCGACAGGGGTTTTATTGCTGTTTAACGCGGATACACAACGTGTAGAGGATCAGCCGCGACGACAGTTGCTGATTGCGATGGACTTATCTCGCAGCATGGATGTGCGCGACATGTTGCCGAGTCGATTGGAGCATGCGCGTCGACTAGCACTTCGTGTGATTGAACAGGCGCCAGAGGATCTTGAGATTGGTTTGCTCGCATTTGCTGGCGATGCCCATCTGGTCGCACCCGTGTCGTCAGAGCGAGCCTTATTGAATCGCGCTTTGCAGAGCCTCGAGACTGGTGATCTGCCAACGCTGGGCAGCGATTTTGCGGCGATGCTGGCAACCGCAGCTCAAACGTTTCACCCGGAATCTGCTGAGCGTTTTCTGCTGGTTTTGTCTGATGGCGAGGCTCATAGCGATCTTTGGCAGCAGCGGCTGCCGGATATCGTTGCGCAGCGAATCCGTATTTTTTCAGTGTTATTAGGTACTCAAGCGACGACGCCGATTCCAGTCGGGGAGGCTGAGTGGTTGCGTAACCCACGGGGTATGTTTATTTACTCGGCAGCGCGCCCCGAGACACTGGCTTTGATGAGCGAGAGCACAGCGGGTGTTGCCTGGCAGGCGGCAGAGCGAGAAGACTTGTTGCGGTTGGTTCTGGCAGAGCTCGCTACAAACGGGCCGCAAGTGAGTGAGCGCTGGTCCTCCAAGTTCGGGCATGCTGACTTGCTTGGTGTGATGTTGCTGCTCGTAGCTTTTGTGGTTGCGCTCGCAGCCGTGCGCGACGTACCAGCCTTGCCGCGGTTGGGCTCGTCAGTTGCGATCATGCTAGTCATCATGGTGGTGGCGGGTACAACAGCCGCGGAGCTCGGCGCCAACCAGCCGGTTCCTCGACGACCCGCGGTGTCCATCCAATCTGCGGAAGAGCGTGACGCGCTCGTCGAGATGCAGACTTTGGTTCGCGGGTTGATCGTCAAGCCCGATTTGCAAGCGGACGATTATCAGCAACTGGCAGCGACCGCCATCAATTATGGTGCGATACATCGTCTGCACGCTCATCCGCTGGCTTTAGGCGTATTACGCGATGGATTGCAGGCGGTAAACCGAGGGCGCGAGCTGGAGCCGCAGCGGGCTATTTGGGCGGAGCAAGAGGCGATGCTCGAGCGACTTCTCGAGCCTCCGCCGCCCGCTGTGTCTGATCCAGGGGAAGTAGACCCCGCCAACGAGCCGCTGGAGGGCAGCCTTGCCGTGCCCGACAGCGAAGTCCCGGAGCCTGATCCCCAAGCGCCCGAACGTCGCGAGTCTGATGAACAGAGCGCGGGTACTCGCAGTCTTGGCGGCGGCGCTTTGGATATTTTCGACACGCGCGAATGGGCCGACCCTTCAGTAGCAGTACCGCTATATTTGTTACGCGAGTTACGACGGACAGAGCGCTTTGGCGAGGTTTTTGGTGCCATAACGCGCGCCAATCGACGCGTGGTTGGTGTCGCGGATGAGCAAACATGGTGAGCGCGCTAGGTCGGTGGGGGCTCGTTTTTTTTCTTCTCGCTCTGACGGGTGCTCATGCCAAGGCCGACAACGGCGCGTCCATAGTTCAGGGTTCGATCCGCGCCACCCCGGCTGTTCCTTGGGTGGGCGAAATCTTTGATCTCAATCTTGAATGGCATGTCGATCGCGATGCCTTCAGAGCCTTGGATGGAGAGTTGATCTGGGATACGGAGCCCTTGGTGGCACTTGACTGGGATAGCCCCAGACTCGTGGAGAATCCGCAACGTCATCTCAGCACCATAATCTATACGCGACAGGCGATCGCCGCTCAGCCTGGAAGGCTCGACTTGTCTCCCGCGTCGATCGGTCTGCAGATTCAGACGGGTAGTGTGGTCAACGACGACTATCGGCGAGCCATTCTCGAGTCGCGTCGGTTCACGAGCCCTGCGGGTGCTCTAAGTTTTCGACCGCTGCCACCAGCACCGCGCGGTTTCCACGGTTTTGTGGGTAAGGCCACGCTTGAGTCGCGCATAGAGCCACAGAGTCCGCGCGTTGGCGAGCCGGTCAAGTGGACGCTGGTCTTGTCCGGGCGCGGCAATTGGCCGATGTTCACAGGGCTTCCGGCACGTCTGCTGGGCGATGCGTTCGCGCAGCAGGGCGCGCCCACTGTGCGTCAAACCGGGGTTAATCGCTTTGAACAGCGCCTTGAAGAGACGCTGAGCGCAATACCGCTACGGGCGGGGCAGTTCAGCTTCCCGCAGTTTGAGTGGGTTTTTTTTGATCCTGAGTTGGGTCGCTATCAAACCATACGTTCGCCCGAGTTGGTGTTCGAGGTTGCCCCCGGTGATCCATCCCAAGTTGTTGCCACTAACAATGACTACATGGCGACACCCACCGAGAGCGAATCGCAACTGGTTTCTGCAGAGCGGCTGGCGACCGCGCCGCTAGCCCGTGCCTTCGATTCGCGTTCGCGATGGTTGATTGCGGCGTTGCTCATCCTCTTGTGGTTGGCACTCGCCGCGTTTCGCGCTTGGTTCACTGACCCATGGCGCCGGGCGCGGGCTGCCGATCGCAAGCTACGGCGCATCTTGGCGAGTTTGCAGACACCTGATTCTGAAAGCGACCCAGTGCTCTCATCACAACGCAGGGTCATACGCGACTGGCAGCGAGAGTGCGCACAACGTTGGCGGCTAGATCAAGCGGCGCCGACAGCGGAAGATTTTTCTGCAGTCTTGGAATGGACAGAGTTATGGTGTGAGACAGATCGATTTTTATTCGGGCCACCGCAGCCGCTTGCGGCAGATTGGGTGTATCGGGCCGAGATCGCGCTGGAACGGCTCGAGAAACCACCGGGCTTCGCGCTGAAGCAGGTTTTTGTTCTGGCGAACTGGTTGCCCGGGCGCCGTCATGCCGTGGTCGGCATGGCACTGCTTGCGGTTCTGCTATCCGCAAATTCGTCGCTCGCTGCGACTGCGGTCGAAACCTGGGGTGAGCGCGTACAGCAGCAACCGCTTGATGTGAATGCGCGCGGTAACCTCGCGGTAGTGCTTCGGGCAGAGGGGCGATTGCAGGAAGCGGCGGTACACGCCGGCATTGCGTGGTTGCAGGAGCCTCGTGTCTCGCGCAGCCGTGAGCTGTGGGTGCAACTTCAGGCTGAAGCGGGGTTGGTATCTGCCGAACGCGGCGGACTGATGCAGGCGAGCGGCTTTTTTGCGCAAATGGCTACGGTGATACCGGGTACAGCATGGCAGCGCATAGCAATGGCTGCCGAGGCGATGCTGATTCTTACCATCATTACAACCTTGATCCTGTCGTACCTCGGCGCAGCTCGCGCAAGTTTGCGGTTGTCGGGGTTCGTTCTGCTCCTCTCGGCCTTCTCATTGTTCCTCAGTCAAGCGGTGTTGTGGCGGTACGGTTTGTCTCTTGCGCAGCAAGCGGCTCTAGTCAGTGCGGTGAC
>Ga0169931_10003531_pt1 | contig 24760 bp, 25 predicted proteins | sample Kivu_15m_20L_FD_129675 | JGI IMG/M metagenome (GOLD analysis project Ga0169931, IMG submission 129675) | Freshwater microbial communities from Lake Kivu, Western Province, Rwanda to study Microbial Dark Matter (Phase II) - Kivu_15m_20L... | ecosystem: Environmental > Aquatic > Freshwater > Lake...
CAGCACGGTCTGTCCGCCGGCGTTGGCCTCCCAGCGGAATCCGGTCGACGGGTTGCCGGGCAGGCGGACTTCCATCGGCTGGCCAGGGCGCATGGTCTGGGTGCTGCCGTCCGCGCCGTCGGTCACCACCAGGGGCAATGGACTCACTTCAGGCGGCCCGCCGGGCGCGCAGGCCTCGAGGACAACGACGAGGCCCAACAGCGCCGGTAGCGTCGACAAGGTCGGGCTTTTCCACCAACCCGCATGGCGCAGGCTTGCACAGGATCTCGGGGGCATCTTGGTCGTCGCTCCGGGGTGGCATCTTCTGGCATCGGCAGGTGGTGCGATGGCTGCGGCGCCGGCAGTCGGTCCGCGTCCGGCCGGGAGTTTCCATCATTTCCGTGCTGTCGGCACGCCACGCGGTCCCGCGGAGGCGGATGGCCCGATGGCGACCGGCGGGGTGTCCCCTGATCGCATCCGGCCCCTACAATGCCTCCTGCACGCGTTTCACGAGCCTGCCCATGATCTGGAAGTCCCGCCCCACACCCGCCACCCTGGCGCTCCTGCACCGCGACACAATGGTGCAGACGCTCGGCATCGAGTTCACCGAGATCGGCGATGCGCATCTTTGCGCGCGCATGCCGGTCGATGCACGCACCAGGCAGCCTTTCGGCGTCCTGCACGGCGGAGCCTCGGTGGTGCTGGCGGAGACGCTCGGCAGTTGCGCGGCCTCGCATTGTGTCGATCCGGAGCGGCAGCGCTGTGTCGGCATCGAGGTCAACGCGAATCATCTGCGCGGGGTTTCAGCCGGGTGGGTGACGGGTCGCGCCGAGCCTGTGCATCTGGGCAGGACCACGCAGGTCTGGCAGATCGACATCCGCGATGAAGCGGGCCGGCGGGTGTGCCTGTCGCGGCTTACCATCGCGGTCCTGGAGAAGGTCTGATCGAATCACGCGACCGCGCGGTTTGGTCCGACCTTCCCTGGACGTCGAAGCGTGGGCCTGAGCCGGCCATCCGCGGGCGTTCGAGGCACGTCATCCACATGGAGTGCAAGGCAATGGACGGGAAGCGGCAACGCGGTCGGGTCATCATCGTTGGCGGTGGCATCGGCGGACTCACGGCGGCGCTGTGCCTGCATCGCGCCGGCGTGGCGGTGGAGGTGTACGAGTCGGTGGCGGAGGTCAGGCCGCTGGGTGTCGGCATCAATCTCCAGCCGAGCGCGGTGCGCGTGCTGCATGAGCTCGGCCTCGAACCGGCCCTGGCATCCAGCGCCATCGAGACCGCCGAGCTGGTGTACGTGAACAAGTTCGGCCAGCGCATCTGGCAGGAGCCGCGCGGCCGCGATGCAGGATATGCCGTGCCGCAGTATTCGGTGCACCGGGGCGAGTTGCAGGTGATCCTGCACCGCGCTGCGCTGGCCACGCTGCCTGAGGGATCGGTGCGTACCGGTCACACGTTCGAACGCCTCGAATGCACCAGTGACGGGGTGCAGGCCTGGTTCCGCGATCGTGCCTCCGGCGACCTGTTCGCCACCCGGGGCGATGCGCTTGTGGGTGCCGACGGCATCCACTCCGCGGTGCGGCGCCTGTACTACCCGGACGAGGGACCGCCGCGCTTCGCCGGCCGCATGTTGTGGCGCGCCACTGCCGAGGCGCCGCCTTTCCTTACCGGCCGCTCGATGGTGTGGGCGGGCCACGATCGCCAGAAATTCGTCTGTTACCCGATTTCGGAGCGGCATCGGCGCGAGGGAAAAGCCTTGCTGAACTGGATTGCCGAGTTGCAGGTACCGCTCGACACCGTGCCACCCCGCACCGACTGGAACCGGCGGGTCGACAAGGCTGTGTTCGAGGCGCCGTTCCAGGCATGGGACTTCGGCTGGCTCAACGTGCCGAAACTCATCGCGGAGGCCGAGGCGGTGTACGAGTTCCCGATGGTGGACCGGGATCCGCTGCCGCGCTGGACCCACGGCCGGGTGACGCTGCTGGGCGATGCCGCGCATCCCATGGTGCCGGTCGGATCGAACGGTGCCTCCCAGGCCATCCTCGACGCAATGGAGCTGGCAGACCAGTGGCAGGCGGGTGCCGATATCGATGTGGCTCTTGCGGCCTACGAGGCGGTGCGGCGACCCGCAACTGCTGCGGTGGTGCTGGCCAACCGCCAGGGCGGACCGGACCGGGTGCTGCAACTTGCGGAGGAGCGCGCGCCCGAGGGTTTTCGCGACATCGGGGACGTCATTCCCCGGTGGGAACTCGAGGAGATCGCCAGCCGCTACAAGCAGACCGCGGGCTTCGATCGGGACACGGTCAACCGCAAGGTGGCAAGCCGCTGAGTCGGTGACGGATGAGCCCGGAGGGCGGAGCTCACCGCCCGGTCGAGCGCGGCGCGGATCCGGTCGGCACCAGCCGTATCGTCACCGCCGTGGCGACGGCAAAGGCCACGTAGGCCACGGTGAAGACCCACTCCGGGAAGTCGTGGAAGATTACGGCGTGCAGCCAGCGGGCCACGAAGGAGCGTGAGCCCTGCTGCCCGCGCAGCGCGTCTTCCCAGAGCGTGAGGGGGCAGCTCAGCCCGGCAAGCGCCTCGAGCGCCACGACGGTGATGGCGACCAGGTGAAGCGCGCGGAAGCGGGGGTTGCGGATCCATCCCCAGCCACGCCAGTGCCCGATCCAGATGAGGGCGAATCCGCCGGTGACGAACACCACGAACAGGGTGTGCGCCACCAGCAGCAGGTCGGCTGCCCAGGCCATGCCTGCCGGGGCTCCGGGTGTCTCAGGTCTCCACCGGCCGGGACGGGTCGGAGCACCACTCGCTCCACGAGCCAGGATACAGGCGCGTGCCGGCCAGACCGGCGATTTCCATGGCCAGCAGGTTGTGGCAGGCCGATACGCCCGAGCCGCAGGAGTGCACCACCTGGGCCGGATCGTGAGTCCCGATCAAGGGCGTGAAGGCGGTGCACAGGTCGGCGGCAGGCTTGAAGAAACCCATCGCGTCCAGGTTGTCGCGGAAGAAACGGTTCACGGCCCCGGGGATGTGGCCGGCGACCGGATCGATGGTTTCGTTCTGGCCGCGGAAGCGGTCGGTGGCCCGGGCATCGATGATCACCAGTCCCGGCGAGCCGAGGCGGGCGAGCAGGTGGCCCGCGTCCACGGTCACCCCAGGGGTCGCGCCGGCCTCGTAGTGCGCCGGTCGCGGCACGGGCACTTCGGTGCCGACCGGATGGCCGGTCTTGACCCAGGCCTCCCACCCACCGTCCAACACCGCGACCTGGTCGTGCCCGAGCCAGTGGCGCAGCATCCACCACAGGCGCGCGGCATAGGTGCCGCCGCTGGCGTCATAGGCCACCACTTCGGTCTGGCGCGACACGCCCATGCGTCCGAGCCAGGCCATGAAGGCGCTGCGGTCGGGCAGAGGGTGACGGCCGTTGCGACCTGTAAGCGGGCCTGCCAGATCGTTGTCCACGTGGGCGAAGCGCGCCCCGGGCAGATGCCCCTTGGCGTAGGCATCCGTGCCGACCGTCTTGACCATCAGGTCGTGCCGGCAGTCGAAGATGACGAGCCCCGGGTCGTCGAGCCGCCTGGCCAGCTCGGCGACCGAGATGAGCGGGCCCCGGGGCACCCGGGCGGGCGCAGCCCCGGCGGCCGGCGCCGCACCCTCGGCCAGCCACTCGCGCGCGCCAGCCTCGGTGTCGAACACACGCACCTCGGTACCGGTGAGCAGGCGCGTGATCCAGCCCAGCCAGACGGTGAGTTCGTCTCGGGCAATCACGGCGACACGCCGGAAATCGTGGGCATGGGCGCGGACGAAACGCAGATCCTCCCAGGCCACGTCCAGGGTGTAGCGCAGCATGTCGCGCAGGTCCACCAGGAGGTCGACCTGGCCGGTCAGGCGCAGGGTGGCCAGCACCTCACGCTCGAACTCCTGGTAGTCGGCGACGGTGAATTCGCCGAATACGCCTGCGGTGATGAGGGAGCCTTCGTGCTGGATGGTGATCATGGTCTGGCCTTGTCGCGGGTTGCCCTGGCCGCCGAGGATACCTCGCTCGCGGTGCCGGGTGGCGCGTGGCGGGCCGACGCGCCGGCGGAGGGCATTGCACGCAGGCTGAGCAGACCGCCGGCCACGATGAGTGTCATGCCGACCCATGCGCCCGGGCGCAGCGTCTCCCCCCAGAGGCCGAGCCCCAGCAGCGCCGAGAACAGCACGGTCGCAAACGACAGGGCGCCGACCACCAGCGTGTCGCCCGTGTGATAGGCGCGGGTCATGGCGAACTGTCCGAGGGTCGCGGTCAGTCCGATGCCGAGGATGATCCAGACGTTGCCGGCGTCCACCGCGTGGACCTCGGTGAGCGCCATGCCGGTGCCGGCGACGACGGTGGACAGAAGAGTGAAATGGAACACCACGCGCCAGCTCGGCTCGCCACTGGCTCCCAGGCGCTTCACGCTGGCGTAGGCGATGGCTGCCAGCAGCCCGGAGGCCAGGCCCAGTGTGCCGTCGATCCACTGGTCGCGATCCAGGGTGGGTTCGAGCAGCAGCAGCACGCCGAGGAAGGATACGGTGGCCGCCGCGGCAAGCGGCCAGTGCAGCGGCTCGGCCATGAACACGGTAGTGATGAGCGCGAGGAACAGCGGCGAGGTGTAGTTGAGCGTGACCGCCGTGGCCAGCGGGATGCGGCCGATGCAATGGAAATACAGGCCCAGCGACACCACACCGAAGCCGCCGCGGGTCAGGTGCAGGCGCCAGTGCGGGCTGCCGAGCGTCCAGCCGCGCAGGCGGGCGAGCCCGCCGAGCGAGATCACCCCGAACAGCGAGCGGTAGAACACCAGCTCGAGGCTGGAGAAATGGCCCGCGCCGAGCTTGGCGAAAACACCCATGGCGGCGAAAGCCAGGGAGGCGAGCAGCATCCAGAGCGAACCCATGGATCAGGGCGCGGGAGGCGTCATGGGTGGGTGGAAGGGAGCGGACCCGGTCTGATCATCCGGCTCAACGGGCAGGCCGGTACCGGCACGCGCTCGCCTCACGGCGGCGCGTGCCGGTACCGGCCCCGCCGCGCCCAGGCGCGACTGGGCGACCGGGGCCGCGTCAGCCCTTCGAGGTGCCGAGGTCAGGCTCCAGATGGCGACGCAGGAACTCGTGGAAGTGCACCATGCCGTCCTCCATCGGTGACTGGTAGGGGCCGATCTCGTTGTCCCCGCGCAGCCACAAGGCCCTGCGGCCTTCGTGCATGCGTTCGCAGATCTCGCGGTCTTCCACCGCGGTCTCGGCATAGGCCGCCTGCTCGGCCTCGATGAACTCGGGCTCGAACAGCGCGATGTCCTCGGGATAGTAGAACTCGACCACGTTCGAGCAGGCCTCGGGGCCCTTCGGGAGGATGGTGGAGATGACCAGGACGTGCGGGTACCACTCGACCATCACGTTCGGGTAGTAGGTCAGCCAGATGGCGCCCTGGGGCGGCGTCTGTGCGCCATAGTAGCGGGTGACGGCCTCGTGCCAGCGCTTGTACACCGGTGTGCCTGGCCGACCCAGCTGGGCGTGGACGCCCACGGTCTGCACGCTGTACCAGTCGCCGAACTCCCAGTTCAGGGCGTCGCAGTCCACGAAGTGACCGAGCCCGGGGTGGAACGGTGCCACGTGGTAGTCCTCGAGGTAGACCTCGATGAAGGTCTTCCAGTTGACCGCGTACTCTTCGATGACCGTGCTGTGGTAGTGGTAGCCCGAGAAGTCGAAGTCCCGCCGCAGGTTCGCGCTTGCCAGGTCGCGGGCAACGTCGCGCCCGCCCGCGAACAGCAGGCCATTCCAGTGTTGCAGCGGCGTACGGCCCAGGTCCAGGCAGGGGTTGCCGGGGAAGTGTGGGGCGCCCAGCAGCTTGCCCTGGATGTCGTAGGTCCAGCGATGCAGGGGGCAGACGATGTTGCCTGTATTGCCCCGCCCCTTGAGCATGACCGCCTGCCGATGGCGGCAGACGTTGCTCAGCAGTTCCACGCCATTTGCGTTGCGGAACAGGGTCTTGCCATGCCCCATCCATTCGAGGGAGTGGTAGTCACCGGTTTCGGGCACCATCAGTTCATGACCGATGTACCCCGGCCCATGCTCGAAGAGCAGCTTCAACTCCAACTCGTGGATGTGACGGTCGAAGTACCAGTCCACCGGAAGCTGCGTGGGCGTCTGCGTGAGAGCCGAGACATTGGCCAGATCGGTCATGATGCGCGTGCCACCTCCCAGGCCGGCTCCCGCGCCAGGGCAGGCATCGGGAAGCCGACGACGATGCGTCATAAAAAATGGAAAAGGCCGCCTCGCCCTGATGGCGCCCAACGGCCTGCTCGGTTCGCCGGGTCGGTTGGAAGTCCCTGATGGGCCGACACAAAAAACGGCGAAGGACAGAATTGTCGCCTCAATCCCCGGCGCCGGCAAGCCGCGCCGCACCCGCCCGGGAGGAGGCGCGTCTCTGCCTGTGCCGGTGACTGCGGATGGCCGGTCCCGTCGCCGGCACCGGTCGGCCATCGATCGTGCCCTGTCCGCCGGTCCAGGCCCAGCTTGATCGGGTCGACCGCATTCCGGTACATTCATGCGCTTTAACGGTGCCGGTATGGCCACCAAGTCCACGAACGACACCAAGGCAGCTTCCCCACCATCGCCCACTTCCTTCGAGGCAGCCGTCTCGGAACTGGAGGCCGTCGTGGCGGCCATGGAGTCCGGGCAACTGAGCCTTGAGGCCTCTCTCTCGGCCTATCGCCGCGGGGCCGAACTGCTGCGCTTCTGCCGTGCCTTCCTGGACGACGCCCAGCAGCAGATCAAGGTGCTGGAGGGCGAATCCTTGCGCGATTTCCCTGGTGCAGATTCCGACGACTGATCTTCAGGCCTGGATGCGTGTCCACCGGGAACGGGCGGAGTCCGCCCTGGAGGCAGTGCTTCCTCCCGCAGCCATGGCGCCCCAGCGACTGCACGAGGCCATGCGCTACGCCGTGCTGGGCGGGGGCAAGCGCGTGCGGCCGCTGCTGGCGTACGCGGCCGGCGAGGCGGCGGGAGCCGATCCTGCGCGGGTGGATCAGGTTGCAGTGGCGCTGGAGCTGATCCACGTCTATTCCCTGGTTCACGATGACCTGCCCTGCATGGACGACGACGTCCTGAGGCGCGGTCGGGCGACCGTCCACGTTGCCTTCGACGAGCCCACCGCGCTGCTCGTGGGAGACAGCCTCCAGAGTCTTGCCTTCCAGGTGCTGGCGCAGAGGCCGCTGGCCGACGCTCCGGAGTCCCAACTCGGCATGCTCCTCACCCTGGCGCGCGCCTCCGGCTCCCGTGGCATGGCGGGCGGCCAGGCGGTCGACCTGCACAGCCAGGGTCGTTCCCTGTCCCTTGCCGAGCTCGAGTTCATGCACATTCACAAGACCGGTGCCCTGATCGGAGCGGCCGTCAGCCTGGGCGGGGCCTGCGGCAGGCTGGAGCAGGCGCAGATGGACGGCATGGCGCACTTCGCCCGCTTCATCGGGCTGGCTTTCCAGGTGGTGGACGACGTGCTCGACGCCACCGCCTCCACCGAGACCCTGGGCAAGACCGCCGGCAAGGACGCAGCGCACGACAAGCCGACCTATGTCTCCGTCCTCGGCGTGTCGGGCGCCCGGGCATTCGCCGACGAACTTCTCGCCGACGCCCTCGGTGGGCTGGAGGTGCTCGGGGAGCGAGGCCTGCGGCTGGCACAACTGGGGCGTTTCATCGTGAGCCGCACATCATGAGCGTGCCGGGTCGGCTGCTCGAGACCATTGCCAGTCCGGCGGACCTGCGCCGGCTCGATCGGCGGCAGCTGCCGCAGCTGGCCCGCGAACTGCGCGAGTTCATCATCCAGTCGGTCTCGGGCACGGGAGGGCATCTGTCCTCCAATCTGGGCACGGTCGAACTCACCGTCGCCCTGCACTACGTGTTCGACACGCCGGACGACCGCATCGTCTGGGATGTGGGCCACCAGACTTATGCGCACAAGGTGCTGACGGGCCGGCGCGAGCGCATGTCCACGCTGCGGCAACTGCACGGGCTGGCCGGCTTCCCGAGGCGGGAGGAAAGTCCCTACGACACCTTCGGCACGGCGCATTCGAGCACCTCGATCAGCGCCGCGCTGGGCATGGCGGTCGCGGCGCGTCTGAGCGGACGGCGGCGGCGTGCCGTGGCGGTGATCGGGGACGGTGCCATGACCGCCGGCATGGCTTTCGAGGCGCTCAACAACGCCGGTGCCACCGACGAGGACGTGCTGGTGGTGCTGAACGACAACGACATGTCGATTTCCGAGAACGTCGGGGCGCTCAACAACTACCTCGCGCGCCTGCTGTCCGGCCGCGTGTACAACACGGCCCGCAAGGCGAGCGAGCGCGTGCTCCGGGCCGTGCCTCCCGCCTGGGAACTGGCCAGGCGAGCCGAGGAACACGTCAAGGGCATGGTCACGCCGGGCACTCTTTTCGAGGAGTTCGGTTTCAACTACATCGGACCGATCGATGGCCACGACCTCGACGTGCTGGTGTCGACCCTGCGCAACGTGAGCAAGCTGGACGGGCCGCAGTTCCTCCACGTGATCACGCGCAAGGGCAAGGGCATGCCGCAGGCCGAGGAGGATCCCATCCTCTACCACGGCGTGGCGAAGTTCGACCCCTCCGTGGGCATCGTCGGCAAGTCGGCCGGACGCCCGACCTACACCCAGATATTCGGCGACTGGCTGTGCGACATGGCCCGGGCCGATCGCCGCCTGGTGGCGATCACGCCCGCGATGCGCGAGGGTTCGGGTCTGGTCCGTTTCTCGCAGGAGCACCGGGACCGCTACTTCGACGTCGGCATCGCCGAGCAGCATGCCGTCACCTTCGCAGCCGGGCTGGCATGCGACGGCATGAAGCCCGTGGTCGCGATCTACTCGACCTTCCTGCAGCGCGGTTACGACCAGCTCATCCACGACGTCTGCATCCAGAATCTGCCAGTGGTGTTCGCCCTCGACCGCGGCGGTCTGGTGGGGGCCGACGGGCCCACCCACCACGGCGCCTTCGACCTGTCCTTCCTGCGCTGTCTGCCGAACATGGTGGTCATGGCGCCGGCCGACGAGAACGAATGCCGGCAGATGCTGTTCACGGCCTTCTCCCTTGACGTTCCCACGGCGGTCCGCTATCCCCGCGGCAGCGGGCCCGGCGTGCCGATCAGCGTGGAGATGACCGCGCTGCCGGTCGGCCGCGGCGAGATCCGCCGTCGGGGGCAGGGCATCGCGATCCTCGCCTTCGGCTCGATGGTGCCCCCCGCGCTCGCCGCTGCGGACGGACTCGATGCCACCGTGGCGAACATGCGCTTCGTGAAGCCGCTCGACGAGGCGCTGGTCGCAGAACTCGCGGCCTCGCACGAGCTGCTCGTCACGGTGGAGGAGAACGTGCTGGACGGCGGTGCCGGCAGCGCTGTGCTGGAGGCTCTGGCGCGCCTGCGGCTCGAGCGTCGCGTTCTTCGCCTCGGACTCCCCGACGAATTCGTCGAGCACGGCGATCCCGGCCTGCTGCTGCGGCAGTGCGGCCTCGACGCCGACGGCATCACGCGCTCGGTGCGCGCCTGGATGCACCGATAGCCGGCGCCGGTTCGATCGATGGGTGCGGTTTGCACGAAAACGCGGTGTATGCGATGCGGAGGGGCCCGTCAGCGGTCGGTGAACCAGTCGCGGTTGACGGCAGTCCCACCGAAGCATCAGTCTACCCGGCTCGGCGCGCACCCGGATGAAACCCGGTCCAGCACGCCTATAATCCATACATGAATTCCAGAGAACCCGTGCCCATTCCAGACGTTCAAGGCCTGCAGGACACCCGCCGCCTGGCCATCGACAAGGTGGGCATCAAGTCCCTGCGCCATCCCGTGCGGGTGCGCGACCGCAGCGGCGGCGTCCAGCACACCGTGGCCAGCTTCAACATGTACGTGCACCTGCCGCATCACTTCAAGGGCACGCACATGTCGCGCTTCGTCGAGATCCTCAACGAGCACGAATCCGAGATCGCGGTCGACTCCTTCGAGCCGATGCTGAGGCACATGGTCACCCGTCTCGAGGCCGAGTCGGGCTACGTGGAGATGAGTTTCCCCTTCTTCGTCGATAAGGCGGCGCCGGTGTCCGGGGTGCGCAGCCTCATGGATTACCAGGTCACCTTCGTGGGCGAGATCGACCGCGGGCGCTACCAGTTCCGCATGTCGGTCCTGGTCCCGGTCACCAGCCTGTGCCCATGCTCCAAGAAGATCTCCGATTACGGTGCCCACAACCAGCGCTCCCACGTGACCATCAGCACAGTGACGCGTGAACTGGTCTGGATCGAGGAACTGATCAGGGTTGCCGAGGAACAGGCCTCGAGCGAGCTCTACGGCCTGCTCAAGCGGCCGGACGAGAAGTACGTGACCGAGCGCGCCTACGCTAATCCCAAGTTCGTCGAAGACCTGGTGCGAGACGTGGCAACGGCGCTCAACGCGGATCCACGCATCGAGGCCTACGTGGTCGAGGCCGAGAACTTCGAGGCCATCCACAACCACTCGGCCTACGCCCTCATCGAGCACGACAAGCGCGATTCCGTGCCTGGGTGAGCCCCGCCCGGGGTGGGGGGGCGTGCAGGAGTGCCCGGTGTTTCAGAAGCGACGGGTCAGGGTCAGTTGCTGGCCACTGTGCTTCATGTCCACCCGATTGAGAAAACTCATCCCCAGCAGGGCGAAGGGCATGTCGTTGTTTTCATGCACCAGGCCATCGACGTTCCGGAGCGTGATGGCGCCGAGGCGGACCTCGCCCAGCTTGACGTGGTAGACCGGCGCTAGGCCGTTGGCCGTGTTGCTCATGCCGCGCTCGCCCGACAGGTACTGTATGCCCAGGCGCCTGGCGTCGGACTGGCCGATGGAAATCATGCTGGCGCCCGTGTCCACCATGAAGCGGATCGGCCCGCCATTGATGCTGCCCTCGGCATAGTAGTGTCCGCCCAGGTCGGCATTCAGGACGACCGTGGGTTTGCCGCTGGCGGCGTAGTTGCCCGTGATCGCCTGCGAGCCCACACCCAGGCTGCGGCGCTTGCCGTCGACCTCCAGGACAGCAGCCTCGGAGGTGGCCGATATCAGCCTGACCGCGCCGATGCTCTGGCCGACCGAGATGAGCGTCGGACGCCCACCGTCGATGCGCACCAGTGCCTTGTCGCTGAACAGCCCCACCACCTGGACCTCGGTGGCCCCGGCCCCGCCCGGCGCCGCGCTTAACAGGAACGACAGGAGCAGCCATACTCCCCTCGCTCGCCGGGCGTTCCGGCGTTCCCGATACGTCTCCATGAAGCCCATCGCCATCTTTCGTCACTCCCCTACGGAAGGTCCCGGTCACCTTGCGGCGGTCCTGGACCGGCGGCACCTTCCCTGGGAACTCATCCCCCTGGATGCCGGTGCGGCAGTGCCGGGCGGACCCGATGGGTTCGCCGGCCTCGTGTTCATGGGCGGGCCGATGAGTGTCAACGACGACCTGCCGTGGATCCCGCCGGTGCTGCAACTCATCCGCCAGGCGGTGGCGGCGGATGTCCCGGTGCTGGGGCATTGCCTCGGCGGCCAGCTGATGTCGAAGGCCCTCGGTGGGGTGGTGACCGCCAATCCGGTCAAGGAGATCGGCTGGGGCAGGGTGGAGGTTGAGGAAAATCCGGTGGCCCGGGCCTGGTTCGGGCCTGAAACGGCATCCTTTCTGTCCTTCCACTGGCACGGCGAGACATTTTCCCTGCCTGACGGGGCCGTCCGCATCATGCGAAGTGCCCACTGCGCCAATCAGGGTTTCGTCCTCGGGAAGCATCTGGGCATGCAATGCCATGTGGAGATGACGCGCGAGATGGTTGACGCCTGGTGCCGCAGCGGCCAGGAGGAGATCGATGCGAGCCCCGGTCCGGCGGTGCAGAGCCCGGCACAGATGCACGAGCATCTGGAGCCGAGGCTGGCAGCCCTGAACGCGGTGGCCGAGCGGCTCTACGACCGGTGGCTCGAGGGCGTTGCGGGGACGGCACGATGACCGACATGACCGCGCTGTCGGGGCGCGAGAGCGCCATGGCACGCCTGCTGGTGGCGGCGCAATTCGCCCTGCTCGGTGTCTGGCTGCTGTCGGGGGCGCCCCTGGCCGTCGGGCAGGCGGCGCGACTGGTGCAACTCGCGGCGCTGTTGCTTGCCGTCTGGGCGATGCTGGTGATGACCAGCGCCCAGAAGCGCCTGTTCCGCATCTCGCCCGACCCCACCGGGCATCGGCAGCTGGTGCGGGCCGGCCCCTACCGCTGGATCCGTCACCCGATGTATGCGGCTATCCTGCTGCTGGTGGCACCGTCCGCGCTGGAGCGGGCCGATGCGTCACGGCTCATCCTGCTGGCGGCGCTCGCCGCCGTCCTGGTGGCCAAGCTCACCCTGGAGGAGCGCCTGCTGGTGCGCCGCTTCTCCGATTACGCCGACTACCGGCGCGCGACCTGGCGGCTGTTCCCACCGGTGTATTGACCGCCCCAAGGCTGCCCTGGCGGCCGCGGCAGCGGACCCGACGGGCCTGCCCTTCCTCAGTCGCGGAAGTTCTCGAACTGGAGCGGGAAGTCCGTGATGGACTTCTTCACCAGTGCGATGGTCTCCTGCAGTGTGTCTCGCTTGGCACCCGTGATGCGCACGCTGTCGCCCTGGATGGCGGCGGTGACCTTGAGCTTGCTGTCCTTGACCAGCCGGACGATCTTCTTCGCCAGCTCGGTCTCGACGCCGGTCTTGACGGTGATGAGCTGCTTCACCTTGTTGCCGCTGATCTTCTCCACCCCGCCGAGGTCGAGGCAGCGGATGTCGACGCCACGCTTGGCCAGACGGGTGGTGAGGACGTCCCTGACCTGCTCGAGCTTGAAGTCGTCATCGGCGAAGGCGGTGAGGGTGGTTTCGGACTGCTCGACGCGGGCGTCCGAGCCCTTGAAGTCGAAGCGGTTGCCGATCTCCTTGTTGGCCTGATCCACCGCATTCCGGACCTCGACCTGGTCCACTTCCGAAACGATGTCGAAGGAAGGCATGTCGTGTCTTCTCCGTCGGGAGGTTGAAGGGCAACGCGACGGGCCGGATCAGGCGCGCGCCACCAGGGGGATGGTGAAACTCTGGATCGGCTCGCCGGTGCCATCGTCGAATTCCGCAGCCGCACGCACGGCGTGCCGGGCGATGGCATCGGCCTCCAGCTCCGGCCGGTCGTACACGGAATACAGGGCGCCCAGGGCATAGTCGCTGCCGCTGCCATAGGCGTAGAAGCGGGAGAACTCCTGCACCGTCCGTTGTCCGGAGACGCCGAAGATGCCGTGCTCGTTGGCGATCAGGGCGTCGATGCGGGTGGATTCCACCGCCTCCTCCTTGTCCTCCTCGGCCTGCAGGAAGTAGCGTTCCTTCAGGTCGGCATGCATCCGGTTCCAGGTTCGGAAGATTGCGGCCACCGAACCGAGCTCGGGTGCCTCGTCGAGGCTGTCGAAGTAGTCGGCGAGGATGTGCTTGAAGGTGGCGTTGCCGGTGATCGCGAGGTAGCTGCCGGCGACGTGCAGGATCTTCTCGTGATTCACCACGTAGGTGGCCGACTCCTTGACCGGCCCCCACTTGGTGAGGGTGTCCGCGGCGATGGCGGCCACCCCGTTCTTGCGCACCACGGCCACCGTCGTCATGGCCGTGATGTCCTCGAGGCGTCTCGGGTCCGCTCAGCCGAAGTGGCAGACATAGTCCAGGGTTTCGAGGGTTTCGATCTCGAACGAGGCATTGCCGGGCACGCTGAAGCTCTGGCCGCCTTCGTAAGTGACCCAGTCGGCAGCACCGGGCAGCTTCACCCGGCAGCGGCCAGCGTTGAGTTCCATCACTTCGGGCGCGCCGGTGCTGAAGGTGAGCCGGCTCGGGAAGATCACCCCGACGGACTTGCGCGTGCCGTCGGCCAGCACCACGGTGTGGCTGACGCACTTGCCGTCGAAGTAGACGTTGGCTTTCCTGATGACCGACACGTTGTCGAATCTGTCCATGGCGTGATCCTCAGCGGGCGGCGCGGCGGCGGGCCGGCTTGCGCAGGTTGGCGGCGATGCGCATGCGCAGCGCATTGAGCTTGATGAAGCCGGCGGCGTCGGCCTGGTTGTAGGCACCCTTGTCGTCGTCGAAGGTGGCGATCTTCGGGTCGAACAGTGAGTCCTTGGAGGTGCGGCCGACACACATGATGGTGCCCTTGTACAGCTTCAGGCGCACCGTGCCGTTCACCGTCGCCTGCGAGGCGTCGATCAGACCCTGCAGCAGCACCCGCTCCGGGCTGAACCAGTAGCCGTTGTAGATCATGCGGGCGTAGCGTGGCATCAGGTCATCCTTGAGTGCCAGCACCTCGCGGTCCAGGGTGATGGACTCCATCGCGCGATGGGCCTTGAGCATGATGGTGCCGCCAGGGGTTTCGTAGCAGCCGCGGGATTTCATGCCGACGTAGCGGTTCTCCACCATGTCGAGGCGGCCGATGCCGTGCTTGCCGCCGATGGTGTTGAGCGTCGCCAACACCTTGGCCGGGGTCATCTTCTTGCCGTTCACCGCGACGATGTCGCCCTTGGCGTACTCGAGTTCGAGGATCTCGGGCCGGTTGGGCGCCTTCTCCGGCGACACCGTGATGCGCCACATGGATTCCTCGGGGGCGAAGTCCGGATCCTCCAGGATGCCGCCCTCGTAGGAGATGTGCAGCAGGTTGGCGTCCATGGAGTAGGGCGCGCCGCCCTTGCGCTTCTTGAAGTCCACCGGAATGCCGTGCTTGTCGGCATAGGCCAGCAGCTTTTCCCGGGAGAGCAGGTCCCACTCGCGCCAGGGCGCGATGATCTTGACGTTGGGCATGAGGGCGTAGGCGCCGAGTTCGAACCGCACCTGGTCGTTGCCCTTGCCGGTGGCGCCGTGGGACACGGCATCGGCGCCGACCTTGCGGGCCACCTCCACCATGTTCTTGGCGATCAGCGGCCGCGCGATCGAGGTGCCGAGCAGGTACTCGCCCTCGTAGACGGTGTTGGCGCGGAACATCGGGAATACGAAGTCCCGCACGAACTCCTCGCGCAGATCCTCGATGAAGATGTTCTGGCGCGGGATGCCCATCTGCAGGGCCTTCTTGCGCGCCGGCTCGAGTTCCTCGCCCTGTCCGATATCGGCCGTGAAGGTCACGACCTCGCACTTGTAGACGTCCTGCAGCCACTTGAGGATGACGGAGGTGTCGAGCCCGCCCGAGTAGGCGAGTACCACTTTCTTGATGGCGCTCATGTTCGCTTGGTCGTGGTGTGGTTGATACGGATCAGGTGCGGTTGGGGTCGGCCGGTTCTTCGGGCTGGAACACGCCATCGACCCAGGTGCCCCGGGTCACCCTGCCTTCCGGCGTACGGAAAGTGCCGTTGCCGTGGGGCTTGCCGTTCTTCCACTCGCCCTTGAAGATGCTGCCGTCCGGGGCGTAGAAGCTTCCTTCGCCGTGCTGGCGGCTCTTGGAGAACTGGCCTTCGTAGCGGCCGCCGTCCACCATGGTCTGGACGCCGTCGCCCTCGGCGTAGCCGGCGCGCATCTCGCCTTCGTACTTCTCGTCGGCGATGCCGGACTGGAAGAACTGAAGCACACCCTTGCCGTCGGCCAGCCCGTCCTTGCAGTCGCCGCTCCAGGTGACAGTCTCCTCGGGCCTTGGGGAGGGGTTGACGATGCGGCAACCGTTCTGGTCGACGATGTAGCGCACGCGTTCGTCGTCGGCGGTGACGGCGGTGGAAATCAGCAGCAAGGCGGCGGCGAGCAGGTGCATCAGGCGGAACGCTTTCATGGGTGCATCTCCTTGGTTTCGGGAAAGGCCGGCGGGGGCAGGGCGGACGCCCGGACCGCAGGACCTGGGATCAGACACGTCCGACGAGCAGATATTCCAGCAATGCCTTCTGGGTGTGCATGCGATTCGCCGCCTCTTCCCAGACCACGCTCTGCGCACCGTCGATCACCTCGGCGCTGACCTCCTCGCCGCGGTGCGCCGGCAGGCAATGCATGAACAGCGCTCCGGGCGCAGCCACCCGCATCATCTCGGCGTCGACCTGCCAGTCCTGGAAGGCGCGGCGGCGGGCCTCGTTCTCGGCCTCGAAGCCCATGCTGGTCCAGACGTCGGTGGTGACCAGATCCGCGCCCCGGGCGGCTTCCATGGGATCGGCGAACTGTTCATAGTGGTCCGTGCCGTAGAGCCCGGCGCGCTCGGGCTCGACCTCGTAGCCCGGTGGGGTGGAGACGTGAACGTTGAAGCCGAGGATCTCGGCTGCCTGCAGCCAGGTGTTGCAGACGTTGTTGGAGTCTCCGATCCAGGCGACCGTGGCGCCTTCGATGGATCCGCGGCGCTCGACGTAGGTGAAGATGTCGGCCAGGATCTGGCAGGGGTGGTATTCGTTGGTCAGCCCGTTGATCACGGGCACGCGGGAGTTGCGCGCGAAGCGCTCGATGATCTCCTGCTCGAAGGTGCGGATCATCACCGCGTCGCACATGCGCGAGATGACCTGTGCCGCGTCCTCCACCGGTTCGCCCCGTCCGAGCTGGGTGTCGCGGGTGTTGAGGTAGATGGCGGTCCCGCCGAGCTGATGCATGCCGGCTTCGAACGACAGCCGGGTGCGGGTGGAGGCCTTCTCGAAGATCATCACCAGGGTGCGATCCTGCAGCGGCCAGTAGCGCTCGTAGCGCTCGAAGCGTTCCTTGATCCACCGCGTCCTGTCGAACAGGTGGAGGATGGTGTCGCGGTCCAGATCCTTGAACTGCAGATAGTGCTTTGGAGTTGCCATGATTCCGGATGCCTGCACGCTGCGCCCGGGCGATCAGATCGCGACCGGGACGGGTTGGGGATCTCGGTGGGCTGCCAGACCCGCGGGCCCGTCTGCCCCGGGCACACCTTCGCCCGTCGTGTTCGTGGGCCCTGAGCCGCAGGCGGCCGGCAGTGACGCCGTCCGGCCGTTCGAGACGTCAGCCACCGCAGGTCGGTGCCACGGCGGACGTGCCATCGGGCCCGGGTGGCTGCGCTGACCGCCGGTCACCCGGGGAGGCCCGTTGCGCCGGCAAAAAAACAAAACGCCGCCGGGATCACCTCCTCGGCGGCGTGCTGCGGGTCGGGCGTCGCCTCAGGCCATCGCCTTGACGGCGCTCGACAGCCTGCTCTTGTAGCGGGAGGCCGCATTGGCATGGAACATACCCTTGCGGGTGATGGAATCGATCGTGCCCTGAGCGGCCTGGAAAACCGCCTGGGCCGCAGCCTTGTCACCGGCGAGGATCGCCTTGCGGACGCTCTTGATGGCGGTGCGCATCTCCGAGCGGAGGCTGGCGTTGTGCTGACGCCGCTTCTCGGACTGACGGGCGCGTTTGCGGGCTTGTGCCGAATTGGCCATGGGAGTGCTGTCCTTGGGAAATTCAGGAAAAGTGCGCGATACTAGCGGCCTTTCCCGCATCGCGCAAGGCAAACGCAGCTCCATCGGCGGCGAGCACCGGCGGCGGTCACGTCCCCTGCACATCCTCTCGTGAATCTTCTCAAGGCGCTGGCCACGGTCAGCAGCATGACCCTGCTGTCGCGGATTCTCGGCTTCGTCCGCGATGCCGTCATCGCCCGGGCGTTCGGGGCCGGCCTCGCAACCGATGCCTTCTTCGTCGCCTTCAAGCTGCCCAACCTGCTGCGACGCATCTTCGCCGAGGGGGCATTCTCGCAGGCCTTCGTGCCGGTCCTGGCAGAGTACCGCAGCCAGCGCGGCGAGGCGGCGACCCGTGATCTGGTCGACCACGTTGCCACCTTTCTTGCGCTCGCTCTGCTGCTGGTGACCATTGCCGGGGTGGTGGCTGCGCCGGTGATCGTCTACGTCACCGCGCCCGGCTTCTCGGCCGAGCCGGACAAGCTCGGGGTCACCGTGAACCTGCTGCGGGTGACCTTCCCCTACATCCTGTTCATCTCCCTTTCCTCGCTTGCGGGGGCGGTGCTCAACACCTGGAGCCGGTTCTCGGTGCCGGCCTTCACGCCGACCCTGCTCAACGTCTCCTTCATCGTCTTCTCGCTGTTTCTGGTGCCCTATTTCGATCCGCCGGTCATGGCCCTGGCCTGGGCGGTGTTCGCCGGCGGGGTGCTGCAACTGGCCTTCCAACTGCCCTTCCTGGCGCGCATCGGCATGCTGCCGAGGTGGCACCCGAGCTGGCGGGACGAGGGGGTGCGGCGCATCCTTCGCCTGATGGGGCCGGCCATCTTCGGCGTGTCGATCAGTCAGATCTCCCTGCTCATCAACGGGGTCTTCGCTTCGTTCCTGCGCACCGGTTCGGTCTCCTGGCTGTACTACGCCGATCGGCTGATGGAGTTTCCGGCCGGCGTGCTGGGCGCCGCGCTCGGCACCATTCTGCTGCCGAGCCTGTCGCGCAGCCACGCCTCGGGGGCGCCGGAGGAATACTCGCGGCTGCTCGACTGGGGGCTGCGGCTCACCCTGCTGCTGGCGGCGCCGGCGGCGCTGGCGCTCGCCATGCTGGCGGTTCCCCTGATCGCGACCCTGTTCAAGCATGGCGCCTTCGGTGTCGAGGACGTCGAGATGACCCGACGCGCGCTGGTCGCCTACAGCATCGGGCTGGTCGGCATGATTCTGGTCAAGGTGCTCGCCCCGGGCTTCTACGCCCGCCAGAACATCCGCACGCCCGTGAAGATCGGCATCCTCACGCTCGCCGTCACGCAGCTGATGAATCTGGCCTTCGTCTGGCCTCTCGGGCACGCCGGGCTCGCACTGGCCATCGGGCTGGGTGCCTGCATGAACGCGGGCCTGCTCTACGTGAATCTGCGCCGTCATGCCATCTACCGGCCTCAGCCCGGCTGGGCCCTGTTCTTCCTGCGCCTGGCCGCCGCCACGCTCGCCATGGCGGCGGTCCTGTGGCTGACTACCGGCGCAGCGTCGTTCTGGCTCGAGGCGTCCGCGGTGGCCCGGGTGAGTCGTCTGTCGGCGGTGGTGGCTGCCGGCGCGGCGAGCTACTTCGCCACCCTGTTTCTGCTGGGCCTCCGGCCGCGCGATTTCCACAAACGTGCGGCCTGACCCGCGGTCGCCATGCCTCGCGCGGCTCACCGGGATCAGGCCGGCGTCGGGATATCCGGGCTAAAATCCGCGTTTTCCCCGTGCCACGGCAGTCTTTCCATGCGGCTCTTCCGGGGCATCCCCGGGCGTGCGGACACGCCCGTCGCCCTCACCATCGGCAATTTCGACGGCGTGCATCTCGGTCACGAGGCCATGGTGCGGCGCCTGCGCGAGGCCGCGCGTCAGCGTGGGCTGCCGGCAGCCGTGATGACCTTCGAGCCCCACCCGCGGGAGTTCTTCTCGCCTGGAGATGCGCCGGCGCGTCTGTCGCCATTGCGCGAGAAACTCGAGCGCCTCGAGGCCCTGGGTGTCGAGCGGGTCTACGTGTGCCGCTTCGATGCGGGCTTCGCGAGCCAGCCGCCCGAAACCTTCGTGCAGGACGTGCTGGCCCGCCGTCTGTCGGTGCGCTGGCTGCTCACCGGTGACGATTTCCGCTTCGGTGCCCGCCGTGCCGGGGATGTCCGGCTTCTCGGCGCGCTGGCACCGGCCCTGGGCATGGAGGTGGAAAGCATGCATTCCGTGCTGGTCGACGGCCTGCGTGCCTCCAGCACCGCCGTGCGCGAGGCGCTCGCGGAAGGCGCGCTCGCGCGGGCAACCCGTCTGCTCGGGCGTCCCTATGCCATCAGCGGCCGGGTGGTTGGTGGCGATCGCATCGGCCGCGAACTCGGTTTCCCGACCGCCAACGTGCGCATGAGCCTGAACCGGCCGCCCCTGTTCGGCATCTATGCCGTGGCGGTGCACGGACTCGGCCCAGGGCCGCTGCAGGGTGCCGCCAGCCTGGGCGTGCGGCCCACCGTCACGTCCGCCGGCAGACCAAGCCTCGAGGTCTTCCTGCTGGACTTTCACGACTCGATCTACGGCCGCCGCATCCGCGTCGACTTCCTGCACAAGCTGCGGGAGGAGGAGAAGTATTCCTCGCTGGAGGCCCTGAAGGCCCAGATCGACCGTGACGTGCGCGCCACGCGCGCTTTCTTCGCCGGGCAATCCGTGGGTGCCGGCGCCTGATCTCTTCCTCTCCCTCTCCGACATGGCCGACTACAAGAGCACGCTCAATCTTCCCGACACCCCCTTCCCCATGCGCGGCGACCTCGCCAGGCGCGAGCCGGGCTGGGTGCGGCAGTGGCAGGAGAACGGCCTCTATCGGCGCATTCGCGACGAGGCGGCCGGTCGCCCGAAGTTCATCCTGCACGACGGCCCCCCATATGCCAACGGCGACATCCACATCGGTCACGCGGTCAACAAGATCCTTAAGGACATCATCGTCAAGAGCCGGACCCTGTCGGGCTTCGATGCGCCCTATGTCCCCGGCTGGGACTGCCACGGGTTGCCGATCGAGCATCAGGTCGAGAAACAGCATGGTCGCGGCGTCGAGCCGAACGCGTTCCGCGCACTGTGCCGCGACTACGCCGCCTCCCAGATCGCGCGCCAGAAGGCTGACTTCATCCGTCTGGGCGTGCTCGGTGACTGGGACAATCCCTACCTGACCATGGACCCGCGCGCCGAGGCGGACATCATCCGGTCGCTGGCCCGCATCCAGGCGCGCGGCTATCTCTACCAGGGCGCCAAGCCGGTGCACTGGTGCCTGGACTGCCGCTCCGCGCTGGCCGAGGCGGAGGTGGAGTACGACAACCGCACCTCCCCCGCCATCGACGTGGCCTTCCCCGCCAAGGACCACTCCGAACTGGCCCAGCCCTTCGGTTTCACCCACCTGCCACTGCCGTCCTACCTGGTGATCTGGACCACCACGCCCTGGACCCTGCCGGCCAACCAGGCGGTGGCGGTGCATCCGGAGTTCGAATACGCCCTGGTGCGAGGGCCGAAGTACTTCCTGGTCCTGGCCCGTGATCTCGTGGCCTCCAGCATGCAGCGCTACGGCGTCACCGACTACGAGATCATCGCCACGGTCAGTGGCGACCGGCTGGAGCGCTGCGAGGTGTGGCACCCGTTCCAGCCGCGGCGTGTGCCTGTGATCCTCGGCGACCACGTCACGCTCGACGCCGGCACCGGGCTGGTCCACACCGCGCCGGCCCACGGCGTGGAGGACTTCATCGCCGGCCAGAAGTACGACCTGCCGATCGACAACCCCGTGGGTCCCGACGGTCGCTTTCGCGAAGGCATGACCCTGGTCGGCGGCCAGACGGTGTGGGAGGGCAACAAGAGCGTCATCGCCGTGCTGGAGCAGAAGACCCTGCTGCTCAGCAACGTGGCCTATGAGCACAGTTATCCCCATTGCTGGCGGCACAAGACGCCGGTGATCTTCCGCGCCACGCACCAGTGGTTCGTCGGAATGGACCAGCAGGGGCCCGAGGGACAGACGCTGCGTCAGGTGGCGCACGCAGCCGTGGAGGCCACCGAGTTCTTCCCCGGCTGGGGCCGGGCACGCCTGGAGGCCATGATCCGCAACCGGCCCGACTGGTGCGTCTCGCGCCAGCGCAGCTGGGGGGTGCCCATGGCGCTGGTGGTGCACAAGGAGACCGGTGCGCCGCATCCCCGGCTGCAGGAGCTCATGGAGCAGGTGGCGCTGCGGGTGGAGCATGGCGGCATCGAGGCCTGGTTCGCGCTCGACGCGACCGAATTGCTCGGCGACGAGGCCGCGGAGTACGAGAAGGTCCCAGACACCCTCGACGTGTGGTTCGACTCCGGCACGACGCACGTCAGCGTCCTGGATCGCCGGCCCGACCTCGTCAAGCCTGCCGACCTCTACCTCGAGGGTTCGGACCAGCACCGGGGCTGGTTCCAGTCATCGCTGCTGACCGGCTGTGCGATCGACGGCCGCGCGCCCTACCGGCAATTGCTCACCCACGGCTTCGTGGTCGACGGGCAGGGCCGGAAGATGAGCAAGTCGCTCGGCAACACCATCGTGCCCCAGAAGGTGGCGGACAGTCTGGGCGCCGAGATCCTCAGGCTCTGGGTGGCCGCGACCGACTACTCCGGCGAGCTCTCCATCTCGGACGAGATCCTGAAGCGTGTGGTGGAGAGCTACCGCCGCATCCGCAACACGCTGCGCTTCCTGCTGGCCAACATCTCTGACTTCGACCCGGCGCGCGACCTGCTGCCACCTGACCAGTGGGTGGAGATCGACCGCTACGCTCTCGCCATGACGCGGGAACTCCAGGCCGAAGTGACCGCGGCCTACGAGCGCTACGAGTTCCACGCCGTGGTGCACCGGCTCCAGACCTTCTGCTCCGAGGATCTGGGCGGTTTCTATCTCGACATCCTCAAGGACCGTCTCTACACCACGCCTGCAGGTGGGGTGGCCCGGCGTTCGGCGCAGTCCCTGCTGTGGCACCTGACGCAGGCACTGCTGCGCCTCATTGCGCCGGTGCTGTCCTTCACGGCGGAGGAGGCCTGGGCGGTGGTCACCGGTGGCCAGGACGACAGCGTGTTCCTGCATCTCTGGCACGACCTGCCCGCGCCGGGAGACGAGCCGGAGCTGGTGCAGCGCTGGTCAACGCTGCGCGAGGTGCGCGCCGAGGTGCTCAGGCGCATCGAGGAGGTCCGGGTCGCTGGCGCGGTGGGCTCGTCCCTGCAGGCGGAGGTGGATCTGTCCCTGCACGGTCATCGCCACGCTGCCTGCGCCGCCGTCGGCGACGACCTGCGCTTCGTGCTGATCACTTCGCGTGCCGGCCTGGCCGAGGTGGACGCGGCCGACGAGGAGCACATCGAGGTGCAGCCCAGCGTCCACGCCAAGTGCGGGCGCTGCTGGCATTACCGCGCGGACGTTGGCGCCGATGCCGCCCACCCGGAACTGTGCGGTCGTTGCGTCACCAATCTCCACGGCGAGGGCGAGGCGCGTGCCTGTGCTTGAGACCGGGCGGTGGTTCGTCCTGGCCGCGGCCGTGTGCGGACTCGACCAGTGGACCAAGCATCTGGCGCAGCAGCATCTCGTGTTCGGTCAGGCCGTCCCGGTCACGTCCTTCTTCGACCTGGTGCTGGTGTTCAATCCCGGGGCGGCCTTCAGTTTCCTGTCTTCTGCCTCCGGGTGGCAGCGTGAGTTGTTCATCGTCATCGCTCTTGCGGCGTCGGCCTTCATGAGTCATCTCATCGTGCGCCACCGCGCGCGGCTGCTGTTCGCGGGCGCGCTCGGCCTGATTCTCGGCGGCGCGATCGGAAACGTGATCGACCGCTTTGTGCTGCACGCCGTGGTGGACTTCGTGCATCTGCACGCCGGACCCTATTCCTGGCCGGCCTTCAACGTTGCCGATGCCGCGATCACCTGCGGTGCAGTCCTCATGATCCTGGACAGCCTGCGTGACCGGAGCAGGCAGCAGCCCGATGCCCCCCAAGGGAAGCCCTGATTGGATCGCGCGATCGCGTGATTTAATCAGCGCTTCTTCGAACCCCGTGAGACCTGCCCTGGAGGCTGGAGATGAAGATCCTGCTCGCCAATCCCCGCGGCTTCTGCGCCGGCGTGGACCGTGCCATCGAGATCGTGGAGCGCGCCCTGGCGCTGCACGGCGCGCCCATCTATGTCAGGCACGAGGTGGTGCACAACCGTTTCGTGGTCGATGATCTGCGCGCCAAGGGGGCTGTGTTCGTGGATGAACTGGCGGACGTACCGGGCGGAGCCACCGTGGTGTTCAGCGCCCACGGGGTGTCGCGCGCGGTGCGCGAGGAAGCGCAGGGCCTCGGCCTGCGGGTGTTCGATGCCACCTGCCCATTGGTCACCAAGGTGCACGTCGAGGTGGCGAGGATGCGTGAGCAGGGGCGGGAGATCATCATGATCGGCCACCGTGGTCACCCTGAGGTCGAGGGCACCATGGGGCAGGCCGCCGGAGGCATGCATCTGGTCGAGACCGTCGAGGATGTCGCGCGGCTGGAGGTGGCCAATCCCGACCGGCTGGCCTACGTGACCCAGACCACCCTGTCGGTGGACGACGCGCGTGTCGTCATCGACGCCCTGGTCCGGCGGTTTCCCGGGATCGTTGGTCCGAAGAAGGACGACATCTGCTACGCCACCCAGAACCGCCAGGACGCCGTCAAGGCGCTGGTACGGGAAGCTGATGTGGTGATCGTCGTCGGGTCACCCAACAGTTCCAATTCCAACCGCCTGTGCGAGGTCGCCAGACTGTCCGGCCGGCCGGCGCATCTGGTGGACGACGCCGCGCAGATGCGCGAGGAGTGGTTCGGCGGGGTCGAGGTGGTGGGCATCACCGCCGGCGCCTCGGCGCCCGAGGTGCTCGTCTGGAACGTGATCGAGTGGCTCAAGGAGCACGGCGCCACCGAGGTGGGCGAGTTGGCCGGCGTGATCGAGGACGTGACCTTCCCGCTGCCGAAATCCCTGGCGGCCTGACCGCCGTGCTCGTCCCGCGCGTGGGGGTTGCGCGGGCCGCGGGATGTGCGGGCGGTCGGACGATTCAGGGGTCCTGGGCATCGGTCAGTTCGCGCCATGACACCCGGCGGCCAGCGGAGCCGGTGGGTCGGATCGGCAGGCTGGTGGTGTCGGTCGTCGCATCGCCACCCCGCGAGAGGATCTTGATGCCCTGGGCCTCGATCACCACCGGACGGGAGATCATGGTGTTCCCGCGGCGCCTGCCGGCTGATGCCACGCCCTGTACCCGCCCGCCGGTGGCGTAATCGACCCAGTACTGCCAGCTGCTGCCCCCCGGGTTGCAGGCGTCCGCGTTGTTGGGAATGTTGGTGTTGATGACCACCACGCCGCTGGACAGGATGGGTTGCGTGTCAGCGCGCTCACCGACGTCCGGCAGGTC
>Ga0169931_10003532_pt1 | contig 24751 bp, 21 predicted proteins | sample Kivu_15m_20L_FD_129675 | JGI IMG/M metagenome (GOLD analysis project Ga0169931, IMG submission 129675) | Freshwater microbial communities from Lake Kivu, Western Province, Rwanda to study Microbial Dark Matter (Phase II) - Kivu_15m_20L... | ecosystem: Environmental > Aquatic > Freshwater > Lake...
CAATTGCTAAACATACATCGCCCGACTTGTTTTTAACAAAAGAAACAAGGTCTGATTTTTGGATTGGTGTACATCTGCAACAAATGATAGCTGAAGCCTTTTTAATTAATTTCCAAAATGTTGGCCTAAATTCTTCATTAAGACACATATTTATAGCACCTCCCTCTATGATTAATCCAAAATTTAATATCTTGAAGTCATCGTTTTCGTGAACTTCCTCTTCTGATTTTTTATCCTTCCTATTATGAAAATCTAGATTTGTAAATTTCAAAACTTTTCTTAGATTATCCTTCTTTTTTTTCATTTTATTTAATTCTCCGACATAGAAGTCATATATATTTGATATGTCCACCTCTTCAACTTCATCATTTTGTCTGATTTGAATTTGTATATTATTTTGATCACCGTTAATATTACCTTCACTTACATCTTGCCTATTTACATCTTGATTTATTTGAATACTATCAAGACTAACTACATTTTCAGGACCCGCCAACTGGATTATTTTATTTACAAAAGTGTGAGCGAATTCTTTTTTATTCAAAAATGAAGCCTCGAAGAAATTTTTATCTAGCATGAATTTGAAAATAGATATATCATCAGCATCGGCATCGGACTCTAATTCAAATTTTTCGACTTGCGGAATTGAACAATTAGAAATATCTGCATTTTCTAATTTTTCAGGATGTGCCATGTTATGATTAGAATTTGCCTTTGCTAGTTCTTCTTCTTCTTGATTACCTTTATAATTTTGAGGATCTCTAGGATATAAGTTTTTATTAATAAAAAGAGTATTCTTATTATTATTATCCCAAGTCCTTTCTTTTTCATATTCCACTCCCGAGGTTATAGCATACCCTAGTTTGTATTTTGTGATTGTTTTAAACTTTAAAACAGGTGAATTTAATGATCTAATCTTGGGGGTGTCTGTTACATTAAAGCGTGGATGATAATCTCTTTCCACGTTATTAGCTTCAGATTTTGCATAGATTTTTTCTGATTCAGGTTTGGATCTTATGTTGCCATTTAATTCAGTTTCTCGCGCATCTTCTGCTTTTTCATTGATATAAACGTGACCATCTTCATTAGTTTTCTTTTTCTTTTTTCTCTTTTTCCTCTCTAATTTCAATTTCAGCAATTCTTCTTCCATTATGGTCATGTCTTGTAAAATTTTATTCATAGTTAAAAGAACTTGATCTTTTGATAAATTGGATTTGATTTTAAATATTTCAGTATGTTCATCAAATAGCTTACTAGAATAACCGATTGATTCTGCTGTGTCAAGTTTATCACCCGTAATCATCCACATTTGAATTCCTGCATCGATAAATTCTTGGATAGATTCTTTAACTTCATGTTGTAACTTATCTTCTAATCCAGACACACCCAACAAAATACAGTTCTTTTCAATTTCCGAAATTGTTTTTTCATAATCTGTTATTTTAGAAGGGTTAGATAGTAATTCTGTTTTTATTTGTTTAAATTCTTCATTCCACAGATAAAAATAACGCGGATCAATTATCTTTACTCCATAACAGAGAGTTCTAAGACCATTTTTAGCAAAAAGGTCGAGATGATTTCTGGTAGATTGTTCTAGATTGTATTTTGAAAAATTATCTGTAATAGCTATAATCTTTTCGTCTGATCCTTTAATAAAGAGTTTAATTTCATCTGTTTGCATATCTTTAACAATTATAGAACTTCTCGCCCGTTCAGAAGAGAATTCAAATTTATGAAGTACTTCAAAATTATAAGGGTTATTATCAATAGCAACTGTTATTATAGGTCCCACTCTTTGTAAATATTCTATTCCAATCTCTCTAGCAGCAGTTACAAGAGAGACTTCATCTGGATTTGTTCCCTGAAAAAATGTATCGCCAGTTGTTTCATCTCTCTCTGTAAGAACATTATGATTCAGAGCTATGTTTAGGAAGAATTCGATTACTACATCTCTAGCCGATTTGTAGTAAGATTCATCAATATTCTCTATTTCAATAGGCAAATCACTGTTAATGTAATATTTAATCTCATCGATATTGAACAGACTTGAAAATACCTTTTTACTTGAAGATGGTCTTTCTCTATCCTCCTCTCCTGATTTTATAGTTCCATCAAGATTAAAAAATATTTTTGAATAAATAGAGCACCCTCTGAAAATCATTTCATTCCTAGTTAAAGTGCCTGTTTTATCAGTAAAGATGTACCTCACATTTCCCAAGTCTTCCTGTAATTTAAGGGATAAGCATTTAAAATTTTCTCCTTCAGCTTCGTTAAATAAATTTTTATCTTTTTGCATATATAATATTTGAATTCCCTTAGCTATCTCGAAAGTAATTGTTAAGGAAATAGGTATAATATTATTAAAAATTATGAAAAACGCCCCAAAAAGTTGAAAGAATTCTAAATGATAGGGATAATCAGATTTTTCGAAATAGATATAATGAGCTCCTTTTTCATTTTTCTTTTCAGTGGGAACATTTGTAGAACTGAAAATCATACCGAACATCGTGCATCCAACACACATTGAGCAAACAATGATAATTACAACTATAATAACTTTATTCAAAGTTTTTTCTATAGATGATGACTTTATTGAACTTTTTTGAATATTTTTCATTATTTTAGTATCCTTCCCGGTATACAAAACTACGCCATAAACATAATCCACGTTCTTTAAAGTGGTTCCTCTTAAAAGAATATTGTCTATCGTAAAGAAGGAGTTCGAAATTTGGGATTCATCGTTACCAGTTTCAGCTTTTTTCCAAATCAAGATTTTTCCGTTAATTTTATATATATTAGAATTAGGTTCATCCACTTCAATTCTAGCCTCATACTGGTTAAAATTTCTCAAATGATTATTATTCTCATCATGTAAACTATAATTATTTTCTGAATCATTAAAATTTAAAACAGTTCTAAAAACATGGAGAGATTCCCTAGGTTTTAATGCACTTTCACCATCTAAATTCGTAGTTTGCATATAACAAAAACCATTAGGCAAGCTGGACTTTATGATTAAAATATCCGCGGGTATAACTTCGTTTTTGGTTATTTTTAAAACGTCACCGACTTTGATTTGACTCCATTTGCTTTCTTCAACATTATTTGATTTAAGGTTTAATTTTCTAGCTTTTGAGTTATTAAATGTATTGTCAAATTTTGTTTTTTTCTAAAAAATTTTTTCGTTTATAAATAAATACTTACATAATCTTCGATCCCTTCCCTCACAACACTTATAAGAATAACGATAATAAAAGGCCCAATCGCTGTTCCTGGATCCATAGGTGAAATAACTTTGATTGCTAAAATAATTGCAGTAAATAGGAAGAAAATATTGAAGTAATTTTTAAATTGATAGGCTATCGCCAACGGTAGAAAAGTGAACCAATTATACTTTGCAGTCTTTATGGTATTAGAGCAAAAATTATTATGTGCGACAGAGTTCAAGTATATTTTTCTAGTTTCTTTATCATCATACATGATAATTATTTATTTAATAAAATAAAAGCATAATTCTTATATTTGATAACAATCTTAATTTAGAAGAACATTTTAATTAACGAAATTATTTCGATGAGCTATCAAATACTAATATAAATATTAAAAGATTATTTAAAATATGTAAAATTATTTTTGTTAATATGTTATGAATGTGTTATCTAGAAATTTTTATAATAAATTTTGAAATATTAAAATTAAATAAACCCACATTTTAATCTATTTACAAATTGAATTAAAAATTCCAGTTTATAATCATTAAATGTATTCTAATTAATGTTTATGTTATTTGAATCGCAATTCAATTTAGATTAACTAATATATAATGGAACTCTTTCATATTATTTATTTGATAAAATTTAAATTAAGTTATTTAATTGCAAATTATTAATTAAAACCTGAATTTTATTCATGTTTTTTATTTATCTCAAAAGAAAATATCATTTAAAATATTTTCATAAATTGATTTGTAATTTTAAATAAAATTAATAATTAAATTATGACAAAATGAATCTAAAGAACAAATTCCGCAAAACATCTTCTTTGGTTCAAAATTTCTTATAAAAGCTCTCCACAGAGTTATTATTATATGATCTTATAAGTTACGATTTATTTATTTAGTACAATAATATATTTTAAAATTTGTATTTGATGAATAATTTCTTACCTAAAATATTTTAAAAATAAAATTAAACAAAATAAAATGGAAAGTAATAAAAACGAAAGAAATAGCTCAGACCATATCCTGGATGATCTATCAAAAAGTAAAAGTGTGAATTTTCCAAAATTAGCACCAAAAAAGAGCAAAGCAAAAGATATATCAAACGATATCGTTCTGAATTTTAAATATGATGATTTTGAGCCAATTTCAAATAAATATCAACCTTCTTTTAGAAAGCAACACGGGAAAATATATTACGACAATGTAGATATCTTAGATCAAAATCGTTACAAATTTATTGTCTATAAGGAAGACGTTGGAGGAGGAGAAGAGAAAAAATATAAACAAATTAACAAATTTCCAAAATATTCAAGCAAAAATAATTCTAATATCTTATGGGAAGATATTAATACTATCATTTACTATTCCGTCGATATCTACACATGTCCGATATGTCTTGAAAAAAATTTGATATGTCCCCAAATCACAAGATGTGGGCATATATTTTGTTGGCCTTGTTTGATTAGTTACTACGACTTTTGGACTATTTCAGCTATTGCAAAGAAAATTCCGAAATGTCCCTTATGCAAAGAGCAACTTGACTTAAATAACACAAAATTTTGTGAAATATTGAATTGCGTCAATTATTTAAGTAGCTCTGACGATGGATTATCTACCAGTAATTTGGAAAAAGAAACTTATAACAAAGAGAAAATGCACCCCTCTTCTAATTCAACCTATCAGACACATTTTATGACATTTAACCTTATTATGAAAGATAAGAAGGCCCCGGTGCTTTACAACACCTTTTATGATCCGTATTTGGAATATTATAAGAATCATGTCAACAAGGGGAACATTTTTAATTTTGTACCTTTAGAAACTGATGAAGTATTTTCTTTCAGTAGGATTTTTTCAACCACCCCAGAACTTACTTTGAAAAGATATTTGAAAATAAAGCAAAATCTTGAATATGCTTTGAAAGAAGAACTCGAAGCTTTTTCGGATGAACGAAAAATAAAAAGTTTGACTAAGTGTTTGGAAGAAATTCAACAAGAGATAAAATACATCGACATCTACTTACAGAGTCCCAATAATAAAACGGAAATTGAAGAAAACAAAGAAGAGGAAGAAATAAACTTGAGTATAAGTACTTCAGAAAATAAATTAATTCAAGAAAAAAGCATTTCTAATAATGAAAATCAATCTACTATTGATGACGATGTAAACAAACATGATCAAATTGACTACAATAATTTTATATATTTTTATCAAGAACAATTTGGAGACATATACTATCTGCATCCATTGAATTATTCAATTTTGATTACTGAGTATGGAGGTGAAGAGAACTTACCTACTGAAATCACAGTAAATTTTTAAAAAATAAATACTCTCTTTAGGGAAAAATCATTGAAATAGAAATGCATCAAATAACTCCATATATAAAAAACAAATACAAGTTTCTAAGCCATCTCAGAATAGGCAGCCTCTTTTTTTTAGTCGAAATTGACATGAAACCACTTGTCAGCAATCATACACTCAAACATTTCTATCAAATTTTAAAGGATAGGAGTAAAATAAGAAACTCAATAAGAAGGGAAGAAGAACATTACAACAATTACATCCAAAATATGTAAATTATAATTTATAAAATCTTAGAAAAGCTATAGAGGAAAGAAAATTTTCGGAAGAATTTATAAAAAAGAATATAAATGAAATTTTTAAGGATGAACTGCCTTTGGGAGAGGAAATTAATATTAATCGCACAAATCAACAGGAAAATTTTCAAGAAGCCTTGAATACTAATAGTATCAACCAAGATGAAAAAAAGGAAAATAAGTTAAGAAATTTGTTTAATTGCGAGGAAATTGATTCACCTACAAGGTTATCAGAAAAAAAGATTATTTCCACTTCGTCAATTTTATTTAATGCAAATGATTTTCCGGATTTAGATGAACCTACTGATATAAATCAAACTGAAGCAAATTTAGAAAATTGCGAAGATTTTAATGACGAAACAAATATTTCAGTCATGGCCAAAAATACTTCAGATAATAAAAAAGGCTCTAAGAAAAAGAAAAAATTTGTTGCCTTAGACGTAGATATAACTAGGACAGAATCAGAAAAGTCCATAAATGTACCCCAGAATACTACTAATAAAAAGGGAAGCACAATAAATAGTCAAAAAGCCCCTTTAAAAAAGAAATAGTTATTGTATAAGTATATATTAACCAATCAAATTATTCGCCATGTTTAATTTATTTTCAAATTATGATTGATAATTTATAAATAAAATAAATAAAAAATAAAGATTATTATCAATTATATTAAGATATTATAAAAAAATTAAGTTTATAGTTGTAAAATCATTCATAAAAATAAAAAAATTTAATACATCAATAATAATTTCTATTTCTCATAATTAATAAAAAATTAACTAAGATTCGAGAATTTAGGGTGTGATACCGTTTGTTAATTTTTGGAAGTAGTCGTACTGTGTAGTTCTCCAATTGTTCAAACTATTATAAATTAACTCTTGAACAACAGGAATATATTCTGCTTCTGTTTTATTTGTGTGGAATCGTTCTATTAATCGTGTAATAATAACATTAATATCTTCGGCAAAACAAGGCATTTTAGACCCTATCAAATTTTAAATTTATATAAATACCCCTTGCCATGATGTCAATTATCTTAACAAAAGAATCAACATGTTTCTTTAATTCCATCAATCCACGAAGGATCAAACTTTTGAAATAAAAAAATATATTTGAATCTTGTCCATCCATAATTTCAACGTATTCCTAAAATATATTTTATAAAAAATAAACTACACTAGTCAATTTAAAAGGAGCATTCTCAAATCTTAAATTTCCTGGCGAAATGCCGAGTATAAAACCAAAATCTATATGTATGATATTTCCATTCATGTCCAGAAGAATATTTCCATTATGTCTGTCTCTTATCTGAAGTATGTAGGAAATCAATGAATATGCGGCTAGTGATTCTGTAAAATTTTTTTGGGCTTCTTCAAAATTAGAAGAAAAGAAATTTCTAAAAAAAATATTTAGACTCCATTTAGGTGGTAAGTTTTTCTTCAAGCCATCTATTGATATTGTATTAGGTAGAAATTCTATCAGACCACTTGATGGTGAAGTAATTAAAATTTCATATGGTCTTAATTTTAGAGGAATTTGAGCATTTTTAAAAATTTCATCAAATCTTTTTATAAGTTGCATCGTCATTACTTCCTGCCTTAGATCGTCATTAGCCTTAGCAATAAAGGATTTTACGCAATAGGTTTCGAATTTTCTAAAAGGAGATTTCTCTTTTATTTGGTTTACTATATCTGACCATTTTGGTCCGAAAGGATTGATTTGAATTGTAGTATCATATAAAAAATTTTCTTCTTTTTGAGAGCTTATCTCAGAAATCACAGAATTATGTCTAAATCTAGAAACTCTATGATTTTCACCAACTGATTCACTTTCATTAGCTAATTTAATATTATCAACAATTTTCTGAATTTTTTGTGTTTTTTCTCTGTCTACATTGATTTCTAATTTTTCGAAGAAATCTTCTATTGAAGAATATTCTATTACATTTTTATTATTCTTTTTAGGCGACGAATGGCTACCATTCGTTTTAACTTGGTGTTCATTCTTTTCTTGAGCTGTATTTTTCTCAGGATTGAATGGACATGAGATTACTTTTTCTTCTTCTTTGATATAAAGCTCTTCCCAATCTTCACATTCACAAACTCTGACAATTTCGGTAGTTATTTTCACTGGTACCCTAGCTTTGGTTGAAAAACAAAAAGAATATTCTGGTAGAAAATTAACAATAAGTGAATTATAATCGTCAATTGTAGAGCTTGCATCATCAAAAGGTAGAATGTACCCTCTATAAAGAGAGTTAGTTATATTGTTTAGAATATTATGATCTAAAGCCTTGTGTAGATTTTGAATTGTTTTGTTGAATTTTCCTAAATAATTCCTCATTACCTCGTTTCTGGTATATGAAGGGTTTAATTTGTTTTCTTTAGGAATTTCTTTCAATTTCTCACACATAATCTTTAGATCATAATAAAATCTCATAACCTTATCAAAATAATTTAATCTATATTCTTTATCTAAGGCATGCTTATAAACTTCATCTTCAGTTTTAATATTTAAACCTGTATGTTGTTTCGAAGTCGATATCGTTGCCCTTCTTCCGTTGACAAGGGTCATTTCTATTCTTTGAAGAAGCTTGTCATATTTTTTAGAAATTTTTGGATCTGCGTTGTGAATGTAAGATGATATGATCCAATGAACTTTTAGGGAAAACTTCATTCTCTCAACGCATCGATCTAGAATATAATTTTCAATAGATTCGAAATACGGTTTATAAGTAATCATAGTACATATTTGTGGGATGTAGAAAAATGATTCGTTAATAAATTTCGTGTATATTAAGTTAACTAAGTTATCAATTATTCCTGAGTCCTCTTTTTTATCCAAATAACATATTAATAAGTTTATATCAAAGTATTCTGAATCAAACAATTCATAGAGACTACCCAGTCTGTTTTTTTTGGAAGAAAACTTTTCGTTCTCAAAAGGAATTATTTCAAAGGAATTTAAAAACTTTTTCCACAATTTTTTGTCTAAATGAAAATTAAAAGAATCTTTCTCTACAGGATTATTTATATTTAATCTTTTATCATCATAGGTAATATAATCATTTTTTGTATGAGGGTTATCAAATTTATTTGGTGTATGAGGTTTTTTTCTATTTTCATCTTCCAATTTTGTAACAATTTTAATTTCTTTCAAAACATCGAAATCGACTAAATTAAATATGCAAATATAATTAATTTTACTTTCTACAGATTTGGAATGCTTTTTACTATTATTATTATTTTTCTTCATTTCAAATTTTTTATCGCCATAAGAATTCTTTCTCTATCAATTGATAAAAAATAAATGAGTAAAACCTACTTTATTATGTATTTTATATTGTTCATTGTGTGTTAAATACTCGCTCATTTTCATACTTGAATGAATCATAATTAATAATAAAAATATAAATTTAATTTTAATCATATTTTTACAATTTATGGCAGGTATTTGTGTAAATTACTTGATCGCTTTGTCTTTTTTCGGAGTTTTCTTTCTTTCAGTTTTGTCGGCATTTGTATATTTGAATTACGAAGTTTTACATCTTAAAGAAAATCATAAAAGTATTGCTTTGGCCTCGTTAATGACAGCAGGGGTATAAATAAAGAGAAATTAAAATATTTTAAATTTTCCGAATTTAGCTTTATTTGATTACTGGGATACTTCTGTTGATTTTTTGCAATAAAAAAGAAAAGAAGAGCTTCAAGTAAAATAATATTTAATTATCTAAAACAATACAGTAATAATATACATTTAAATTATTCGAGACTGAGAGAGGAGGATGAATCTAATGGAAGAATTTCCAAAAATTCAAACTTTGTAACTATAAATTAATTAAGTAATACATTATTATTTTTATTTTTTAGTGATATATTATATAGACATATATGCATTTAATTTATAAAATTAAAATAAAATTTTGTTTCAATATAAGCGATGCATTATATAAAAATATCATATATGCTAATATTTTAAATAAAAAGATCGGTTCCCTTAAACGAATTAATTTCATTAAATTAACGTATATATAAATACTTTATTAATATTTAATTTAATTCAAGATAAAATTTTTATAAGATAAATAAAATTAAAAATTCTTATAATTATTTTGTCATCATCATTCTTACAAATTCTTCATAGTAAATCAATCCGTTATTATCAATGTCAGCTTCTTTAATCATCTCATTTACTTCCTCGTCTGTTAGTTTATCTCCAAGGGTAGTCATAACATGTCTAAGTTCAGAAGATGAGATAATACCATCGCAATCAGTGTCGAATACTCTAAAAGCGTTGATTACTTCTTCCTCAGCATCAGATTCTTTATTTCTTTTGTTCATCATCACAACAAACTCTTCAAAATCTATTATTCCGTTTCCATCTATGTCGACTTCTTGAATAATTTGCTTAATTTCTGCGTCTGAAATATCCCTTACAAGATTTCTCATGACGTTGGACAATTCCTTAGAAGTGATTGAACCGTCTCTGTCTCTGTCGAACATATCGAAGGCATCACGATATTCTTTTAATTTGGCAGCACTGACTTCTTCGTACATTTATTTTATATTGAAATTATTTAATTAAACATATGTAAATATGATTCAGGTTAATTATTATTTTATAATTATATTAAACATGCATTTATTCTCATTTGCAAATGAAGAAGATAAAGAAATAGAAATAAATAAATGTAAAAATTTTAATATACAAGATAAAAGTTGAGAGTTTATTCTGCCCTATTACTAGATTATCTACTTCAGTATACAGTGAAAAATGGAAGAGTATTCCTAAAACATCAGAGCACAAATTTGTCATAGTAAGATATAAGAGAAATTATATATAAATTTCTAAACTAATTTCGAGTGATTTTCTTTGTTTTGGCATATGTCGATATGCATGGTCTAATGAATTAGTTTTAACGTTAAAAAATACTTTTAATTAATATTATTCAATATATTTATTTCAAAGGGAAAATTATACACCAACAAAGAACCTAATGTAATCAAACGACTTCAAGCACATAACATAGTGGCTTGTACTTTTAAAACAATTGATAAAACAGTAAATTTTTCTTAATCGTTTATTATTTCAAATTCAAAGACAATTATTTATCTCGCTTGCACAACAAGAGATAATATTTTAATCCTCACAGAATTTACTCTCGTAAATTCTGACTTTCTTTATGGAAAGATTAAATATAAGAGTGAAAATCATTGCAGGGAGATTGATTTCGAGAATTATTTGGCTTTGATTTTATCATCCGTTGAGAAAGAGATTTTTGAAGAGGCGATTGGACGATAATTTCTATCTAAATAAAACTTACAAAAGGAAGATTTCGATGTTTTAAAAAAAGCTAGATATGAATGATTTATTCTAATAAAATCTATAAACAATATTGTATAGTAACAACTTTGTAAATTAAATACGTCTATATTGAAAAATATAAAATTCTGATTATTAAATTCACTTTAATAGTTAATAAAAATTTATAAAAAAAATTATATTTCACTTTTTTTAAAAGCAATTTATAATGAAGATTCATCTTAATAAAGGACTTTATCTAATTGTGGTATTTCGTTCTTTATGTGATCATGATCACTCATATCAAATTCTATATAACAAAACAGTTTAGTTAATTTATCATATTCTTCTGTATTTCTTATCATACTTAGATATCTATTATACAATTTTCCATTAATAACTTGAAAAGCCTCATCAAAAAGAGTATACAATCCATAATCATCAATAATAAAATCATTATTCACAATTTCTTCAATTATTTCATAAACCTCAATCGGCAGCTCTACAATTGAATTTTTTTTCGAAGAATCAGAAGAAAAAATATTTGAAGGAGCATATGAATATTTATCTAAAACAGTAGACATTCTTTGATCGTAGAGACAATCTGAATATATTGAATATGCTAAATTTATATTATCTATCATGTTATTTTTTTGGAAGTTCAACTTGTAATAATTGTATCTCCTCCAGAAAATAAAGCAGGGTTCTTCATCTTCGTAATTCTTCTTTATGTATTTCCTAAAATAATTAAAATAAATAGGGTTTTGCATAAACATTTCATAATCATTCACAATGATATAGAATTCATTGATGTCTATTTTCTTTCTTCGGAAGGTCAGATAAAAATACAAAATTACAAATATGAAATCTTGGATTATATCATAAGAGAAACTGAAAAGGTATTCATCGAATTTTCGGTGAAAAAGTATGAATCCATGAAAAAAATTATCTAATAAGAACCATAAAACTGTGAGACAAATGACTTCTGTTTTTATCAAAAATCTATCGTTCTTTATTTTAAATTTGAAGATTATGATGTAGGCCATCGTTAATAGGAAAAATTGGATAAGAAAATCAACTGTATATTTAGAAATTATCAACATCAGAACAACATTTTTATTTATTGTATCATTCAAACAATTTTTAGTCACCACGAAAATTAATGAATTGAAGCTATAAAAATAACATTCAAATTTCTGAGAAATACATTTGCCAATTATAGTTAAAACCCAAAATAAAGCGAATAAACCGAAAAAGGGTAAAATTACTAATTTTGAGATATATTGGTTTCTTTCCTCTGTGAAGTTTTTGTATCTGTATAGATCCATTTTTAAATTCAAATCAAAGCTTTTTATATTTTCCTTAATGAAAGAATAATTGAAATTCATAGATTTCGAAAGATATATAAGTCTCCCAATAATTGGCCAAATCCATACGTAATGTACAAATATGGTGTTGAACAATTTAATTTCATCGGATAAATCTGAATCTATATGACTGTAATACAACATCACTGAAAAAATCTGAAAAATATTATGAATCAAAACAGCTTTTAATTGTAAATATAAAAATACCTGATATAAATGTAATAATCCATAGAGGAGAAGCATTAGCGTAGGGAAATTGATCCTTTTTTTTATAGAGGTAACTAATTAAATAACAAGCACAAAAAACAATTATTATATCTATCAAACAAAAAATAGCAAACTCTATGAAATACATTTTATTGTATAAATTTATTAAATAATTTTTATATAAATGAATTTAAAATCAACTCAGGCAAGAGAATTATATGTCTCATGAGTTCAATTCTTATAAATTAAATTTTGCAAAGTTTTTAAAATTTCTTTATGTGGTATCGCCTTGGGTAGTTATATTAAATCATGATCCAGTCACAAAAATTTTAGAAAGGATCTTTCACTAGAATTAAATACCCTAGGCCATTACAAGATTAATATTTAGTTAAATAATAAATATTCTAAATCTAAATTCGTTATAGGACTGATAAAATCTTTTCGATGATTTCCTTTGCCTTGTAGGATGGAGAATAGTGAATGACAGCTCCCTTGTCCTTTGCATTGTTGCTATAGACAACAACCTTAGTTCCGTCTTTTTTAAAAACAAAGAGATTGTAAATTCCGGTAATATTTGTAATACCAACTGCTTTGAATGACACATCATAACCAGCGTCTGATAAAGCATTTGCGATTTCCTCAATCGCTCTTTTCTTTCCGCCATACCCTCAGCTGTAGCAGATCTCGCTGTACAGGTTGATAGTTATGCCTTTTGAATTTTCAGATTTTGCTTGAAAAGTTTTAGTAGATTCCATTATAAAATTTATTCAATATATGTTAAAAATTATTTGTCTGTATATTTTATTTTTTTAAATCTACATTAAAATTCAATATATGATGACATACAGATATAATTTATCTTAATAGCTACTAATTAAGGACAATTTAGAACATGTGTAATTATTGTCATACAACCATTGACAAAAGTTTTGAGTGAGGTCAATGATCTCCTCTCGATTGAACTCAAATAAGTTAGTTTCAGTTTTTAAATATTCGGTTACAAATTCATTCGAAATGTCAGGAGCATCTTCGCAGTTGAAGATCTGAGAGTACTGCAATTCTGGGATATTCACATTGTTTTTAGTTTTGTTACGATCTTCATACAATATGTTCAGGCATTCTCTAAAGAGAAGAATGAACTTTAATATTTTCTTGAAAAATTCAGGGCGAGCATGTTTAGATACCTTAAATACATAAAAGGCGAAAATCTCATCACACTTAGAATTTTCATCTGGAGTTTTCGTGTTTGAAAAAACTTCATAAATTTTGTACAAGAGGGGGTGTTCCATAATATCTGAATAACCTAAAATTTTCTTGTCGTGCTCTTCTGAAAGGTTTTTAATTCTGAAGTAAATGTCGTAAAAAACTTCTTTAACTGGATTCTCTATTTCAATAGTTTCTCCACATCTTTCAGGGTGCTTAAAAAAGTCAAAGGTTGAAGGATTGTAAAGAAGCCTCATGGAATTAACCTAATTATAATTTGTATCAAATAAAATATTTACAGTAACTCCGATGTCTTTTTTAGGTCTCCCCCGACCTTTACCTGAACCGGCACCCTGCATGTCATGTTTGGTTTTTATATGAGTATATAATGCAGGGTAAGATAAGTATGCCTTCCCGCAGGTCTGGCATTTATGGCTCCTTCCGTCGTTGTCATTCTTGGAACGTCTTTTATTCCTGCGCCTACTGTCTATAATAATATTTTAATAATTAATATTATTACCATCATCTAATTTCGAATCGTCTTCAATGTTGCTGCTTTCGTTTGAGAATTTTTTGAATGCTTGGGGGTTTCCTTCCTCAATTAAGTTGTTTTGATAATTTGTATCATCGATATTTTGTATTCCGAGATAATTTTGAAGACTTTGGTAGTTGTTCATAAAATATAAATTAATTGATATTGTATGGTTAATATTTATATTTCGATAAATTTTGTAATAAAATATTATATGATATATGAATTGTATTAATTGAGGAAATTTGTCGCAATATTTTAATTTATTAATATTAAATTGATTTTAAATGTTTCTAAAATAATTAATTTTTATCAGTTTAATGAAAAATATTTATTAGAAATTTTAATTAAACTCATAAATTCAAATTATTTAATATTTTAATAAATTCCGAATTCAAATTAAATGGATGGAAATAAAGACAATAATTTTAATTTTGATTTTTTAAATAAGGAATTAAAATTCAAATCTTCAACAAAATTCTTGAAAGATAAAAGTTTGAAGAAAAGAAGAAGAGAAGAAGATATTTATGGCACATTCTATGGAGATATTAAAGATAATAGTGAAAAAGTAAATGAATCTAAATCGAATATTTATAATAGAGATAATTTTCCTAACTGGGAAAGTGGTTTTGATGCTGAAATTGAGGAAAATGAAGAAAATAACAATATACAGGCGAGAGCTGCGACTTTCTTGTATTCAAACTTCGTGAAAGGAGAAAAATTAGAACCCACAAAGAGTAAAAATTTCTCTTCGAAAAAATTCGACATAACGATGACCATACCGCAAGATAAAGATAGTGATGAGGAAGTTGAGAAAGAATTTTTAAAAGATTATACAGCTGATAAAATAAAAATATCAAAAAATATAAAAGAAGAGAAAAAAACCGAGGCCAAGCTTAAAGAAACTTTTGGAAAAGGATATGCAATGCTGAAAAAAATTGGTTATAAATTAGGTAGTGGTTTGGGTAAGAATGAGCAAGGAATAACCGTTCCAATCGAGATTAAAAAAAGAAAAAAGAATGCTGGAATTTCAAATGAAAAAGAAGATGAGGACAAATCAGAAAAAAATATTCTGAACACATTAAATACTATTTCGAAACTTAAAGAAAAGCATATTGAAATTGGCCGAAATGAATTAGACGAATTCGAAAAAATTTTAGAAAATTGGGATGAAATAAAAGAAAAATTAATATCGAGCGATGTAATAGACTTTGAAGTCGATTTAAAGACACAAAATTATGATGTGACTCAGTTTATAATAGACAGTAGGAAAAAAGAAAGCCAAATAATGCATAAAAAAGGCGCTTTTAATAATAATTTATTTGATAAAGAATCTTTTCTCGAAGAAATAGATGATTCTGAAAAAATCAAAGAAGATCTTGTTCAAGTGATGAAAAAATCAAAAAGTAAAATTTCTGATTGCTTGAGTAAGATAAAATCAATAAGTGATTCAACTGTAAATTTCAATTATGAAATCTCGAATTTAAATGAAGAACTGAGAAGAATTGAATTGGACAAAGTTAAAAAAGAAAAATTCATCAAAGGACTTAATCATATTAAAATCGAAATTGAGAATAATTTAAAAACGAACTCAGATAATTTAGAAAATTACAAATCTCTCGCAACACATTTAATACATTTATACGATAATAATAAAATTGAATACAAGAAATATCCAGGACTGACTGCCTTCTGCATAGAAACTACAGAAAAGTTTTTGAATAAATTCAATTTCAATGATTATTTAAAAAAATCAAAGATTATAATTCCTTTACTCAATGAAATTAAAACATTAATCGACAAAACAGAAAACGAAGAAGAAGAGGATTTTTTATACGAAGAAGATGCAAAAAGAAATAATGAAGAATATAATCCTTATCCTCATATATTTGCAAAATCATCTAAGAACATTGATGATCCAGACCATATCCCTAAAACAGAAAAATTGTTCGGATTTTTCTTAAACAAAATAGTGATAAATAACTTAATATCTTACATAATCAATGAATGGAATGTGAAAGAATATGAATTATTGCACAAAGTTTTTGAAATTTATTCAAATATCATCCCGAATTTCATAAAGGATTATCTCATCAGCAGCGTTCTTATTCCAAGACTTCTAGAAGAAATCGGAGAAAAATGGGAACCTGATTTTTCCTATAGTACCAGTGAAAAACCCAAGCTCAGCAATTTAGTTCACTTGTGGATTCATCCTTGGCTTGATTTATTGAAATTAGACAAATTAACTCCGATAACAAAATTAATTCAAGAAAAAATAGAAAACAAAATTCTCTCATGTGACATTTCCAATACTAATTTAATAGATATATTACTACCTTGGAAAAGAATATGGGAAGAGTCATATTTTGATGAATTAAATGAAAGATATATCCTTCCTAAATTAAACTTTTTATTCTCTAAAATGAAAATTAATCCTAAAGATCAGGATCTGGGACCAATTAAAATTTTATTTAAATGGAATCAATCTGACCTCTTGTCTATGGAGAAATGCTTGCCTATATTACTCAATCATTTTTTTCCTAAATGGCTTCAGGTTCTTTATGATTGGCTTAATAAAACTTCAAATAGCGAAAGGAAATTTGAAGAGATTCAGAAATGGTATCTCGGGTGGAAAAGTTTATTCAATGGAAATTATCTAAAATTTAAGGAAATTGAGCAGGAATTCAAAAATGCTTTGATTTTAATAACTAGCAGTTAAAATAAAAATTTTTAAAAATATAAATATAAAGCAAATAATTATATGTTTAATAATTAACAAATGAAGTTTGATTTTTGGATGGAATTACCTAATTGTTTAATAGAATTGAAAAAAGAAGACATTTCTGAAGAAGAATCAAATATTTTAAATAATTTGGGAAACTGCTATGATGTAAGAAAATATTATAATTCCTAATTAATAGAAAATTTTGATGAATGAACAGATTTCCTCTCTAAATTCCGAAGAAATGTACAGAATAAAAAATATAGTAGAAGATAAAAAGATTAAATTAGCATGTGAATCTATCAAATTTTCTATAAATCTTATGATAAAAATTGACGCTTCTATTGAAAGAAAAATTATGGAAGAAACTCACTACAATGATTTAGCTGAAGAAAATGTAGTTTACCATAATATAAAGAGCTGTGATATTTCAATTGAAAAATTAAATGACCTACTAATAAAAATAAAAATGTTTTTGAATGTCTTGAAAATGGTTTCTAAGTATCTTAATGAAGAAATTGAGTGTTCTACAGATACTCAGCAAACATATTTTTCGAAATTAAAACTTATCGTCGATTCATTGATTTCTAAGTTGGTTACCAAGTCGAGTGTTTTTATAAAAAATTTGACAACGCATAAGCTAAATGAAGAAAGAAAACTTTGTAAAAATTCTGATTCCCTTTTTCCTTGTCACAAATATTCTGACTCAACAGTAAATTCCGAAAATGGTGAACATTCTTTGATTATTTAAATATATGACAGATATTAGTGTCTATTAGGGAAAAAATACGTAAGAAATTTTATAAATTTTTTTTAAATGTATTAATTTCATTTAAATTTTATATTTACTTAAAATTATGACAAAAAGTTACTTTTTATTTATGATAATGATTACTATTGTCCTCGTTATTTTTCGACAACTGAGTTTTTTTAATTATTTTAGACAGAATATTTTTCTGCTCAGTTAAATTGTTAATATAATGGGGTTTCTCTTCAGTCATGTTATGTTTCATTAATTTTGGAACTTTATTCAACTGCTGTGTCATAGATGGATGGTTTATATCAGTTTGGACAGTACTAAACTTAAAATCGTTTCGGAAACATATCATTACAGCAGTTAAATTATCAGTCGACTTTTTAGATATGCACTCTTCAACAACATTTTGTACAATTATACCGTTTAGATGATGGATGTCCATTATATGGTTGCTTTTATCGTCATCAATGATCCTCCAAATTTTTTCAATTATTTCATTATTCTTCATTTTTTCAAATAATCCATCACACCCTATAAGAATGAAGTCATTTTTGCAGGTTATATCGAAATATTTTATTTCTGGTAAAGCGATAATCACATTAGGATTACCTCCTAACAATTGGTCTTTGGCTTCTATATCTCCTATTGTTCTCGAAACAGAAAGTTTACCTGGAAAAACTCTGAGGGGTCCTAGGATATTCACTACACTCGGTGGATTTTTTAATGTTTTATAATTATTCGAGTTGCTCGAATAATTTTCAATATTTGCTTCTGTTTGATAAATTTTTCCTCCTGCGTCTAAAACTCTTTTATATTCTTTTTCATCATTAGGGCGATGGTCTCTTGATAAAGTATATACCTTGCCTCCATTGTTTCCTGACATGATTGCTCTACTATCCCCTACATTAGCGATAAAGCAGCGGGTTTCTACTATTAAAACCACAATCGCACATGAACCACTTTTATCGAGAATGGTTTTATTTGCCGTCGAACCTTCTTTTTTAATTTCTGCAGATTTTTTTAAAAAGTTTTTTTCAGCTTTGATGAACCCATTAAGAATTGCCTTTTGAGGGTTATTTGGAAAATTATGATCGTTGATTATCTATAATAGTAAAATACATATTTACGTATTTATGTAGGTTATCTCTTAAAAAATCTGCACAACCACTTCCTCCATGTCCATCGTACACTCCAAAAAACGAACACTTTGGCCATGGGTTTTCTACTGACTCTTCGAATCCGTTTGGTTTGGATATATTGAATATGATAGAAACTCTGTCTTCGTTATAATCTCTTATAATTTAATAACTAATTTACCTGTAATTTCCTTCAGTGGTAATTGCTGCATATGCTTCGATAACTCCATAACTTTTATGAGAAATTTTTACTTTTTCTAAATCTGCTTTTAGTTTCTTTTGTGTCGAAGTTTTTTTCTCTACTTTATTATTAAAATTGCTCAAACTACTATATTTGTAAATTTTCTTTTCAGTATTATTTTCTGAATTTTTCCCTGTTTGTGGTAAATTTTCAACTTTCACCTTTTCTTTTTTTGCGATGATGGCATTGTTTTTTAAGATGTTCGCAACTTCATTAGGACTAGAATTTTCATTATTAGTTAATAAATGTATCCTAGGGTCTATTGCTTTTGATTTTTCATTTGGCTTGGTATTTGAAGAAATCTTAAAATTATTGAATTTACCCTCAATACTTTTAATACCACTATTATTTATCATTTTTATTATTAATTTAGCAAATAATTTTAAAATTTAATTTTAATTTTTATTAAAGTTTTTGAGATTTTTTATCTTCTTCCGTCTTTGTCTCTGAGTATCCAGCAGTAGCAGGTCTTTCAGGTCTTTCATTTTTTCTATGCTTAGTAGATTCGACAGGTCCCGCAGTAGGATGTCCTTTTTCTCTAAAGGCAGCTGTCATGAAGAAAAATTCCTTAGCGTTGAAGTCTTTTTCTTCAAGTTCAATTTTTTCCCAAGGTCTTTCATCCACTAGCATTTGCAAAAGGACTACTTCGTTATTAAGCATTTCTATGATATCCTCTGCAGAATTGACATTCGGAATTTGTGTTTCGATGTCAATAATGCTTTCGTTTTCGTCTACGATTTTCATAACGAATTTAATGAAGTTAAAAATAAAGTGTTTATAATCAAATTTGTCTGGTAATTTTCTGATATGGTTAATTGCTATGTCGCACAACATCATAATTTTTAATCTAGGAAATGGTTCCACATCGCTTAAATATGTCCCTGTAGTATATTTGAGTTTACCCTTGTGTTTCATATATTTTTTCCAATCCAACACTCTATCTTCTAATGGTAATTTTTCATTCTCAATTCTTTCTTCTTCAGTTAATGTAAATTGTGGTTGGTATGGGGAAGTAGACTTTCCACTTGGATACCTCAGATCTGAATAATGCCCAGTACCTCTTGGGTCTCTAAAATTTTTGAGAGAAAATTTTAAAAATTGCGAGGTGTTAGAACCTGAAATTTTTTTCAATAAAGAATTAGTTGAGATGTAATGTCTAAACATTTATTATTTTTAAATAATAAATAATTATAATTTTTAAAGTTTTTGATTTATAATAAGGATTAAAATTAATTGATCCAGTTTGAATAAACAAAAATGACTGCAACTATCAATAATGAAAATAAAAATTTCAATAAAGGTGTGCCGATTGAAATTATAGTTAAAGTTAAACCTGAGCCATATCAAAGGCAAGATTTAAGAATATATGAAAATAAAATATCCCTCCTTGATAAATATGATAGACCTGTAGAAGAATTCATTACCAACGGTACTATCTTTGAGCAAACAGATTCCTTCAGAAATAATTTCGATAATATTTTTAAAAAGTATCTAGCTGCATTAATACAAGGAGTGAATTTTACTATTTTTACATTCGGGCCAAAATCAACAGGAAAGACTTTTTCCTTGGAGGGTAATACTAATGAGAGTGGGGTATATAGTTTATTTATTGAAAATCTATTCACAATATTAGAAAGCAAAAGAGATGCAATTATAGAAGAGATACAAGCCTCTGAATCACCTGAATTGGAATCTACAACGTTTATGTTTAATGTAAAAATGAGGTTTGTTGAAATCAGGGATGAATCAGTTATTGATCTGTTGCAAAAATTTAGTTATTATAAACAGCCGTCACATATTGTTTACTCTGAGAATGAAGGATATACTATTTCAGGAGGTGCGTGGGTTGCTATAAATAATTCTATGGTTTTTCCTGATATTTTTTCAGAAGCAGTAAAATATCGATCCATTCAAGATTACAACAAGATAAATAAGTCTTCAACCATAATGACTCTAGAAATTACACAAATCCTCGAAAATAGAACAACAAAAGAAGTTAAGAATATTGTCTCAAAAGTGAATATTTTTGATTTGCCTTCTGCAGATATCCTTTCTGAAAATTATAGAAATCTTTCTAATTCCATAGAATATAGGTCAATATATTCATTTCAAACAATGATAGCTGAACTTGCAAAAAATAATAATAATATTCTTCCTTTTGTTTATGAGAATTCTAATCTGACAAAATTAATGAAAGAACACATTGGAGGTGGTGGATTATGTATGGCCATATTCTGTTTACAAAATAATAATTATCAGATGTCCAATATAGTGTTCAAGATGATGAAAATATGTTCTCATGTTCAGAACTTTCCAATTGTTATGGATAGTAATTCGATGGGATTATTAAGAAAATTTAGATCTGACATTAACTTCTTCACAAAATTTAAAGACACAAAACAAAATGAAACTAGACCACCTTTCTTAGACGAAGAAAAATACGATCTCAACCAATATCCTAAAATTAAAAATTCCCCGCAAGGTGAATCTAACTCAACAGATGATTTGAAAAGAAAATTAACGATAGCCGAAAATGAGTTGGATAAATTGAGAAGAGATTTGTCTTATTTTGATGAAGAAAATAAAAGACTGCTACTTGCACTTGCGAGGAAAACACCTGCAAAGATTGAAAATAATATACCTAACTATATTTATCCTCAATCATTAGATCCTGTTGATAAACTAGAACATTTAGAGGAAGATGTACATGAAATAAACGAAATAATGAAGACTGTAAACATGCTCTCAGACAAAGTTAAAGAACTTCAAGAAGAGAGAAGAATCCTTGATGAAGAAAATTCTTATCTAAAATCAGCAAATCAAATACTTTCTATTGACATAGAAAAAATTACGACAGAGGCTAATAATTATAAAACAAACACGGAAAATGAACTATTTAATTTAAGAGAACTCTACAACTCTACAAAAAATGAATTGGAATATATGAGAAACGAAGCAGAGAAATATAGGAAAATACAGTCTGATCTTTTATTAGAAATTGATGAAAGAGAAGTGCAATTCAAAAAGCAGTTGGAACTAAGAGAAAAAGAAATAGAAACTAATCTAATTGAATTAACACAGGGAGAAAAGAAAAAAATAGACACAGAATTAAGGGAGTCAAGAAGAAAAATCGAGAAATTGGCTGAAGAGAATAATGATTACAGCAAAGTACTTGAGGATATGAAAAAAGAAATTAATAAATTGAATTTACGGATAAACGAATTGAGGAGTTCTTTGAGAGAAATTCTAGGAAGAGGAATTGATGATAAAATTGATAAGAAAATAAATATCTCAGGAATGCAAATTAATCCCAACTCAAAGAACAAATTAATAAAAACATTTACTGATAGAGAAAACGAATTACTCGAACAAGTAGCACTTGAACAGGCCAAGTGTGAAAATTATAAAGAAAAGTTGAAGAAAATAAGAACCTACGCTAGAAAAGTAAGAAATTTAGCCTTGGATTATTATCCTATCAATGAGGAAATTCCAGGATTATTAACAAAGGACCTTGACTTATTTTTAGAAGGGGTTGAGAATGAGAGTGTTTTACAATTCTTAGAATTCGAAGTAAAATCTTTGAGAGATAGGAATAAAAAACTTGAATCTGATATAAAAAGGATGAAAGATGAAACTAAGGAAATTAAAAATTTTAGTGACAATAAACATACTAATTCAGAGATTCCAAAAAAAAACTCTATAACAATTACAAAAAGGCAAGAAAATAATCAAGAATTTAATAATTCTGAAATACAAAAGAAATTGCTAGATGAGATAGAGAAACTGAAAAATTCTAGACCTTTTTCTTCTAGCAAAGAGCTTCAAACTTTAAAAAAAGAAAAAGATAATTTACTTGAAGAAATTAAAAAATTGAAGTCGTTTGTAAAAAATTATCTGTCTAATAACTTTATAGATTAATGAAAACTTTGCGAAAGGAGCAAATGGCTCTATTGATAATAATAGTACACTCAAACAAAAAATTATGTTTCTTGAAAAGTCTACACAACAATTAGAAAGAGAAAGATCTGAATTTGCGGTGCGTGCTACTATGGCAGAAGAACAATTAAAGAATTTTCAAGAATTAATGAATTTAACTTCACAACAATACCAAAAAAAAATTTTAGAATTGAATAAAAGAGTAAAAAGCTATATTAAAAGATATCATTTATTTAGTTGGATGCTGCAGAAATGAGATTATCTTATAAGAATTAGAAAAAACAGAGAGGAATCTTTTATAAATTTAGAGTTAAGCGATTAATTTTTTTTTGATTTATAGATAAAATATAAAAGTAAGAAAATTTAATCTAACATCTTTAACTCCAAAATAAAATATGTGATAGCTTCTTTAACAAAGAATTTAAGTATAGTAGTATTCAATATAGTATTAAAAAATCTAATATAATAGAATAATTAAATGAAATTCGATCAATTTAATTCTAACAGATGGTGTCAATAATATTTCTTAGGCAAATCACAATTTTTCGATCCTGTATCACAAAATATCTTAAATTAAATTTAAATAATAAACCACCTAACCAATTACTAATCAATTTATAAATATTTCGGTATAACTTGAATACTTTTTATAAATTAACCTATGAATTATTTTAGCTCAGCTGCCTATTTAATGAAATATAATATTAATTCAATATTATAAGACACAAAATATTAATCTTATAAAAATGGAAAATTATCATGACCTAGATTTCGTGGATATTAATTATACAAATAGATCTGATAATTCAAATAATGTTAAAGTAGATAATACATCCCGAAAATCGAATTCAAGCAAAAAGTCTGAATTTTCTTTGTCAAATCCAATTTACACAGAATTGATCGATTTTAAACTAACTAAGGACGATGTAGAATATGAGTTTCAGATTTCTTTTAAAAATGAAAAATGGCTAGTTAAACGTAATTTTTCCGAAATAAAAAATTTGATCAGTACATTAAAAGGTTTGAAATATTCATTTCTTCCAGATGACTATTTTCAAAGTATACCTAGCATCAATCAGTCAAATATATCAAGCTTAAATATAAAAGAGATCAACATAGAAATTTTAAATTTTCTGAGATACATTAATTACAGATACGACGTTCTTTCAAATATCTTAACACAGGATTTTCTTAATTTCAATAAGTCATCAAATCACAATCAGCTTATAAAAAGAATAAACGAAGAAAATTTGGATCAAATTTTTAATTTCAAATTAGACGATGTTGAATTATCCCTCAGTGATTTCATCTATGATTCAGATCTTGGGTTGTTAATAATCTCATTAGAGGATGTATCTATATTTTCAAGAATAGGAAGGTTCTGGAGTTTGATTGACTACGAAATTTTAGGTAGTTGCTTAATATTTCAAAGAGTTTTTGACAAAAATGATCGACCGTATTTCAGAAAAATAATTACAAAAAACTTTGATGCTCGTGTGAGTTGTTTGAATGTGAACAAAAATTATAAC
>Ga0169931_10003533_pt1 | contig 24749 bp, 16 predicted proteins | sample Kivu_15m_20L_FD_129675 | JGI IMG/M metagenome (GOLD analysis project Ga0169931, IMG submission 129675) | Freshwater microbial communities from Lake Kivu, Western Province, Rwanda to study Microbial Dark Matter (Phase II) - Kivu_15m_20L... | ecosystem: Environmental > Aquatic > Freshwater > Lake...
ATGTTGAATTTTCGCCCCAGCACGTCCTCCGCCAGCACATCGAGGATCAGGAGTTTGCCGTCAGCACTGAGCTTGTTATGGACGGTGTTGAGGAATGTGATGTCGGTCACCGGTGGCTGTCCGACCAGCACCGTATTGATCAGGCTGATGGTGAGCATCTTGCGATCAGCATTTCCGAACATCATTTTGAAGGCATAGTCGACGAGTGGATCAATTCCGATGGCCATAGACACCTCGCGGGACGAATTTGGGCTGCAGCACGATGAATTAAAGAGAGTGAATCAAATTCGCACCTGAGGGTAGAAGACTAAAACGCACTAAATCAAGCTGCAGTTGCGGGAAACCCGAAATGTCAAAGAATTGCCGATGGGAATTACGGTTTGGAGCGACTGTTGACATTCTGCACCAGAGGGCAGCCAGAGGTGCGATGTACTTGCTGCTTTACGAATCGCCGCCGGGGATGAAGCCCAACGGCTGGCAATGTCAGCCGCGTGGCGGCAGGCTGCGGGCAAAAGGCTCGTACCAACGCGCGGGCAATGCCGTTGCCAGCGCGCGCACCTTCGGTGCGAAACGTAGCCGGGGGCTTCCGCCCGACCGCTGGCCATGTCAGCCGCCTGGCGGCAGGCTGCGGGCAAAAGGCTCGTACCAACGCGCTGGTAATGCCGTTGCCAGCGCGCGCACCTTCGGTGCGGAACGTAGCCGGGGGCTTTCGCCCGACCGCTCAGTGCATAGCCGCATGGCGGGAGCCTGCGGGCGAAGGACACTGCCAGGCCCATGGGGCTACCCGCACGACCCTGCACTTGCTTGCTGTTCGGGGCCGTAACACTTTTTACACGCTGGCTCATGCCTGTCGCGCGAGGTTGCCACGGTGTTTCCGGGGCGAGACCGGAATGTCACCCCTCACACAGTTTCCAGCCTCATCGCTTTGTGGTCGCCTGTTCCTGAGTGAGCTTTGCAAGCTGCTGATTCACGGTTTCCTGGATCGACAGGAGGCTGTTGTAAGCTGGGGAGGCTTTTCGATAGTCTTCTTCGGTCAGCTGCTTCTGCCAAACCGAGAAAACGGGGTGATAGGTACCAGGGCGCTTGAGTTCGCACTTGATCTTAAAACTCACCGAAACGCCCTTTGGAATCTCTGAGATCTTTCTCAAAGCACGTTCGGCGTTTGCGTTGTCCTGTTCCACCTTGCAGCAGGCAAACAAACCCAACAGAGCAAGCGCCCGTTTGTGCCGACGGTCCTCGTCCATGGAGTCCGACTGAATTTCAGCAGCTCGGGTGTAATAGATTCTTGCAGAGTGAATCAGTTCTGCAGATTTGTTGGGACTGGCCTTTGCCTGTTCGAAGAGCGCGACTGCGGTTTTCAAATCTGCATCAATCAGCCGTTCGAACTTCGCATCCATGGACTCAATGATGCCAAGATACTCGCCGATCATTTCAATTCCGGCGGGGGCGGCCAGCAGCAGACTGACAGGATCCTGAGCAGCCGCCATGCGAACGCTTAGAAGCAGCCAGACAGACAACGAGACAACACAGCAAGCTTTCGCATGGCTTGTTTCCTGATTTGGTACGTCTCTATTCACATTCTGGAACAGGAACACTGACGATTTTGTGCAGGTGATGACTTTGCCCGTTGCCACAGACCATGTGACTCATGCACCAGAGTTTTTTTGAGTCTACTTTCACCCATTCGCGATATCAAGTGTTTCCATGAAACGCTCTGGACGGACCGGGTTTAATTGTTTGTTTGTTTGTTTGTTTGTTTGCATGAGCAATGATGAAGCATCAGTTCCTGTGGGTTATCGGCTGGCAAACAGGATTCGCAGCAGAGCGGTGCAATCAGTTGCTTCGAATTGTGATCTGATACTCGCCCGAGTTGCCGGCTCGTGAACGTTCGTGGTCATTGATCTGCAGCCAGAGTTCTGAATTTGGTGGGAGCTGGATGGTTGACTGAGTTCCGACTGGTATTCGTACCGGGGGCTGAGTGGCTTTTCGGGGGATGACGATTGCGGTCAGTTGGCCGATGGGGCGGTTGTGGGAATATTGAATGGTGATACCGGCGGGTTCTGAGATCCATGGTCGAGGCTGTTGGTGAAGTGTGCAGCGTCCGGCGGCGGAGATGACGAGGCTGGTTGCGGATTCGGTGAAGATTCCGGTGGGCTGCCACGAGCGGTCGGCGGCGACCTGAAGCGTGACATCTGAGCTGCCGGGTGTCCACGTTTTCCACTTAGGATCAAGTTCCGGAAACGAACGCTGCTGGTCGAAGTCTTCTTCGAGGCAATCCAGTATCAGCAGCCAGACGACAGCGAGTCGTTCGATGGTGGCCTTGTCGACTTTTGCAAAAGCTGACTGGAAGTCTTGTCCGCTGCGAGCGTGGTTGACGGCGGCGAAGCGGGTGTGGAGTTCCGGGTGCGAATTGAGGAGCCAGACGAGCGTCCAGGCCTGGGCATATTTGAGTTCGGACAGAAAGGTGTTGTCTGTTGGAAACAGGAGATCTTCGAGCACGAGTCCTGAATCTGCTGGCGGCAACGATTCAACCGGAAATCCGGTACGACCGAAGGCCTGTTCCCGGATCTGCGTGATGCGGCCCCAGCCTTCGAAGCCGGTCTGTGATGCCGGGAGGATGCCGAATCGTGGAGGAGCGGTGGTGGTAACTGAGTGAGTTGCGAGGTATTCGGCCAGACCTTCCGTGAACCAGAGTGGTGGAATGTCGCGCATACCGGCTTCGCACATCATCCAGCAATGCACGAATTCATGCAGCAGGAGATGGCGGCGATAGTAGGCTGAGGGCTGATTTCGCATCCAGAAGCGGTAGCCCAGGTGTCGACCGTGTCGGATGACAAATTTTTCATCGGGCAGCAGACCGGCCTGGTGAAAGCGTTCGGGAGCTTCCATGAGAAAGCCGGTGACCTGGAACTCGCCGCCATCAGCGGCGGGTTTTAAAGGGGGCAGCGATTTGGTGATTTCAGTGAAAAAGCTGTCTGCCAGTTCGGGAAGACCATTAACGTCTTCGGCGGGTGCATCGGTGACAAGGAGGAGGTGGCGGGACCTGAGGAGTCTGAGTCCCGCGGCATCCAGTGCTGTGGGGTCGATTGGAGGGCGATCGTCGGGAAGACGAAAGCGGGGGGGCTGTTGGGCCTGTGCAGCGACCGTGTGTGGCACGGCGGCTGCGAGCAGACCTGTGGCGAGGATGGTGAGCAGGAGCAGCGAGTGGCGTTCCATCGGGGTGGCTTATTCCGGCAGAGGTTGGTCCTTTGTTTCCGGTGCGAAGGGCAGGGCAATCAGACCGATAAGGAAGACGGAGCACATTGTGATGCCGGCCCAGCGAAAGCCTTCGGCGCCGACATAACCGCGTTCGGGAGAGAAGACTTTGGAGGTGAGATTGGCAAGGAAGTAGGGGCCGATGGCGGCGACAAACCGTCCGACGTTATAGCAGAAGCTGGTACCGGTGCTGCGAAGGCGAGTGGGAAACAGTTCGGGGAAATAGACGGCGTAGCCACCGAAGATAGAGAGCTGGAAGAAGCCCATGAGAGGTGCCATCCAGTAGATATCGGCGGTACCGGCGAACTTGCCGAGGTTCCAGTAGAGGTTGGCGGTTGCGAGCATGGCACCGAGGAAGCAGATGGCGAAGGTCGCGCGGCGTCCGAGGATCTGGCTGACGTAGCTGTAAAGAAAAATCCCGAAGAATGCGCCGACATTGGTCATGAGCAGGGTGATGCCGGAGAGAAATTTCAGTTGGGCTTTGATTTGATCGGGTGTCATTCCCTGGGCTTCAAGCATGGGTCCGAACACGCGTCTCTGCAGGTCGGGAGCGAAGAAGCCGATGCCCCAGAGTCCGATGACGCCGGCGCAGGCAAGCAGGAGTCCGACGAGGGCGCGGTAGCGGAGGAGGGGGTTGCCGAAGAGTTCACTATAGGAACCAAGTTGTCTGGCGACGCCGTCAGTGGCTGAAACGGCCTGCCAGCGTTCGGGTTCGCGAAGTCGGGAGCGGACGAGCAGCGAGAGCAGGGCGGGGGCTGTGCCGATCAGGAACATGACCTTCCAGCCTGTACCGGCCATGCCGATGAGTGCGGCCGTGATATTGCCGACTGCGGAAAGGGCCTGGAGCAGCCCCAGTGCATGGGGGCGAGCACGGGAGGGCATGACTTCGGCCACGAGCGCCACTCCGACGGCAAATTCGCCACCGACGCCAAGTCCGGTGAGCAGTCGCAGGATGGCGAAGTCCCAGAAGTTTCTGGAGAATGCGCTGATACCGGTGAAGATGGAATACATGACAATGGTGACCAGCATCGTGCGAACTCGCCCCCAGCGGTCTCCGAGAACACCGAAAAACAACCCGCCCGTGGCCCAGCCAATCAGAAAGAAGGACGTGGCGTAACCACCGTACTGAGCACGTTTGGCGATCAGTTTTTCAGTGACGCGTTTGTCGGCGGCGTCTGCAGGTTCGTCCGGTTTTACGCTGGCAGCTTTGGCGGCGGCGATTTCTTCGTCAGTCAGACTAATCAGTTCTTCCATCGCGAGGGGGCGGGCAAGCGTGAACAGCTGCTGGTCCATGGTGTCGAAGAGCCAGCCGAGAGCGGCAACGACGAAGACAAACCAGTGGTAGCGGTTAAGTTCGCGATACCATGGCCCGGACCCGGAATCGGGGGAATGACTGGAATTGTGTGGGATGTCGGCGTGCACGCGAACGTCTCCGGTTCTGTTCAGAGCAGAATCAGGGGGGGCGGGATACTGGAGCGGAAGTTGCCGGGGGGCAAGAAGGGCCTTGAGGCGAACTGTGTCATAATTGGCCTTTCGGATCAACCAAGTCGCCTCGCCTGAATTCCCTTGCAGCGGAATTTCGGCAGCACCCGGCGGGGGCTGTTAAGTGCCCAGTTAACTCGGTAGACTAAGCGGTGATCGTACCGTTCGGAACGGGACATGCTTTGGCAGGGTGAACTTCGCAACGGGTCGTCTATGAGTGGTTCCAACACAGTCTCCGCTTCCCGACGGCAGCCCGTGCTTGGCAGGCATGCATTGAACCTGCCCAACCTGATTACCGGAACGCGGCTGCTCCTGGCTTTCGTCCTGTTTGCACTGATTTCGGTCGCAGAATTCTGGATCACTTCTGCGTTTCTGTTCATTCTTGCGGCCTCCACGGATGCCCTCGACGGTTATTTTGCCCGCCGCAATGGTCAGATTACCGTGCTCGGTCGGATCCTGGATCCGTTTGTTGATAAGGTGATTGTCTGTGGTTCCTTTGTGTGTCTTCTGGAGCACCAGGATCGTCCTGATTCCGGTGTGCGGGCATGGATGGTGATCATCATTATTGGCCGAGAGATGTTCGTCTCCAGCCTCCGCGGAATCCTGGAAAAAGAAGGCAAGGATTTCTCTGCCAGCTTCTCCGGGAAGCTCAAGATGACGCTGCAGTGCGTGGCTGTCTCTGTGAGTTTGTTTTCGATGTCTCCGCAGTTTGCGTGGGAATGGGTACCTGTTGCCCGCACTGCAGTGCTGCTTGTGGCGGTGCTGGTGACACTTTGGAGCGGCGCTGTCTACGTGTCTCGTGGTTTTGCACTGCTCCGCGAAGATTCGGCCTGAGTCCGTTTCTGTGGGCTGAAGCGGATTTAACGCGCTGACACCAGGAGATTGTCCTGAGCGCGGGAACCTGAGACGGCTCAGGGGAATTCCATGATGTAGTCTGGCCTGTTCAGTATTCTTCCGCAACAACGGTCACCCCCTGCAGCGGGTGGCCCCCGGGGATCAGGCCGATGACCAGTCAGACAGCGCAACACGACAATCAGGCAACTCAGGGATCTCAACCTGAATGGCTGCGGCTGGGATTAGCGGCGGCCGTGCTTCTCAGTTGCGGGATACTGCTGTCGACGCGTACTGTGGAACCGGATCTGTGGGGCCACATTCAATACGGCGAAGACTGGCTTTACAGTGGAACGCTTCCGCGGACAGCAACGCATACGTATACGGCCAGTGGATATCCGTGGATCAATCACGAGAACCTGTTTGAGTTGTCGGTGGCACTGGGACAGCGTGCGGTGGGCGGTGCAGGGCTGATGTTCCTGAAGACGCTGGCGGGGCTGGCAGTGATACTGGTGATGCTGCGACGGAGCGTGCGTTTGCAGATTCCGTTGGTGAGTGCAGCGGTTTGCCTGCTGCCGGCGGCGATGTGTCTTGCAGAATTCTGGCTGATGCGCCCGCAGCTCTTCAGTTTCATTTTCTTCGCAGCGCAACTTGTGTGGACAGAAAGAGCATTTGCGGACTGGCAGGAGGGCAGGGCCCCGCGATATCGGTGGCTTTGGCTGTGCCTGCCACTGATGGTGCTCTGGACAAATTCGCACGGTGGAGTGCTGGCGGGGTTATGTGTTTTCCTGGCTTTGCTGGGGTTGCGTTGCATCGAAGCGTTTCTGCGACGGCGGGCAGATGCAATGCGTGTATCGATGCATCTGGGCGTGCTCTGCGTGCTTGCGGCTGGGACGTTGTTTGTGAATCCGTACGGCTGGGAGCTGCCGTACTGGTTTGCAGTGTCCCTGAGTCAGCCCCGCCCGGAAGTATCTGAGTGGGCTGGGCTGCTGGACGGCGGGCCGGCGTCAATTCTGTTTGTGTTCCTGACGGTGGTCACGGTGTTCAGCGTGAAGTACACGCGTCGTCGGAGGGACTGGGTGGAACTGATTCTGGTGGCCGTCGTGGCGTTGCAGGCGCCCGGCCATATACGGCATCTGGCGTTTTTTGCGCTGATGTTTGGCCTGAGGTTGCCTGAGCATTTGGTGTCTGCCTGTGAGGCAGTGCTGCCGACTCGTGCGGTGCGGCCGCTTCGGGGGGCGGGCGCCTGGCTGGTGCAGGCTGAGCTGGGGCTGATTCTGGCTGGCTTGTCGGCTGTGCTGATCCATCGGCATATTGTGTTCGGTGTGCCACGTGAGGAGTATCCGGTGGACGCCGTGGCATTCATGGATCGGCATCAGTTGCAGGGAAAGCTGGCAGCGACGTTTGACTGGGCGCAGTACTCACTGGCGGCGCTGGCACCTGCAACGACTCTCGGTTTTGATGGTCGCTACGACACCTGCTACCCGCAGCAGGTTGTGGACATGCATTTCGATTTTCTGTTTGGGCGGGAGTGGAAGCGTCGTCATCGCGGTCAGGATTCCGGGCCGATTGACCCCGAGAAGTTGCTGAGTCATGGCACTCCGGATCTGGTGCTGCTGAACCGTCGGCGCGATGTGCCTGCGGTGAAGCTCATGGCCACGCACCCTGACTGGTCGGTGCTGTACCAGGACGGACTGGCTGTGCTGTACGGGCGTTGCAGCGTCTATGACGACCTGCTGAGCGTGCGACATTTCCCGGAAGAGTTGCGTCAGATTTCCGATGTGCGTCCACAGGGGCGCGCGGAGTGGCCTGGGTTTCCTGGGCGGAACGGGCGGGATGCATTTTCGCCGGCGCGGGCTGCTGAGGTTCAAAGAGGGGCAACGGTGCGAATGTCGCAGCGCTGAATGCTCAGAGCTGCTGTTGATCAGCGCTCCGTTCAGGCGACGATTTCGTCAACGACTCGCGCAGGCAGCACGCCTGTGAGTCGGAAATCGAGTCCCTGGGAGCGGAAGGTGAGGCGTTCGTGGTTGAGGCCCAGCTGGTGGAGGATGGTGGCATGAAGATCACGGACATGGACGGGGTTTTCGGCTGGTCCGAAGCCGAAGTCATCAGTCCTGCCGAACGTTGAGCCTTCCCTGAAACCACCTCCTGCAAACCACATTGTGAATGCATCGATGTGGTGATTGCGGCCGGTGGATTCACGCACTTCGCCCATGGGTGTCCGTCCGAACTCGCCGCCCCAGATGACGATTGTATTTTCCAGCAGACCTCGTTGCTGCAGGTCGCGAAGAAGTGCTGCACAGGGCTGGTCGATGTCCCGGGCTTTTTCCGGGAGATGTTTTTCGAGATTTTCGGTGGCACCTCCATGGTGATCCCAGTTGGTGTCGTAGAGCTGGACGAATCGGACACCTCGTTCGACGAGTCGGCGTGCGAGAAGGCAGTTTCGTGCGAAGCTGGCTTCCCTGGGGTCCTGGATTCCATACATTTCGAGGGTTGCCGGAGTTTCACCGGAGGTGTCCATGAGTTCGGGGGCGCTGGACTGCATCTGGAAGGCCATTTCGGCGGCGTTGATGCGTGTGGCGATTTCTGCATCTCCCGTGGCATGGAGTCTTTGGCGATTGAGAGCGGTTACGGCATCGATGACCTGTCGCTGCTGATCGTCCGTGATTCCGGATGGTGTGGACAGATTGACGATTGGATCGCCCTGATTTCTTAGCGGGACTCCCTGATAGGTTGTTGGCAGGACTCCGCTGCTCCAGAGCACGGAGCCTCCGCGGGGCCCGCGTGGTCCGCTCTGAAGAACAACAAATCCGGGCAAATTATCGCACTCGCTTCCCAGTCCCCAGGTGATCCATGCGCCCATACTGGGGCGGCCGAATTGTCCGCTGCCGGTATTCATGAAGAACTTGGCAGGGGCGTGATTGAACAGGTCTGTTTTGCAGGTCTTTACGAGGGTGATGCGGTCAACGATCCCGGCAGTGTGCGGAAGCAGGTCGCTGATCCATGTACCGGTCTGACCGGCTTGTCGGAAGCGGCGTTTGGAGGCCAGCAGGTTATTGCGATGGCTGCTGTCCATAAATGCGAAGCGTTTGCCAGTTGTGTAGCTTTCGGGAATGGGTTTGCCATTGAGTTCCGAGAGCAGTGGCTTGTGGTCGAAGAGGTCCAGTTGTGACGGTCCACCTGCCATGAACAGGTAGATCACGTTTTTAGCCTTTGCGGGATGATGGGCGGGTTTTGGCTGCAGCGGATTCGCGGGCATTGGCTGAGCTGCGGCAGCGTTTTGGCGGGTGAATGTGGAGAGTGCGATGGGAGCGAGGCCGATGGCGCAGCGTTCAAGGAAATGTCGCCGAGTGGCGGCCAGCATGGAGTTTGAGTCAGCGTGGTGAGTGTCGTCTCTCATGGCATTCATTCTCGGGTGACAGTTTCGTCGAGATTGAGCAGTGTGCGGGCGGCAGTCAGGGGATCGAGCTGTCGCAGGACGGCCAGTTCGTCAGGGTGGGGCGTTCTGGACGTGCAGCGGCGGAAGGCCACTTCGAGTCCATCTGTTTGAATGATATTTGCGAGTGCTGTTGCAAACTCGAAGAATGCCACGTCATTCAGGAGCGTGAGTGCCTGGAGTGGGGTGTTGCTGCGGACGCGTCGTGTGCACGTGCTGAATCCGTCCGGGGCATCAAAAACGGTGAGCGAGGGTGGCGGTGACGCTCGATAAATGAATGTATAGAGGCCGCGTCGATAGCGATCCTCGCCTTTGCTTTCCGGCCAGACTCGACGCACCTGACCGACGTTGAGCGAGCCCTCCGGGATGGGGGGATAGACAGGCGGTCCGCCGAGTCTGGAGGACAGCAGGCCACTGGCGGCGAGCGCAACGTCGCGGACAACTTCTGCATCGAGCCGCAGGCGGCGCTGCCGCGCGAGGAGATAGTTGTCGGGGTCTTTTTCGAGATGTTCAGGGAGCACTGATGAGCTCTGACGGTAGGTTCTGGAATTCACAATCAGGCGATGGAGCTGGCGGAGGCTCCAGCCGTGTTCCATGAACTCGACGGCCAGCCAGTCGAGAAGTTCCGGGTGGCTGGGGAGCGTTCCCTGGGAGCCGAAGTCGTTTTCGGTTTCCACAAGTCCTCTCCCAAAGTACTGCTGCCAGACTCGATTGACGATGACTCGCGCTGTCAGAGGATTTTGGGGACTGGCGATCCACTTTGCGAGATCGAGCCGGTTGGGAAGAGGATTTGTCTGCGGCAGCGGGGGCAGGAGTGCCGGAGTTCCCGGGGTGACGACTTCGGAAGGACGGGTGAAGTCTCCGTTTACGAAGATCGTGGTGGACCGCGGATTTGAACGTTCCTGCAGCACCATCGTCGTGACGCCCTGGTTCAGGATGACATCAACTTCGTTGTAGCGGTCGTTCAGTACGCGGAAGGGGCCGACACCGCCGATGCTGCCGGCGAAGAGAGTTCGATTCTGAGCGAAGCCTCGCTTTTCCTTTGGGACGTCGAGTGCGGCGTTGATGGCAGTGGAGAGGCTTTTGCGAGTCTCTTTGGTCAGGGCCTCTTCCCAGTCGGCCAGTTCGGGGGCATGCTCCTGCATATAATTTATGAGTTTGGTCTCCAGCTCTCGAAACTCGCGGTTGAGTTCGGTGACCTTAATATCAGGATCGAATACCTTGAGAGTTGGTTCATCCTGATTATTCAGAAAGGCGAACAGGCGATAATATTCCCGCTGCTCGATGGGATCAAATTTGTGATCGTGGCATTGAGCACAGCCGACGGAGAGTCCCAGCCAGACGGTTCCGGTTGTGGCAACGCGGTCGAAAATGCTGTCGATACGGAACTGTTCGCGGTCAATACCACCTTCCTGATTGATCTGCGTATTGCGATGGAATCCAGTGGCGATCTTTTGATTTTCCGTGGCATTTGGAAGCAGGTCACCGGCAAGCTGTTCGATGGTGAACTGATCGAATGGCATATCGGCATTCAGAGCGTTGATGACCCAGTCGCGGAATTTCCAGATCTGTCGGGGGGCATCGATGGAGTAGCCGTTGCTGTCAGCATATCTGGCCTGATCGAGCCACCAGCGTCCCCAGCGTTCACCGTAGTGGGGACTCTGAAGCAGGCGATCGACGAGCGCGGCGAAAGCCACATCCGGATCGACTGCTGATGCCGCGGTGAACGCCTTGATTTCCTCGATCGTCGGGGGCAGTCCGGTGATATCAAGCGACACGCGGCGAATGAGCGTTTCAGAGGATGCGCTGGAGGATAATTTCAGACCCTGCTGAAGTGCCCGCTGCTGCACAAAATGATCAATCACGGCACTGTTGGCGAGCTGTTTGTGATCATTGAGCGAAGGATCTCGTTTGGGTGCCTGGAAAGACCAGTGAGGTTCGTAATGTGCTCCCTGTTCGATCCACTGCCGCAGAATTTCCTGTTGTTGTGGGGTGAGGGGATGTCTGTGTGACGTTGGCGGGGGCATCACGACGTCCGGATCTGTACTGCGGATGCGTTCCCAGACGGCTGATTTTGCGGGATCCTTCGGGACAATACCGGTCGAACCGTTCCGATCTGCCGTGGCACCTTCAAAAGTATCGAGTCTCAGGCCGGCCTCCCGATGCTTTGGATCAAAGCCATGGCAGGCGAAACAGTTTTCGGAGAGAATTGGGCGGACATCGCGGTTGAAGGAGATCGGCTCTGTCTGCGGAGCTGCAGCCTGTGTCGAGGTGCCGGCGAGAGCGAGAGCCGAGGCAAGAAGGGCAATGACGGTTGTCATGGTTCTGGTTCCCTGCGGCTAGACTGTCTCGAAGCCCTGACGCTGATCACGCTTCAGCCACGAGCTGGCTTCTTTGTCATCCACGAAGTCCTCTGTGTCCGGGTTCCATTTCAGCGGTCGGCCAAGACGCATGGAGATATTGCCGAGATGACAGGTGGAAACAGTCCGATGGGAACTGAAGGCATCGGAAATTGGTGTACGTCGGGACTGCACACAGTCGAAGAAGTTGCCCATGTGATTGATGATGGCATCGAGCTTGCCGGCACGGGGCGGACGGTCGAGGTTATCGTAGTCGTAGACAGTCCAGTCTTCGCGTCTGAGCGGCTGCGATTGCAGGGCTTCAACCGGAGCTCCAGTAATTTTTCCTCGGTTGACGAACAGTCTCCCGGCATCTCCGGTGAAGAGAATGCCATTGTCGCCGCCACTGTCTGCCACTGTCATGACAACGCCGTTTGCGAAACGGTAAGTGGCGTGGAAGTCAATGGCCACGTTAAATCCATTTGCCACGTCGGGCATTTTTGCAGTGCCGTGAATTTCGATGGGGTGAGAATCAATGGCCCAGTGTGCGATATCGATGTGATGGGCTCCCCAGTCGGTCATCTGGCCCCCGGAATACTCGTACCACCAGCGAAACGTGTAATGTGATCGTTCTTCGATGTACGGCACATCCGGCGTCTGGCCCTGCCAGAGATTCCAGTTGAGATGGGCGGGGGGAGTGCGTGGCACGAAAGAGCTGCTGGTGACATTTTTTCCAAGTACCACATCAACCTTTTGCAGCTTTCCGATGCGCCCCGCTCGGACCATTTCAACAGCGAGGCGAAAGCGGTCGTCGCTTCGTTGCCACGCACCCACCTGAACTATGCGGCCGGTTTCCCGAACGACGCGGCAGAGTTGTTTGCCTTCATCGATGGTCAGGGTCAGCGGCTTTTCGCAGTAGACGTCTTTTCCGGCGCGGCAGGCGTCGATGACCATTTTTGTGTGCCAGTGATCCGGGGCGCCGATTGTGATGACGTCCACGTCCTTTCGACTGATGAGGTCCCGGTAGTCTTCGGCTGCGAAGGGAGTACTCCCGAAGGCCGCTTTGGCCTGATCGCGGACATTGCGATCGACATCACAGACAGCCGTAATATCGCCGTAAAGCTGGGCTTTGTGAGCAATGACACTGCCCTGATACCGCAGGCCAATAACGCCGACTTTGGGGCGGTTCAGGGGTGACCGCGATGGCGCTGCCTGTGTGGGGGCAGCGTACAGGCCGAGGTTGAGTGCTGCTCCTGCGCAGGCTGCTGAGGAGAGGATGGCCTGGCGGCGATTGATGTGGCGACCTTGTTTGTGCTGGGGGGCTGTCATTTCATTCATCCTGTGACCGCCTTTGCGTTTTCGGTGGATGGGGTGGGTGCGTTCTTTTGAGGGTGGATATCACAAGTTGAATTGCGCGATGCAACACTTTACAGGAGTCTGCCGGTACTGTCGCCGAACTGTTCGACAGGAACCTGCATGCGGTCAAGAATGGATGTGTACAGATTGCAGAGTGGCGTGTGGCCCTTTGAGGCAATATGCTGACCGACAGGGATTGATCCACCTCCGCTGCCGCCCAGCAGAATCGGAAGGTTATCCGGGTCGTGTCGATTACCGTCCGAGATACTGGATCCGAAGAGGATCATGCAGTGATCAAGCAGTGATCCGTCGCCTTCCGGAATATCCCGGAGTTTCTTCAGGAGCTGGGCGAACTGGGCCACGTGCCAGCGGTTGATGGCTTCGTACTGACTGATTTTTGCGGCGTTGTTTTCATGATGAGACAGTTCGTGATGGCTGCCGGTGACGCCATCGACGAAGGAAAAGTTTCTGCCGGAGACGTCGTTGGCGAACATCATGGAGGCGACGCGGGTGGAATCTGTGCGGAAGGCGAGCACGAGGAGGTCGAGCATGAGGGTGATGTGTTCGCGAAAGTCAGCCGGGATTCCTGGGGCGGGTGGCTGAGTTTCGGCAGGGGAGCCGGGTTCCCAGCCGGCGGGGCGCGGTTTGGAGGCAAATTCGATGCGTCGCTCAACGGCGCGAACGGAATCAAGATACTCGTCGAGTTTGAATTGGTCATCGCGTCCCAGTTTGCCCCGAAGCTGGCTGGCATCTTCGAGGACAAAGTCGAGAAGGTTCTGGAATTCGGCGGCTTTGGCGGTCTGGCCTGCAAGACGCCTGCTGAACAGCCGTTCATAGACAAGCCGAGGATTGATTTCCCTGGCAACCGGTCGCGATGGGGACTGCCAGGAGATGTGCGAGCCGTAGAGTCGTGTGTAGCCGACGTTACTGTCGATGCCGCTGATGACAGGTTCGGTCCCCAGTTCCAGCGAAGGCAGTGGCGTGAATTGACTGGTGTACTGAGCGATCAGCTGGTCAATGGAAATCCCTCCGCTGCTGATGTTTTTTCCAGTTGTTTTTGCGACTGGCATTCCCGTCAGGAAGTTGGCAGTTTTGGCGTAATGCCCATCACCACCGTGGCTGTGTTTCTTGTCGAGGCCGGTGAGTACGAGGGTGTGTTGCCGGACTTCTGCGAGAGGTTGCAGGGTGGGGCTGAGAGTGTAGTCCGGTCCTGTATTTTCGGGGATCCACGACTTCTCCCAGACTCCGTTGGGGAAGTAGATGAATGCCGCTCGCAGTGGTGGTTTTGTTGATGTGGAGTTTGAGAGTGGGGCGGCAGTCGCAATGCTGCTTTGGCGGCAGGAGGCGAGAAATGGCAGACCGAGTGCGACACTGGTTCCGCGAAGCAGGCTTCGTCTGGTGTGGTTCTTCATGACGTGCGGTCTCGACCTCAGGGTTGTGGCGGGGTTACGGGCTGTTTGGCGGCTTCGTTCTGTTTTCGGACGGCTTCGGATTTTTCGGCGAATTTGCGGAGGGCGTTGAAGAGGCGAGTGGAGCGGCTTTCGGGCGGTGGCGGGGTGGGTTCGGACTTTTTGTAATAGCGGTTGCGAAACGGATAGCTGCACGCGATTTCCTCGATCAGCACTCGGCTTTGCAGGCCCTCTTTATGGAGCCGTTTCACTGCGGTTTCGACGATGCAGGCATCGAATTTGTTGAGTTCTCTGCCGAGGGCAAATCCGAGAAGTTTGCGGCTGAGGTGATTGAGAAAATCGTGCTGGCGACTGAGCAGGATGGACTTGAGTTCTGCGGGGCCGCTGAACTGTTCGCCGGAGGGCAGTTTCCCGGCCGCATCGATCGGAAGTTCACCATCCTGCTCGCGCCAGCGGCCGATAGGATCAAAGTTTTCAAGGCCAAAGCCAAGTGGATCCATCCGGTCGTGACAGGCGGCGCATTCGGGTTTGAGCCGGTGTGCCTCAAGACGCTGGCGGAGCGTGAGGTGAGCGTTTTCAGGAGTGGCCTGTTCGAGCGGAGGAACGCCAGGGGGCGGTGGTGGCACCGGGTTGCCGAGCAATTCATCGAGGAGCCAGCGTCCCCGGAGGACGGGACTGGTGCGGCGCGGGTAAGAGGCTGCGGTAAGCACCGCTCCGAGCGTCGCCACACCTCCGCGTCTGCCATCAGTAACTGCGATCTTCTGCCAGTCGGCCGCGGGGGGAAGTGGCAGGCCATAATGGGCGGCAAGGCGTCCGTTGACGATGACAACGTCAGAGGAGAGAAGGTCGGACAGAGGCCGGTTGTCACGAAAGACGGAAGTGACCATCTGCACGGCTTCTTCCCGCAGGTCAGATGCCAGTTCCGCCGTGAACTCCGGAAAGAGCTGGGGATCGGGTCTGATGTTTTCGAAGTTTCGCAGGCCAAGCCACTGCAGACCGAAGTTTTCTCCGAGGGCGGCGGATTTCGGGTCTGCGAGCATTCGGGAAATTTGATTGCGATACTCATTTTCATCAACGAGCATTCCGGAATCCGCGACACTGAGCAATTGTTCGTCGGGAATGGAGGACCAGAGGAAGAGCGCAAGACGTGTTGCCAGCTGGTGTGGGGTCAGCGGAAAAATGCCGGTTTCATTCGGCTCGGTCTCGACCACGAACAGGAAATGGGGTGAGACAAGGATGGCTTTGAGTGGCTGCCGCAGGGCGTTCGTCAGTGTCGTCTGCTGGAGAGAGGTCTGGAACAGTCTGGTCAGTCGGTCGATTTCGGAGCTTTCGGGTGGTCTTCGCCAGGCACGCCGCGCGAACTGTCGGATCAGTTCAATGGCTGCTGCTGTCTGCTGGTCGGGAGTGCCTCCCTGAATTTGTGGCCACGCCGCTGGAGGAGCAATTTCGCTGAGGGTGGCGTTCGGAACGGGCTTGCCCGCCGAATCCTCGGGCAGGGCACGATCGATCAGTTGATCTGCAAGGACAAGCCATGCTTCGAGGTGAATTGTGGATGTGAACAACGAATCGCCGACAGTATCGAAGCCTTCTCCGCCGGCACCGTCCTCCGGCGGAAGTTCGGATGCAGAGGGTGTGATACCAAGCAGATCGCGGATTGCATTGCGATATTCGATTCGCGTCAGACGCCGACTCATGACATACCCGCGGTACCAGCTTTGGGTGTCTTCGGAAGCCAGTTGGCGACAGAGATCCTGGTTGGGGCGATTATCGACCCATCGCTGAAACGCACCCTTTTGCTGATCGTTGAGCCCGGGACTGCCCTGGGGCGGCATTTCGTTCAGACGTATTCGGCGAGCAACTCGTTCCCAGGCGTCGGCAGCCTCCCATGCCTTGTCTCCGGTCGAAAACCTGGCCAGATTCAATTCGCCTTCCGCTTTTTCGCCGTTGTGGCAGGGAAGACAACGTTCGCGAATAATCGGCAGGACGCGGGAGTCATAGTCGGATTTCCAGCGGGCAACCTTTGCTTCGAGTTCGTCGGCAGCCAGCGATCCGCCAGTTGCGACAAAAAGAGAGCACGCGAGCCCGATGGCCAGAAACGCGATCGTGGCAGTCCTGTACCGATTCGCCTGTGTGCAACCTCGTCCACGTGACATGCCAGCGACTCCGTTGAACCGGAGGTAGGGTCGAAAACCTGAGCGAACAGCAGATTGTTTTCGACAGCTGCGTCATGGGGGAGCAAAACCGCGGATGCTGCGCGGTTTTCCCTGATTCGGGAGCGGCAGACCCGGAGGAGTCCAGCTGCCTGCCCCGGTCGGCATCCTTTCCGACCGTGCGGGGCAGGCAGCTGTGGCCTTGTGGGCCACCTCCAGGACGGCTGCACTTCCCTGTGCTCGTCACTTCCGCAAAGCCCGGTAAGCCGCGGCGGATTCCTTGCGACTGATCCACTGATCCTTCCCTGGATCAGCCGACAGAAGCTCCGTTGACATTCGGCGGCTGAGGCAGTCCTCCACCCGGGAGCAGATTGAATGCTTCAGCTGTGAGCGCGTCGAACTGAGCTCCGTTCTGGTTCAGGAAGGCATCCCATCCTGCCCGATCCCAGATTTCCACGTGATCATGCACTCCTATCAATACCACTTCGTGAGTCAAACCGGCGAGCTTCAGCAAGCGTTCAGGGATGCGAATCCGCGATTGCTTGTCCACCTGCACCCGCTCCGCCTGACCGTAGAATAAACGCAGAAAATTACGGACTTCCACCCTGCCTGTGGAAAGCGAAGCCATCCGCGCTGCAAACGCTTCGAAACCCTGAAGCGAATACAACGCGAGACAACCCTCGTTACCAGGGGCGAGGTAAAGATCTTCTGAATCACCGTCCCGAAAACCATCCTTGAGCGGGCGGGGAATGGCGAGTCGCTGCTTGTCATCCAGTGAGCGATCGTAGGTTCCCGTCAGTGCCATGCAGATGCTCGGAACGGCCGATTTGAAGGAAATTTCTGAGAGGCCCACACGGTCTCCCACTTTTCCCCACAAATCACCACTGGGCGAACTGTACAGGAGTTGGCGTGGACGTCAAGTCGGCTGTGATTGAAGGTCCTTGCACCACGGCGGCGAATGTTGCGTATGTCACGATTTGGTAAAGGGATAAGCGATTTTTGAAAATTCAGAATTGGGGGCTGCTCGGAGGTATTCCGGGAATTTGCGGGGATTTCTGATTTGCGTCTGTAATTTTTCGGAATCGATGGTGCATTGAGTTGTCTGGAATGGGATAGTTGGGGGCGAGTGGAGATTGATTCTGGCTATGCTGCCGTGAGGTGTGAGCGCAAATGTCTGACGATTCTGGAGAACGAAGTGAGCGTCGTCGCCGGCACCGCAGCAGCGGAGAAGGGTCTGGTGGAGACGGACGCAGCGAAAGCGGGGGCGAATCAGGTCGCGGGCGTCGTGGGGATCGCCGATCGCGTCGCGGCTGGCGTGGTCGTGAGTTCTTCGGGTCGGCAGGGTTGGTGGTGGCGGCATTGACTGTAGCGGGCAGTGCATGGAATTATGGCGGGGTTGTTGCGCGTGGACATTTGTGGCTGCAGTGTGGATCGTTGGCAGCAGTGTTGCTGGTTCTGATCGGTCATTGCGTCTCGGGGCGTCTTCCTCGTCGGCTGCCATTGGTGGTGCTGCCACTGCTTGGTCTGGCCGGGCTCGCGCTTTTTCAGTTGCTTCCGATCTGGCGTCCGACAGTGTTGTCGATGGAGCATGCGGTGTATGCGGACCTGGCGGACGCATTGCCTGCAACAGTGGAAGGTGGTGGTGGCAGTGAGAGTGGAGGGCATTCATCGCGTGCGGTGATGCCAGGGCGAGCGTTGCTGGCGATTAATCAGTTGTTTTCCCTGATATTACTGGGTTTTGTGTTTTTCGAGACGACGGGAACTCCGGTGCGTGCCGTGCTGGCCTGTGTGCCACTTGTGGTCAGCGGTGTTTTGATGAGTGTGCTGGGGCTTGGGGCGGTGGTGAAGCTGGAGGAGCAGTCGTTCGGTTACTTCGTGAATCCGAACAATGCGGCGGGCTGGTTGCTGGTATGTCTTTCAGCAGCGTTCTTCTGTGCTGGCTTTACTTTCGCCAAGGCACCTCCGCTGGTTCAGCCGACGCTGGTGAAAACAACTCGTCGCGAGCGTCTGAAATATGCAATCGGCCATCTTGCTCGACGCACTGGTGAACTGACTGCGGTTCAGGCGGCAGCTTGTCTGAGCTGTGTTTTGTTTTTGTGTGCGATCATCGGAACGTTGTCACGGGCTGGGATTACAGCGGGATTTCTAAGTGTGCTGGTGTTTTTTGCGAGCCGGGTGCGAACGGATCGCTGGCTGATGAGTGTGTGCGGACTTGGTCTTCTGCTGATGCTGTCGCTTGGGCTGTTACTGCTGCTGGATTTGGACACTCCTGTCGCGTCGGAGCTGGAGACGCTGAAAGACCCGGTATCGGCGACAACGATTCGCCTGTTGCACTGGTCTGACACGCTTCGTTCGGTTTTGGATTTTCCATTACTTGGCAGTGGCTACGCGAGTTATGCGGAGGGTGTATTGCCATATTCGCGACACTTTACAGATAAGTGGTTTGCTCGAGCAGACAACTACTACATTGAATTGCTGGTGGAGTGTGGCGTGCTGGGGTTACTTCTTGGCGCGATACCAGCGTTCCTGTCACTGTATTACTCGGTGCAACTGATTTTTGCGAAAGACGGTTTCCGAGCGGCCGCGAAGCGGTCCTGCGGCGACTGGGCCGGATCGGCAGTGCTCTGCCTGCTGTTTTCCCTCGGCGGGCAGATTTTTTTTGATTTCAGCATTGCTCTTGGGGGCATTGCCAGTGCAGTGGTGATGTTGTTGAGTATTCTTGAGCGGCGTTATGTTGAGGCCTGCAGTCTGGTGCCTCAAACCGGCCTGGAAACTGAGGCTGCGGAGGAGCCGCGAACGGGATTTTGGCGAGGGATTGCAGGCCGGCCTTTGTCTGTTGCTGCGTTGCTGGTTGCGACTCTGTCAGGTTCGTTGCTGTTGCTTCGGGATTGCTGGTATGCCGCCTCGTTCCAACCGGATTTTCTTGCCTTGTATGCTCTGATTCTGAAACCGGATCCGGTGCGGCTGGTGGAGGACGGTGACCGGCTGCTGGCTGCGGTGAACAAGCAGTTGGAGGTGCGTCCTTATGACGAAACATTAAAAAGGCATCGCGTGACTCTGATGATGCGTCTGGCGGAGCGTGAGATATTTCTGGAAGCCATGGGAAATCGGAAACTGGATCCGCCGGAACAGCAGAGATTATTTGACGCGGTCGGTTTCCATGCATTGGCCTTACGATATCTGATGGTGGACTCTGCTGATGACCGTCGACTGTTTGTTGATGCGGCGAGCAAGGCGCTGAAGAAGTACGAATGGACGAAAGAGGCGTGGGAGCTGATTCGGGAGAATCCATTGGCGGCTGAAGTTGTGGTTGAGTTGATTGCGTCGGGTGTTTTTGCCCCGCTGCCTGGAGACTTGAATCTGCTGGTGAATCACGCGTTGTTCGCAGAACCCCATTCCGCGGACCGCCTCGCGGCTTTGGGAGAGTACCTTGTGTTGTCGGGTGATACAGACCGTGGGTTAGCCGTTTGGGATCAATCTCTGAAAGTATCGGAGCGATTTCGTCCCGGAATCCTGACGGCGGCGGCCAGCATATACGGTGTCGGCGGTGCTCTGGAGCTGTTTGCTCCGACGACGTTTGAATCCGCGGCACTGGCGGCCCAGGGTTTGTCGAATGGAGAGCTGAGACAGGCCTTGCTGGAGGACGCTGAACGATACTGGGAGGCTGGGGAGTTTCGGCTGACATTGCCTCTCTGTTTGCTGCGGTCTGAGCATTTGCGATTGCAGGGGCGAGTTGCTGAGGCGGTCGATTTTCTGGCGGAGCAGCAGCTTTTGCGGCCGCGAAATCTGGAACTGCTGCTGCGGCGCGCGGAGGTGCTGGAGAAGGCCGGAAGAAACTCGGAGGCCTACGACGAGTGGGTGCGGATACGGGAATTGGACCCTGATCTGCCTGAAGTGGAAAAAACTCTGACACGGCTTTCGAAACTGCCGCCCACATCGGTTCCGGAGGACGCGAGAGTGCGTCAGTTGGAAGCGAAGCGGGCGGAGGAAGCAGCGCAGAAGGAGGAGCGGAAGGCTGAAGAGAGACGGGCGAAAAAACGTGAATCTGACTCCCCCGGAAAACGTTAGTCGCTAAACTGCGTCCCGGAAGTGTTCGTCGTTCGGGTTGGTTTTCGGGAGTGAGCTGCAATGAATTTCGAAGTGCGGTGGTTGCGTTATTTGACGCTGATGCTGGGGCTGTCACTGGGCCTGGCGACATCAGATGCTGGCTTAGCCGATGAGCCGTGGGTATCACTCTTCGACGGCAAAACCCTGTCCGGCTGGAAGATGGCGGAGCATGGCAGGGCCAAGTACGACGTTGCGGATGGGGCGATCCACGGCGTGACGGTCGAGGGCAGTCCAAATTCATTTCTGATGTCCGAGCGGGAGTACGGTGATTTCGAACTGGAATTCGAGGTGCGGGTACACGACAGCCTGAACTCGGGCTGCCAGATTCGGTCACGAGGCAAGCTGGCGGCTGATGTTGACGCAGAAGAAAAACGCACGGGGCGGCGTCCCCAGGGCGAAGGTGGTTTGGGGCGTTTTCACGGTCCGCAGGTTGAGATCGAACGCTCTCCGGGATTTGCGGGGTATGTCTACGGTGAAGCGACTCAGTATGGCTGGCTTTCGCCGGAGCCGAAGTCCGGCGGTAAGCCGCATGAGCTGATGAAAAGTGGAGATTGGAATCAGTTTCGGATCGTGGCGAAGGGGCCACGAATTCAAACATTCATCAACGGCACTCCGGTGGCGGATCTGACGCACGAAGACATCTACAAAACGCATCCCCGCGGCCATATCGGCCTGCAGGTGCATGGGATTGCAGCCGGCACTGGGCCGTTCGACGTGAGTTGGCGGAAGTTGCGAATTCGAGAGCTGAAGTAGGAGTCAGCGGATGGTGTTGCAGGGATTGCGGAGAGTGTTTTGTCTGATGTGGTTGATTGCCTGCGGGACGCGGACATTTGGAGACGAGTCGGAGGTCACGGGAATTCGTGTGCCGCCCGGTTTCAAAGTTCAGCTGTACGCCGGAGATGAACTCGCACACGACATTCATTCACTCACAGTGGACTCGCGCGGCCGCGTGGTGGTTTCAGGTCCGGGATATGTACGGATTCTGGTTGATCGGAACGCTGATGGAATTGCCGATTCCGCGCTGCCGTTCGCGGATGGTCCCGCCTCGGGAGCTCAGGGAATGTTCTTTCACGGCACCAGTCTGCTGTGTGCCGGAGACGCGGGACTGCAGTTGTTTCGGGACGACAATGGTGACGACCGAGCCGACGGTCCGGGGCAAACATTCCTGAAGATTGCCGCGGGCGGCGAACACCATGTGCACTCCATACAACGCGGTCCTGATGGCTGGTGGTACGTCATTGCAGGAAACTATTCCGGCGTGACGGAGTCTTACGCGACGGCAGCCACATCACCAATTCGAACTCCCGTTTCGGGCACTCTGCTGAGGCTGACCCCGGAACTTCGCGGCGGCGAAATCGTTGCAGACGGTTTTCGAAATGCGTACGACTTTGCCTTCAGTGCGACGGGTGAATTGTTCACATGGGACAGTGATGATGAGCGAGACATTTCACTTCCGTGGTATCTGCCGACGCAGGTCTGGCACGTGCTGCCTGGATCAAACGCCGGATACGTCACTGCGGGGCTGAAACGCCCGAGCACCTATGCGGATTCGCCACCGGCACTGGCCGCATTTGGCCGCGGTTCGCCGACGGGGGTGCTGTGTTATCGGCACGAACAGTTTCCGCCGGAGTATCGGGGAACGCTGTTTATTCAGGACTGGACATTCGGACGCATCCTCGCGCTGCCCCTCGAACGCGATGGCGCAGGCTGGCGAAGTGAGCCGATCGAGTTTGCCGTTGGTCGGAATCAATTTGGTTTTGCACCGACGGATATGGAAGTGGGACCTGATGGCAGCCTGTATGTAAGTGTTGGCGGGCGGGGAACACGCGGCGGCGTCTATCGGATTTTCCGCGACGATGTTGTGGCTGCAATCGTATCGCCACCAGCAGCCATGCATAACCTCGACAATGTGCTGAATGCTCTGCAGCCAAATACAGCATGGTCACGTGCCCAGTGGGTGCCTGCTGCACGGAAACTGATGAAAGCGGAGCTTTCAATGGCAGCGTGTGAGGAAGGGCGACCTGAACAGCAGCGAGTGAGAGCCATTGAGGTGCTGGTCGAGCTGCATGGAGGAGTGGACGAGGAAACTGTCCGATTGCTCGCTCGTTCACAGTCCTCTGTTATCCGCGCCCGCACAGCATGGGCCGTCGGCCGACAGAATCCAGCTGCAGTCAGCACTGATGCCCTGCGGCCACTTCTGAAGGACGCGGATCCTCTTGTGCGTCGACTGAGCCTTGAAGCTCTTTCGGGAGTGACTGCACCCGCCGTCTGCACTGCACTGATGTTTGAGATTGCTGCAGCGCTCGATGACGAAGATCGATTGGTACGCCAGTCCGCCGCTCTGCGGATTGGCCGGCTTGATGCCGAACAATCGCAGAAACTGGAAAAATTGACTCTGACCAGCAAGCGAGGGCAAATGTGGTTTCACCTCGGCCGTCTGCAGCGGCGTCAGGAGTTGAGTGCGGCGGGGTGTCGTGTGGCGGTGGAGGTTCTGGAATCACCGGATTCGACTCCTGTTGATCGCCGCGATGCCGTCCGGCTGCTGCAGCTTTCCATGAGTGACATGGGACCTGTCAAAGGACGTCCTCCCATGTTTGACGGGTATGCTCCACGGCTGTCAATCGAACCGATCGAACGTGATTTGAATCCGCTCCTGGCTCGCGTCTTTCGACTGTTTCCTTCGGGCGATGATTCGCTGGATCGAGAGCTGATTCGTTTCTTCGCGATGACGGCGCCCCTCAGCCATGAGTTGCTGACGCAGCTGATTGGTGGCATGACGGGCGAAAGTCTGCCGCAGGACGATATTCACAGGCTTGCAGCCATCAGCCGTATCGAGCTGGAGCGTTCGTATGCGGAGACCGAATCGACAGCGAGGGCATTGCTGCGGATTGATCATAAGCTGCGACAACTGGGAATGAAGCAGGACACCAACTGGGACGATCGCATGGGGGAACTCTGTGCAGCTCTGTTTCGGGTCGATCCTGCACTGCCGTCGCTGATTCCGTTGCAGCCCGAGTTCGGGCTGCCCGCTCACACGCTGTATCTCAGTCAGTCGCCGGCCGCCGTCATCCCGCAGGCCATTGCCGGGTTTCTGCGATATTTTGAACAGAATCCTGATGCGGAGTGGACGAATGATGTGGTGTTTGTCATCGGTGAATCCGGTGAAGCGGAGCATAAACAACTGCTGCGTGAACAACTTGAGAATCTGTCGGTACGGGATGCGGTGCTGATCATGCTGGCGGAAAGCCCACAACGTTCTGATCGGGAGCACTTTGTGGCTGGGCTGGACTCGCCCCAGGTAAATGCCGTGGAAGCCTGTTTGAACGCGTTAACGAAGATGCCCCGGACACAGGACCCGCAGGAACTCTTTGCTCTGCTGGCAGCCGCACGCAGACTGATGAGCGATAAACGAGAGTATCGGTTGAGGGAGACTGCCATGCGTCTGCTCCAGAACAACACAGAACAGACACTGGGCTTCGTTTTCAGCGAGGATGGATTTCGTCCGCAGCCCGAATCGATGATGTCATGGCAGCACTGGCTTGAGACGCGGTTTCCGAATTACCGTCCAATTAATCAGAGTGAAGAGGCAAGACAACTGCTGGCGTCACTGCAGGATGTTCAGTGGGATTCCGGTGATGCGGATCGCGGACGACGACTCTACGAGCGTCTGGGATGTGCAAAGTGCCATGGCGGCCGTAAATCGCTGGGGCCGGATCTGACCGGAGTCTCGCGAAGATTTGGTGTGGACGACCTGTTTGCTGCGATTGTGGAGCCGAATCGGGATATCTCAGGGAGATATCAGACGATTTCAGTCGAAACCACGGATGGTCGCGTTATCAGTGGCCTGATCGTCTACGAGTCGGTCGATGGTTTGCTGCTGCGTGACGCGGAACATCGAACATGGAGACTTGAATCTTCCGAAATTGAATCAAAACGGCAACAGCGGAATTCGCTGATGCCCGCCGGGTTGCTCCGAGATACCACGGCGCAGGATATGGCTGATCTGTATCGTTATCTGCAGTCATTGTAGACGCCATGCGTCTGTAGCGAGCGGTTGGGCGGCAGCCCCCGGCTGTGTTTCGCACCGAAGGTGCGCGCGCTGGCGCGGGTGTTGTTCGGGCGTTTGCAGGGCCGTTTGCCCGCAGGCTGCCGCCATGCGGCTGCATTTGTGAGCGGCTGGGCGGAAGCCCCCGGCTGTGTTTCGCACCAAAGGTGCGCGCGCTGGCGAGGGCGTTGGCGGGACGTTGGCAGGGCTGTTTGCCCGCAGGCTGCCGCCATGCGGCTGGAACATGCGGCTGGAACATGCGCCCGGGCGGAAGCCCCGGCTGATTTTTTTAATGGCCTTGTGGCTTATTGTTTCAACTGACGCACGAATGCGATAATG
>Ga0169931_10003534_pt1 | contig 24741 bp, 13 predicted proteins | sample Kivu_15m_20L_FD_129675 | JGI IMG/M metagenome (GOLD analysis project Ga0169931, IMG submission 129675) | Freshwater microbial communities from Lake Kivu, Western Province, Rwanda to study Microbial Dark Matter (Phase II) - Kivu_15m_20L... | ecosystem: Environmental > Aquatic > Freshwater > Lake...
CTTATGTTTTTTGAGTAAAAGACTAGAGGAAAATATTTAAAGCCAAACAGCTTTTATCGATATTATTGTTTAATTGTTACATATTTCTATGGATTTATGAATAGGACTCCTTTTCTGAACCAATCTTTTGATTAAGATATGGTGTTCCAAGCTTGCTCGAGGGTCTGAATTACTGAATATAACTCTTTGTAGGTCCATTTATTTATGCATATCTTTAAGTTATTCTTTCAATCAAATTAATGATAATCAGCTTGAAGCTGGCTGCAGTTGGCATCAGATCGATTTTTCCTTATTTAATCTTAGTAGTAATTTAGATGATTAGTCCTTTCTATGAGGTGAAAATTTGACTTATCATAACTATCGAGTTGCATATCATCTTGCTTATAGCAGCCTATAATCTTAAATGGATCAAGTTTAAAAAAGGCACATAATTTTTCATATTTTTTTAGTATTACTACGGATTAGATTTTTTATCAATATAGCACTGATCTAGCTATCTTCCCATAAGCTCCTCTATATCACAGACCAAAACACATACAGAAAGCTCAATTTATTTTGCCTTTTTCTCAACAATTTTGACCAGTTCTTAACTGTGATACATGTTGTCCTAACTTATTACAAAAACATGTTTTTCTTCCATAGTTTTTTCAAATTAATTAATATGCTACAGTATAAGCAGCCTTTACTTTATATTTAGAGAAGTCTTTTATCTAAATACAAGTTATGCTTGCTTGAAATATTATTTATTGGATGATGATATAAAAGGAGCTGGGCTGATATTGTATCTATGTTTGTATTGTTGGTTGGGCTGGAAGAAATATTATGGCAGAAATGGCTAAAATTATATCCTTTTTTGAGGTTCAAATGGGAGTCGAGAGTTAAATATAGCTTGTCTGTTGACCCTTATGTGCAGTCTTTGGATATCCTACCACTCTTGCTAGTACTTCATGATAGAATATTCTCCGTGCAAATACTGTTTGAGTTTTTTTTAAAATTATTAAGGCAACTAGTGCGTTTTTTGTTTCATTTCGTCCACCTGCATATTATACCGCCAGTATACTTCACTAAGCTTCCTGCTTTTCTTTGCCATTTCAACTCTTGACTAAAATTAGACCTTGTTTTCGCCTGAAAAATATAGATTAGCACGACTGACCTCTTTCAGCCGATTATTGTGCAACCATTCGATAGTCCATCGTTAACTTTCTTAGTTGTACTCAAGCACCCTGCACTTGCGCCAGGCATTCTTGCCCTAGAGATCATACCATCGACTGTAACCCAGCACGTACTCTGAATCAGCATAAGCGAAACGCTACATCAGCTACTATGGCTGGAACTATTCAGGAAGATAATACTATATTGGCAGAAAGTCAGGTTATTAGATTTTTAGCTAAGCCTATTGTGGCCATTTTACTTACTACTATGCTTAGGTAGCCGAGAGTTTTGGTTAATCAAGCTTGACTACCCTATAGCCTTGGCTGACTTTAGGAATATTTGTTCTAGTTTTTATCAAAAACCCCGATTTTTTCTACAATTTCCTACTCTATTTTCTTTACTTTTTTATTATAAAATCTTCATTCTTCTAAATCTACAGCTATTTCTTATCCAAAACCTCCCCTATCAATGAAGATTCCTGAACCACTCGCGAGAAAGATACTTTTCTGGAAACTTGCGTGCTGAGAAACTGGGTGGCACTTTGCGCATGGGGAGTCTTCATTATGCGTTTAATGCTGGTAGTAAGCATGAGATTTTGTTGGGTAGGCAAAGCATACTCTCCAGCTGATGGGTTGATTTCTTTGTTCTAGGTAAGGAAGAAAGTACTGTCCATCGATGCTTGCCTGAGAGTGATCGCTGATATATTCTGCATTTTTATTTGCCCACCTAATGGCGCAAAGCCTTGGGTTATTTTAAATTGCTTTTTTGCATAGATTATAAGCGAGCCAATCTGTTATCAAATTATATGTGATAGACATTATCTTATCGATCAATCAAATTTGGGTCTCTTCGTCTTCTGATTCATCCGTCTTGTTCAACATCAAATCAATGTTTTCTTGTTACTTTTTCAATCTTCCATCGTTAAGTCGGGCTTGCATCTCAAGTTTTTCTTAGAAGGAAAAGCTGCTTTGCCAAGTATTGATTTGAAGCGTTGAAGACTCTCGAAATCCATGCAGAAGTATCATCTTGCCATTGTTTCTGCTTAAACATACATGCAAAAACACATCCTAAGTAATCTCTCTTCGTATTTTTGCTGGTATTGTCACTTTGAATTGACATTTTTTCATATTTTTGGGAACAATCGTAACCTAGTAGTCTTTAATGTCCTTCATTTTATATTTTTATGATTTGCTGAGATTGCTTTACAAATCTTTCATAACAACTTTGATTTAAGCCGGCAATATAGATTCTTTAGTCGTTTTTTTGATGTTTACTAGCACAGAAGGGTGAAAAAAAGTGCTGATTGCGATGGGAAGCACTGTTTTTCTGACTAACTTTTTGTCTGCCTGCATTTTTCCAAATTGACTAATCATATAAACGGTCAAATAATGACTTGTATTAATACATAGATTTTGATAATATCGCTTAGTGAATAGTATTATCATTCATGATGGTTTGATATAATAAATTTACTAGAATCGTTTCACAACTGATGAACAAAGGCAGATCCCTACGTCCCATCTTCGTCGAAAATGGCATTAAACTCGCCAATTTTCAAGCCCTTCCCAAACGACATGCCTCTATCTCCTCCAAGCCTTCACCCCTAACCACCCCTACCAATCTTAATATCAATTATAAGTTTTCCCAATCTAAACCAGTACGCACTACTCCCAACCTCAACAATCAACTAATGGTGCTGCGCAAATAGAATTACCTTAACACGCAGATCAATATGCGTAAGAACAAGATGAAAGAAATCATAAAGGAAAATAGACAATTGCAGAAAAGAATAAACTCACAAAAAAGTATGTATTCCAGCATAGATTTAAATAAGTCTTATGAAAAGAACAGCGAGCTAGGCAAAAGGCTGTCACAGACTAAAATTGATAGGATCAGTAATAGCTCAAGAAGCTCAAACAGGTCGAAACTTTCATCGGGGAGAGCGTAGAGAGTAGACAAAAAGAAAAAGAAATAAGAGCAAGTTTACATCAAGGCTACCGACATAAGCAAGACCGCATAGCACTAATTAAGCACTTTCAAACAAATGTTTTCCAATCAAAATAGCATCCAGAATAGTATACAGCCTAAAAATAAACCCGCCCTATCAGTTAACTACCTGACCACAGTCACAAGCCCGACTGACCGTAAAATTCGCAACTATTCGCAAACTGGGCATCTTACTACTAAACCTTCCAGAAATAGCCATTATTAGATTTCTAAGCTCAAATCTGTATAGCCTAGTATAGAAGGTGGTCTTTTGCACAGAATCGCTTAAGAGATGTTGCTACCTCCTCAGGTCGATAAATACGGTAAAAAAGGATACTTGAAGGGCATTCGAAAAAATGACAAAGAATGGAAAGGGTGATAATGCGTCTTTAATTTTATTTCAGCTATAATATACATATGAGCTAAGACATAACAAATAAATTCAATCAGAAGTATTCTTTTGTGGCTAGACCTAACTCTTTTTCTACTTTTTAGAAAATCATAGCTTTCCGAAAAGGCCTAGAAGTCAGAAAGTAAAATTGTTTAAACAAAATTCCAATGAATCTTCGGTTATCGAGATTATCTTCGTTTGAAAAAACAATTATTTCTGGAGCTATTCTATTCTGGGCAACAGTTGAGTATCTGTGTAAGGCTTATAGTATTCAGAAAGATACACGTGATATGTCTAAAGTCAAATAAATAGAGTAAAATACTTAAAAAGGATGCTAAATAGAGTACAATAATAATAAATCTTAAATCATATGCCAATATATCTATATTCATTCTTGGGCAAAAATGTTTTCTTTATTTGCTACGCTTCTCCACTTTCAACTCGATTCTACACTATTTTTATTTAAAACTACGAAAGTAAAGGTTTAAAATGTGTTTTTTCTCGACCACCAAAATCCTTTTTATTTATTCAGCAGTTATTCGATTATTACCTTGATTCTAAAGATTTTACTTAAATTTAGAGACTTAAGACTTGGCATTTGCGCTTTTATAAGAGTACCTGATCCGATTTCCGATATTTTGTTACCACTTAATTATAGCACTTCGAGATTCAGTAAGCTTTTTTACTCAAATGACGCAAACTCGCGTTCTACAACTCGCAGTTCTCTCATTTACTTTAATATTACTCAAGATAAGTGCAGATATGCCTGGGAAGTTGATTCTTATGATATGCTTGCAACCCGAATTGCCAAGTTTATTATTACTAAAGTCAACAAATCTAATATTTCTTAGTTAGTATGGCCTAATGAGATGACAAATGCCCTGTTTTGTGATTTTGTTTTGACATGAATCGCACATATATTACTAAGCGATATGGTTTCAACCTCCGTGATGCAATTTCTTGCTAAGAAAGCAAGCTAGTCATCAGATACATTTTTTCCGCCTTTTTGATGCAAAAATACTGAGCTAGATATGTTTCCAGCCACAGTTTCTCTAAAGGAAGACTTTTCTTTAATATGAAATTTGATCCATAATTATAAAATATATAAAAATATCAATATAAAATCGAAGGTAGTAAGCTGTGGGTAAACAACTGGATGAATTACTGATCGACTAGCAGTTTTATGTGATGTATTCTTCCGAAAAACTTGTCTATGGTACTGAATAGATATAGTAATACCTTGAATCAGCATCGAAATCGACCTGGATTCTGCTGATGGTCTATATAAGGGACTATTTTGCAAAGATGTTATTTATCATCTAGGCTTCTGTTTTATTTGCAGATTATCTTTGCTTGAGATTGTAAGGCTCTATCCTAGCTGAATGCTCGGTCACATAGCGATCGTGTTCACTAGCTACTAGCACTATCTTTTTAAAACCACCCAAAGGACCAGCTGTAGATAAATCGTATATGTATTTTTCCTCATTGTGTTGACTATCTTTGCCTACTAGTTCTTCAAAGCAAGACCGACGATACATATTGTGAAAAAGTTTAATTCCTGCTTGTACTAAAAATTTGACTCCTTGCATGTAACCCAGATGAGGAGTACCAAGTGAGATATAGCTGTAAAGAATAGGTCTGATTTATTATGAGAGATGCTGTAGAGCAGCTCTAAGCACTAGCCCGCCCATCGAATGTCCGATCATGACTACTCTATACTATTTCTAGTTGTTTTTGCGTTTGTTTGCTTAAATAAATTATTTAAGAAAGCAGTTGATTTATCCAGCAGCTGATTATCCTATTTACTTGAGATACTTGTGCATCATGTGTTCGTATGAAGTGAGGATAATGAACTTACTTTTCTTGAAACTGCATTTGAGCTTATTGGCTAGTAATATTAGATCCTAGGGACTTCCCTGGTAGCCATGGGCTAGCACGAACAAGTATCTAAGATTGCTTTTAGTTTATGGATTTACTGGTTTGCTTTCCTTTAATCTGTTAATGCTGTGGACTAAAACTGGATTGCAACTAGCATGCTATTTATTATATGGTGGAAGCTATTTGAAATCAGTCACATTGAAGAGAGATTAATCACTCTTACATATATGTGCTTGAGATCTGAGTTGCCGTATTTTCTGTTAGAGAATATTTCGATTATGTTTATAGCAAATCGGAGTGTATTACTCAGTCAGGATGGAGTACCTATGGCATTTAGATTGAGTTTACTAGTACTAACGCTTTAATTTGGCCTTTAGAAGATTATCGCTTTGACAGCTTTACCAAAAATAGTTGAAAAGAGTCTAGTTACGCTCAGCCATAGAAACTAACTCGAAATTCATCATTTCAGGTGTCAGAGCATGTTTTTCATAATTTAGTAAGTATATTGCTAGATTTTCCTCAGTAACTTTAATCTAAGTCATGTCTTCGCCGCCAACGAGAAACCTAGAAGGCAACTTGAATTATAAATTGACAGGTTTGATCAATACTGTCGACAATTTTTATTTAAGAATGTAGTGATTATATCTAATTCTTTTTACCGACCTGCGCAAGTGGTCAAGATCAGCTTCTCTTGAATGTTTGTAGCTGAGAGTCTAGATCGACATGTGCTGAGGCTGGGCCAAGAGAACTAGTCTTACTATCGAACAGAATGGAAATTCGAAAGCGAACTAATGATATTGGCAATAACTGTTGAGTGCGTAAGGCAAACTTATGCAAGTTGATGCTTTTATGTTGAATTTCCTCTGATTTACTACCGATGAACGGTCTTCTTTTAACAGGCTGAATCGTATGATAATCCGATGTTCGGTAGAATATTTGAAGGAAGGAGTCTGTATCGAAAACAATTGATTCATATCAACTTTCTAGTCTATATTATTCCGATATAGTACTTTGCTTGCCTATCTGGAACTTGGACGTAAAAGACTGGAGGAGTTGCTACTCGTCAAGAGTAGTTTATGTCGAGTCTTGTTGGTTGGAAATATGGCAAGGCTTTTGTTGAGCCATAGCCTAGACCATGATAAGAAAACTACCCTTGTGTTGGGTATTGATGTTTTCGATGGATAACAGAAACAGGGCAATTTTGACTCGCATGTCCAGGTGCAGTTGTTTCATGGGTTGAAAAAGATAATATTTTTTATGGCTGGAGTATAATAGATATGTAGAATACCCTATTATATCTATAAAAAATCAAATTACATTAAATCAAAAAATGAGTTATAAAAATCCTTTTTTTAATGTAAACGTACTGATCAAACCTTTCATACAAGATTGATAATTTAAACTAAAATTACACGATCAGGATTAAATTTCCTGTACCACTTGATACATGCCACTTACCATAACAAACACCCCAATTGCCATCATTATTATAAGCAAAACCCAATCCAATACTTGTCTGGGTACTGATGGTTTAGTTACCCCACAATAGTAGTAACTGAAATCAGTTTACTCCTTCTCTACTAGACCTTAAGTTGGAGAGGAATCTTCTCCTTAGACCCTGAAACTGTTTTTAGGAGTAGGCATGTCACCCTATATCCCCATACTTTTCTTAGGAGAATCTTTCTCCATACTCTTTACTGATAAAGAGTTGCTCAATTGATACTATCTTATTGATTTTTAGTCTCTATTAGTCAGCTCTATAACTGGTGTTGTGTTTCTAGGAGTAATACTAGTCTAAGAATGCAGGCACAACTAACTCATTGGTCTTTTGTTTCGAGGAAAGTATACGCATTTTATATGCAACAACATAGGTATAAGATACACAAAGCAGAATCCTAAAACAGCTCCGTTGATGTTGATAATAATATCAATATTGATCTGTAGAGTACCCAGAACCACCATGAGCACTACCATGAGAAAAATGAATATAAGTTAAGGAATATTAATACTCTTAGCTGAAGACTATTTTAATCCTACCATACTGAATAATCTCTTTCTAAATAACATCGATATTACTTAGCGACTAGAATATATTAGGGTACGACTGAATACAAGTGAATCAAGTATACAGCTTATAGCAATTTTACCTCCCAATCGCTAGTTGAAAAGCAACCCTCGATAGTTTGCCCCGTACTGCATATAGTCCTATTAAGGATACCTGTATCTTTGATGATCTACCAAATCCTCCAACATATGCTATGTAAATGTATGCTGCCGATCCTACTAAAAAGGTAACAATTAGCACCAAATTATACCTAGATTAATTAGTATAACACTTTATTATGGGAATGAATATGCCCTGGATTGAAAAAGCATTGCTCATCGTAGCTGCAAACCCGCCGATACCTGTCCCTAGAGCAGGAAAAGAATTGTTTCCCTGAGGAGCATCAGCTATAACCCAAATTAGGAAGATAAGATACAATAATATGCTTACCACTCCGTATGCCATTATTTTGGCCCCAAATTAGAAGAATTTAAGCAAAATGCACCAGGCAAGTATCAGCACTCCGTTGAGGATACAATTGAGTAGGGTAAACTAATAGGGCGGGACTAGACCTTCCCATTGGATGACAATAAGGTTGAAATATAGAGTCATGAGTAGAATGATTCCTAGACAAACGCATATATCATAGAATATTTTGATGCCTTTATTACCATGAAAATGGCGCTGAAGAGTGTTATCGAGATCCCGCTGATCTCCAATATGGATGATCGTGATGTAGCAAGTATAGTAGCTGAAGAAAGCAGTGATAGCTATTACGATTATAGTGTACAACCATCCTCCTTGTAAAGCAATTATAGGGATGACTAATATGCTGCCTCCTATCATGCCGTTGACTAAACAGAGGACAGTTGTTGGGAAATTTAAAATTTTGCCTTTGACTGTCATTATTTTTACTATATTATAAACTGGGAGAATATTATTCAGGCTGGTGTTGAGATTATAGTAAAAAGTAAGGAGTGAGGGTTGTTTATAAGGTAGGGATGGCTTGTTGATAAGTATAGTTTTGATTGGATTTTATTAGTAGTAAAATAAAACTAAAATGGGATGCGCAAGTGGTGCCTAGGCTGCAGTCAAACCCATCCGCAAAGTCGATACTGTCTTCGGCAGTCTACAAATCAAAGTGTTGTAGGCTGTGATTGAGAACGAGACCAGCACTGTATTCGCCATGGACCCCTACGTCAACATCAAATTCTCCAACCAGTCATTCAAGGGAGAAGTCATTAAGAAGGGAGGCAAGAACCCCAAGTTCAAAGACACTGCCACCTTCTATGTCAACAGTCAGTACAAACACTATGGACGCTGTTTGTAGATCGAACTGATGGACAGCAACGTCGCCTCTGATGATGTTATCGGCTATGGTATCATCGATCTGGATCCATACCTCAAATCTATGCAGATGCAAAAATCATAAGGCGGCGACAAAGGAACAGCACATACCACAGATCTGAGGTGCTTTTTGAACTCAGATCGCAAACAAGCAGGATTTGTTACACTCCAAGCCACATTTAAAGAATAGAGCTATGAACACATCCATTTCAGATTCTAAACTGCCGATTTCTAACGCAGAACTAGAACTTTCGGAGACATGAAATGCAGTGTACGTGTTACTGTGGGCTAATAAGTCCTATAGACCAAAGTAAGCATGGACTCAAAAACCAACTTTCCTTGTTGGAAAGACTAACACTTAAGTTTTGTATGTCTGGCGCCTATCGAAGAAATTTTGATCGAACTCATGGATGAAGAAAATCAAATTGGATACCTTACCATCGAAAAAAGAGATTTTATTAAGGAAAAAGACTAACAAAATTTCAACAGAAATTTCATATACAAGACCTCAATTGCAGGCAAAGTGAAGTTCAATACGTTGACCAAGATAAATCCTGTGTTTAAGGAGCTCAATGGAGTATATACTAAAAAGACTGAGGAAGATAAGAAGAAATAGGAGGACGCTAAAAAGAAGAAAGCGGAGGACGAAAAGAAATAATAACAAAAGTAGGAGAAGAAATAGTAGAAGCCGTAGGAGAAGAAATAGGAGAAGCCTTAGGAGAAGAAATAGTAGAAAAAACCATAATGATTAAATCAATCCAACCATTTCCCTATACTACCCTTCAACTTATGATTTAATTGATCTATAATGACATCACTCTGGCTTGAACACAATCGCCTTGCCCTGATAGCTTTTTCCATTCAACTTATTAAACACCTTTCTCTTCATCAGCACCTTAGCAAACTTCTAGTTGCCCTCTATCTTCTGCATATCCTTTATATCTGTTTTATCATCAAAGCCGTTCTAGACAGTCCAGTCTCTGAAACTAGTTTTCTTAGGAAAACTGTCCCTCTCGAACACGTAGTACACGAATTATTCAAGGTTCTACTTAGGTTATGGCTTAACTGAAGTCTATTGCTTGGCCTCTATCTTTACACTCTCCACCTGCTTGGTCAACTGAGCCACCTCAACCTTCTCTTCCTTCCTCTACCATTTCCCTTCTTTCTTGCCCACATTTTTCAACTCGTCCTACTCTAGTGGATCCTGCAAGAAATCTTCCACTGGATCAATTTCAAACCTAACATCCCTGTTATTAAATTTCTCCCCCTACAATCTAACCAGTTCCTCGGCAGTCCTACCATCCCTCACCACAAAATAGCCATTACCATTGAACTGACCTTTTTAGTTGTTGTAGAAGAACACGTCTGCGATGCCTACTACTTTTTGCTTAAAGTAGCTCAGTAGATCTCCCTTGCGAGTTGTATAGGCCACGTTGCTAAAATAAACTCTTAAAGGCTCATGTGAAGGGTAGCTGCCGAGTCGCTACGTGTTGTCTGCGATTTTCTGTAGTGCTCTGAAATTCTGAGGCTACTATTCTTCGTCATAGTCCTTGGGTCTACCGTACTAGTTCTCATAAGGGTCATCGTCGTAATCGGAATGATTAGATCGTGAATCGGACCTGTCACTATCATCTCTTTAGTCCGTAGGATTTCCATCGCGATCATAGTAGTTGCTGTACTCGTCATACCATCCTCCGTGGCGATCAAAGGTAAATACATACTATGAGCCTGGGATGGTGAATCCTTTTTTGTCTTTGGTGATGGTGTATACATCGAAACGTTCGGGCTGAGGCTTTCTTTTCTATGCCATTTGATTAAACAAATATCTTATCAAATATTAATCGAATCTTATCAGGCACAGTTCAATAATTTTGATAAGAGAAATCATCGAATTTGTGGTAAAATTAAGTGTTCTTTTCTTTATATTGATGATTAAATTTTAAGTGATATTAAATGTACTATCACTGACTGCTAAAGGAATATATGAGTTCGTTATTGGCCCTGTTCAAATACCTAATCCTCTCCATTAAGCTCTACAACTACAGGTCCAACTAATTGTTCAAAGATTTCTCCACTGTCAATTCCTCAATTAAATGACTCCTTTGCTCTAGCTAATAGTGCTCCCTTTAAGCACTCAGCCTGCCTATCTAGTGTACTCCTGCTTGCTGCACGTGCTAGTTCTATGCCCTCAGTTGCCCTACCAACTACTACAACTACACTATCTAAGCCTTCAGCTTCGGCAGGGATTGGTTCTTCAGTGTCAGTGCGTTGAGCTACTATACGAGCAAATTCTTGCGGTATTATAGCTATTGTAGTTAGAGAAGGTCAGTTTAGGGGATGGGAGGGTTGCAGTTTTTGCAGCCATTTAATGATTTTAGAAGGTGAACAGCGGCCTGATGAGGATGGTAAGGATTTCCTTGCTGGACCCGCATTTGAATGAGTATTATAAACAGTAAGCTATATATAACTGTCAGAACAACATACAGTTCATACTTGTAAGTTTTAAAGAGACAATGTGATTTATATTTTGATCAAAAAGTCCAGTCCTTCTTATAGACTCTCACTTCAATATCTTCCCTATCGTATTTATCAATCAAATCCTCCATATAACTGCGTTTAAGTATATTTACTCAGTACTTGTGACAAGATAGCTGGTGTATATAGACAGTTGTTTTATATTCGGGTTTCGCAAAATGTCATTGAATAGCCCTATTTGAAACTCACTCTCGTCTATATCCCATCTGTATATCCATATTTGTACGTGCAGTATATCTATATTGCTTAAAGGTCTTTCAAATTCTAAAGGGCAAGCATCTTAACGAACTACTCGCGCTGCTAAACTGAATTCCCGTCCTAATTTCAACAAAAACATACCTATATACTAGCCATCTTACATCGACTATATATCACAATAGTTACTATACTTGACACGCAATCTCTTGGGTTTGATTGTCAGCTTCACCAGCTGCGAGTTAATATCCTTGAGTGACTCTTCTGCAATTTAATGGAACCTAAAAACGTTTTCCATCTGATCCTTCCATCTCAGTTGTGGCATATTGAGTATTGAAAAATTGATAAAAGATGGCAATTTTTCTTTCTAAGCGTTTAGATAGTTCCTAAGATGTATAAAATGTCCGTCTTCATAATCAGTCGATTTGATCAATTTTGGTATGATATTGGCCACCTACATACAGCTAAACTCCTCGTATTTCTATTCCAATAGCATATCTATCAATCTCCTGTCATCTTCATGAAAAATTATATCGTCGAATTTGAAATGATCGATAGATTCGTATACTTGCGTGAATAATTTTTATATCTATCGTCTGGCTATTACGAAATATTCATGTACCATTTTTTTGAGATAAGCTCGTTTTTAGTAGTTGGAGTTGCGATAGTATGTGACGATGTGTCTTATCTACTATATCGTGTATACGTTATGAGCACGCTAGTTCTAACGATGATGACTAATGCAACCTTTAGTCTAGCATATCACTGCTTTGTTTGGGCAAGTCAGACAACTACCGATTTGAACGGCACGGGTTTTGTGGATGTCGCACATGAATGGTCGGTCGTTGGGATGCCTGGTAAGCATCTAGTAATATGTATTATAAACATAAAATCAGCTCGTATAAAATACAATCTTAATCTTGTAGTGTGTATTATAAAGTCATTTGTATATTCAAATAATGAGTGAATAGACTATCGGTGGTTTCATTCTAGGCCGTACAATCGGCAAAGGCACCTTCAATAAAGTTAAAATAGCCAGACACGCCCTTACTAACTAACAAGCAGCCATAAAACTCATAGATAAATCCAAAATCACTTCATAGGATGATCGCAGTAGACTCAACAAATAACTAAAAATACTTAGAAAAACACGCCATCCATGCATCAGTCAGCTCTATCAAATATTCGAAGATAAACAATATTACTATATAGTCACTTAATACGCTTCGAGAGGATAACTTTTCAGCCATATTGTCCAGCAGTAGCGTCTCACTTAATTCGAAGCAAGCAAATATCTACAACAACTTCTAAGTGTGGTCTAGTATCTCCATTAACTGGGTGTTGTTCATCGTGATCTAAAGCCCTAAAATATACTTCTCGACTACAAATTTAACATCAAAATAATCGATTTTGGCTTAAGTAATATTTATCCGCGAGGAGGCACTCTCAAAACGCCCTGTGGAAGTCCTTGTTATGCAGCCCCAGAGATGCTACTTGATAATCATTACGATCCACTCAAGACTGACATGTGGAGTGTAGGAGTAATTCTTTATGCCATGTGTTTTGGCTATTTGCCTTTCGATCATTCCTAACCAGCATAATTGTACCGTATGATTCGGTCAGGAACATATTAAGTACCATAACACGCTTCAGCATAACTCAGAGATATCCTCTCGAGAATCCTCTAAGTATAACCTCGCAAAAGAGCAACAATCTAGTAAGTTAGAACCCATCCTTTTTGTAGATTTGCCAGAACAGTATCAATTTCAGGCATAATTCCTGGTCTCTCAGTGATTCCCTACTAGTAATCGATATAAAAAAGACTAATCTAAATGAACGTAAATGTTAATTCACTTCATTTTTAGATACTCAACAACAAGCACACACCCCTCACTGCTGCCTACTATTTGCTACTTCAGCAGGAACTGAGAAACAAAAGTTAGAGCATGCTTAGCTACTACAATAGGCTTGATGCATTTGTCAATAGATATCGAATTATATAGCGCATCAAGGAAAGCTATGATTTAAGGATAATAAATATGAAAAATTCTAGAAAAGACAATAAAGAAAAAGGAAAAGAATCCAGGAAAACTACAAGTAAGAAGAAATATCATACTGGCGTTGATTATAGCAGTGGAATGCCCTCTAAAAGTATTTTTAGTTCGCCACCAACCAAAAAGAAACAACGACTAAGCCAAAGCACCAAACGCAAGCAATCCTTGCCCAGTAAACTAAAAAGAAAATGATCATATACATATTTTTATCATTCCACTTTCATGTTTATTTCTGGTTTTAATTTGTGCATATTTAGTACTATATGATATATTTGGGCTGCTTTATAAGTTTATTACTATCAGTTTGTCCATGTAGTCACATAAAAAAGAAGGCCTTGAATAAAATTAGCTGACTTTCTTCTGCGAACAAACCAGAAACTTTCGCAGTGGCATCCCTAAAGCCTACGTGCTACAATCTCAGATATAAATATCCCATCTCGCATGTACATTATCCTAATCAAGGCGGTATATGCCAACAAATCATATGGAAACCTATAGCCTGTAGCCAACAAAATTGTTTCGCCAACTACTGCTAAAACTGCATTTAAAACCTCTAGAGTGATACTACATGTGACTCATAAAATCATAAAAAATGTCCCAAGTGTCTAAAAACATTCCAGAAGACTTCAATTCCCCTCATAAACAATCTTCTTTCAGGCATAGTATTCAAATGCAGCTATCATGTCTGGGGATGCTAATAAATTGTACCCTATGATCGATACCTTAAACACACCATAGACTGTCCATATCAGAGTATAAAAACTTATAGTCAGAAGTTGTCTGCGAAGGCTGCCATGGTTCTTTCCTCAAAAAAGAAATAGAATAGCACAAGTAAGAATGCAGTTTTATAATGGTGAGCTGTCCCAAGTGCGACAGCACACTCACTCAACGCGAACTCAAATTACAACACACACCTACTCAGTGTCTTTAGGGTCAACTAGCTAAAAAAACATAACAAGTCAAAAACCTATAATCAACTGTATAGTAATTACGAGGTCGTCTGAATGCTTGCTAGATAGTTGTATAAAAAGTAATTCGAGGGTAAACCATAGCTCTACATGTATAATTCTACAGCTCGTTCCCCTATAATTTCACCTTTCAAAACAACTAAGCGAGACTCACCAAAGCATCCTGGAATCAGATCAAATAAAAATTTGATTTTTTACATTTCTACCTCACTGCGCCCATCAAAACGTAATCACCTGTAGGATTTCACTGGCGTATCAATGTAAAAAGTCTAAGAGGAAACTTACTGATCGGTATTTGTTCATCTTTGTCTACCAATTCAGTTGATTTTGTGATAAATCGATTCGGGTAGATAAAAAAGAAATAATCAAACGAGAACAAGTATAAGCTGATAAGAAAGGTAGAGTATGTGAGATTTAGAGTGGACTTGCTTTCGGCTAAGGAGATAGTATCAGTTTCAGATACTTAGCCTTGAGAAAAGTACTTAGGATTGAAAATGAGACAAGGAAGATGGAGAGTCGGTTGGAAGGGAAGGAAATCGCTGAGCTTGGCTAGAATTTGTATAGTTTTTACAGTTTGGATACAATTAATGATTGCATTAGGTTTGTTTGAGAGTACACTGCAAGTAACATAAAAAGAGATAATTAATCTTCAGATTAAACTAAATGAATAAAATAATTCGTATCATTTTATGTCTTTTTGAGTGTGAGCGACACCCACTCCATTAACGAACAGCTCCATGCAGGCCTATATATCAATCTATCCAATCTTACTAACCTTCTACTAGCTCTTTTTCCATCCCAATCTGATACAATCCAACCTATTCAACAACATATTAAATATCTTTCCTTGCGGTAGAATCATCAATAAAGTGTTCATACATTTTACCAGCTCTCCATTACTCTCCTTCATCATCTACATCCTCAGAACTATCTATAAACATTCTTACATGTAAAGGCTGGCTTTTATAGAAGATTTACCAACTTACATAGACTCATGAGGGTGCAAGCAGATAGCTACCTGACTCCCGCATAGGTCGACATTATTCTATTAGCCAATTCATACTGCCTGAATAGCAGACATATCGATAGAATTGAAGCAGGGTTGAATCTCATAATGAAAAACAGCATATAGAAAAGCTAACAGTACTGCTCCGATGTTTCTTGAATGAATCCCTTTCTCATCTCGGCCATATCAGGATGGCAGACAATAATTGAAGTGAAATAGTAAGCAATATACGACATAAAAGCTGGATTTTTTATATGTTTTTTTGCATTGTGGATAGTATATGCTACGAAATATACATACCCTTTCTTGCACACGAATTTAGTCAGCATGCACTCCAGAGAACGGTCACATTAGGATAGCTTATTGCTCATGAAACACAGTGTCTTGTCGATCATGAAACAAAAATAATCCTATCGTTGTTTGAGATTGTAAACAATACATGTTATGATTTTTGAATTAGACTAATACATCTTCTATATCAACTAACATATAACATATCATACCTTTTATATGATCTATCTGATCTAAGGCAGCTAGTTGCGATCCTATAACATAAAACTGATCCAACTCATAGCATTTTAAGAAGTCTTTGTCATTTTCTTTTATGATAGTGCCTATTTGAGTATAGGCACAACCTTTGCGAAATTGATAGGCTATTATCTCTAAACCCTTCTAACAGTCTAAAGTAGTAAATCGTTTGCCTTGATACTCTCCTGTCTCACTTCCTACTCCTCATTTGACATCAACAACAATATTGGTTCTAGTATTTAATCGAACTTATCGATCATAACCTTCTTAAAATATCCGCCTCTCTTCTGATGAGTCCTCTGATGATGATTACTTTCCTCTCTAAAGAAAGTAAACAATAATTTCAACCACTAAAGAGTTTGCAATTTAGTATAGGAAGGAAACTTGCCTTTGGCAATGCGAATAAGACTGCAAATTATCGATTAGACATACTCATAACTTAATTATCTATGTAAACTTCCGTCAAAGAATTTTTATTTTAAAATTGTCTATAAAGTTGCCAAACATTATGATACATCGGTTTATATCTATCTATCGCTGATCATTATCAATAGCTCCTAAAGAAAATCAGGCAAAAATGTATAGAGATTTAACTACATTATGTCCTTTATCCACACCAATAAAAATTTACGTACATCGTAGTTCATCGTCTTTAGTTTTCGCTTAAGAATAGCCACGAACTCATGCACCTACAGCTATCCTGAAATCAAATCAGCGTTAAAAATAATGTCTTTCAGCTTCGTATTTAGAAAATCACAAGAAGATCTTACAGCTTCCTACTAGTCGCATATGCATCCGATCATTCGCTCAAAAATCAAATTAAAAACTCTTAAAGTTTTTTCTCTGAGAACTTTTATTATTTAGAAGACTGCCTTAATGGCAGCGCATCTTATTTTGGCCTAGCTATCATTCAATCCATTCAGAACCTTTGATAAGATAAATTGCTAGAATTTGACCAAAAGGGCATCGTTGTTTTGAATACCCGTAACGATGCTAGTCATGACCTACAACCCAACTATTTTTCTGTTGAAGTCATAGCTCTTCAAGTACCTGTCTTCGAAGAAGTAGACCACTTTCTAAATCACATGTCCATGACCACAGTTGACCTCGGCCTCGTAACTGATCATGCGCTACAATTAGATACGACCGAAACGACGTTTCTGCTAGTTCCTGGGTCAGAAAAAAATACTTGTCTATGATTGTGTTGAGGATATTGGGACGCAAGAGGGAGTCTATGCTCTATACTGACTAATCCAACATTATTATATTGATGAGACATACAATCGATAGGCATAAAAAACTGTGTAAATTAATCAAACAAAATCTAATATTGATATGAAATCAATAATTGTTGCAAAGCATCTTCTTAACTATATCGTGAGACTTAATATATTTTTTAATTTTGGCTTATGATATCAAATATGACTGAAGTAAGCCTATAAGCTTTATACACTTATACCTATGTAAAATTGATGCGACTATAATATATCAATTTAGCATGAGTCCGCCCAAACAAAAAACAATGTAAGACTACGCTCAGCAATCCATCGACCACCTGAAAAGCACCATACAAGCTTACTAAGGTTTCAAATAGACCCTCGACGAAGAGACAATCATGCTACAGAAATTACTACTACAAATCGAAGCATCGATCTAAAAAGAGGAAAAAAAGAATGAACAACTACAACTGATGACCCTCAAGATGAAGGAAGAGACGAATGAAAGTCAAAATGACTTTGACTGGTAGATCGAAGACTACAGAAAGGAAATACATATATTTGAGACTCAATACGATCAGATCAGTTTCGCAACATAGGCCAAGGAAAGATAGAACGAACAACTATAGAGACAACTAATAGTGGCAACAGCCTAGCACAGGAGACTACAAGGAATCAGAGAAAACAACTAGGAAGCCATCAAACGAAACCAACACAACATCACAGAATGCAAGTTGATCGAAGAAGACTTGAGACAGAAATAACGCCAAATGGAAGATTTTATAGGGAATAGTGAGGAAAAAATAAAGGAAATTTTCGAATTAAAGAAGAGGCTTAATAATTAGCTTCAGGAGGAGAAGGGCAACATCAGGGTTTACTGTAGAGTGAGGCCGCCAAACAACCCCATGAAACCCCAAGCGGTCCATATCACTTCAGAACATACACTTAGCTTGCTTCAGACTAGATTCAACATCAGGAAAGAATAGGAGGAGTATCTCATCCCCTATTGTTTCGATCATGTGTTTGACAAACACTAGTCCCAGCACCAAGTCTTCTAACAGGTGTCACAAGTAGTCTAAGCTGCAGTTGATGGTCGCAGCGTCTGCATCTTTGCCTATGGTCAAACTGGCTCGGGCAAGACCCATACTCTCCTTGGCCCCCGTTTAGATCCGGGTATCGCCTCCCGCAGCTTTGATCTAATCTTCTAGAAAATCATCTAGTCCAGGAAACATGGATGGAACTACGAAGTGTACTTGTCAGTGCAGGAGATATACCTTGAGAAGATTAACGACTTGATCAAGAAGCAGGAGAGCAAGATGGATAATATCTTGGAGGTTATGGTGGAAGATCGCTAGGAAATTGAGGCGAGCTTGATTGATGCTATGGCGGCAAGAAAGATGGCATCTACGAGTTGCAATGATGCTTCGAGTAGAAGCCATCTGATTATTACGATCAGATTGGAAGGGTACGGTCAGGAAGGGACAAGACGCAAAGGAGCACTAAGCTTGGTAGACTTGGCTGGAAGCGAGAGACTCAAGGAGAGCAAGGCCGAAGGAGATACCCTGCAAGAGACCAAGTTCATCAATCGTTCGCTGACCTAGCTGAGCAATGTGATCAACAGCATGCACAGAAAAGACAAACACGTCAATTTCAGGAACTCAAAGCTCACCTAAGTCCTCAAAAAATATTTGGAAGGAGAAAGCTACACGCTGATGTTGATCAACATCAGTCCTGAAATATCAGACGCAGGCATGACCAAAAACACCCTTACTTTTGGGCAGGAAGTCAAAGATGTCAAACCTAAGAAATGATCGCTTGATAGCTTGATTGAAATTAGATTTAAACAACTTTTCTTGATATTGTGTTTGGAGTTAATAGTAAATTATTATTTAGTTGTATGGGCTATGTATAATTTACTCTGAAACATTTAGCAATCAACAGCATCTTCTCTTTGGTTAATTTTCCTTTTTCACTTACTCCACTGGTAGTTTAAGTTTAATTGAAGTATCTTGTTGCTGTACAAGAACTGGCTTGACAGTCTAGCTTATTCCTACTCCGGCCTCCTCCTTTTCTTCCCTCTATTCGATTTGATCGATGATCTTTATATTATCCAGACTCTGGTTGATCAATTCGATAACTTCCCGCATCATTTCTTGCACGCCCTATCCCGTCTTAGCTGAAATCTTGTACTGTTTCTACTTTGAAAACAAACCGCTTAGCAGTTATTCCATCTATTGATTGGAATTGTCCCTGACTAATACTTATATTACTTGCAGGCTAGATCGGATTTGTTGCCAATTATTACACTAAAAGCACTGTATTCCTTATGTTGCTCGTACAACTCCATCCACTTTGCCAAATTCTTCAAGGATTCAGGATTAGTTACATCATAAATCAGCAAACAAACATTCGAGTCCTTCAGGTAACTCGGTATTAGACTTTTAAATCGCTCTTGACCAGCCGTATCCCACAACTGCAATCTGTACATCTTGTTGTTATGGGGAATGTTTTTGACTAAGAAATCGATACCAATAGTTGGCTGTGTTAGTAAATAACGACATTATAAGTGGTTTAGTAGCGATCGTTGATGAATCGCTAGATGACTGAGGTTTTGCCGACGTGTTGGTCGCCCAGAAGGACCAGTTTGTATTTGATCTTGCCGCCGACCGTGGACGAAGATAAACTCATGGATTTAATAACTTATATGAATCTTCAATACAATTTAAACTAGTAATATTTTTACAAAAAATCTAAATCACATCAAGAATCTTATAGAAAAATTAATTCCTTATCTAAATTTGTATTAATTTTTTAAAGATTATTGACTGAACCCAGACTTAATCAGTCGTTCGCGATAATTGATTATCCATATAATTATATATGAAACATCAAGCATTCTTTATCAGCATTCTGCTCTTACTCTTTCTCAGCACATTATGCCAAGTTTGTCCCTCATCGCACTTCTTCAATGGTCAACGCTGCGCACCCTGCAACGCAAACTGCCAGTGCTCCCAATAAAACACCTGCACCTCTTGTCTTTCCGGCTACACTTACGACGCCCTCTTCCAGAACTGTCTTCAATGTCCCACTGCTTCAGATGCAGTCAACATCGGCTGCAAGTAGTGCTGCTACCAGGTCAAAGGACCAGGCTTTGTATGCTCAGAATGCATGGCCGCAACATATGTCTTCCAAGTGGGAGGACAGTGCCTCAAAATAGCTGGTTGTCTCAGTCTAAGCATCCAAGGATCATGCAATTCATGCGCTAGCGGGTACTTTCTCAGTCAAGGTATATGCAGCACCTGCGATGTCAGCTGCGCCACCTGCCACGATTCATCATTATGCCTCACTTGCAAATAAGGATACTTCAACGGCACAGACATTAGTTTTGCTCACTGCCAAGCGTGCGCAACTGGATGTAAGACCTGTACATCAACAGGCTCAACATGCACCAACTGTTTTTAAGGATATAGACTAAACTCAGGCAGTTGCGTAGCTTGTGGATCTAACTGCCTCACTTGTACAGCTTCGGCATGCACTAGCTGTGATTCTTTGAGTGGCTTAGTAGGAACAACCTGTCCTCTATGTAACGGAGCATTGTCTTCAGGCTCAACTGGATGTCTGGCATGCACCACTGATGGAACTAGATTATACTGTTCAAAGTGCGACAACGGATACTTTCTCAACCCCACAACCAGAAGATGCTAAGCATGCACAACTCTCAACGCCAACGCAGTCCTTTGCAACTCAACTACTATATTGCAGTGTCGCGATGATTCGCATGCCACTCTCACCTCAAGATTCTATCTGAAAAGCAACCTTTGTATATCAAACACTAACAGATGCAAAGATATGGCTGATTCTACTGGCAAATGTTCATCTTGTTATTTTGTACCTGGAGCGTACTACTCTCTATCTAACACTGGAGTATGCAATCTATGTAATGTGGCTGGATGTCTTACCTACTCTTCTACTTGTGTTTGCCTTTCTTGCCAAGATGGATACCAGTTCATTAATAACCAATGCAACGCCTGCCAGAATCTTCACTGCTACAATTGCAAGACAAGCACGAGCACATGCTAGGCATGCGCTCCCAGTTACGGTCGACTCTCCTCAGCTTGTGTTCTATGTAGCCCATCTAATTGCTTCAACTGTGATGGAGATAACACTGTGTGCGCTACCTGCAATACTGGATACTATTTGAATGGAGGAAAATGCTATACATGCCAAGCTAATTGTGTGAGCTGTTTATCTAACACTCAGTGCACTGTTTGCGTCGGCACTCACTATCTGCAAGCCAACGGAAGATGCAAACAACTGCCTTCGAATTGTATCAGCATCGATACGAATAGTTTGGCATCATAGGTAGGTTCTTGCAAAAGATGCAACTATGGCTATATACTTCTTGAAGGAAACTGCTATCCATGCTCTAATTCACTTTTTAACGTATATTTTGTATGATTCAGCTACCGCTATGCAACAATAATCACTGTCCCAACTACTACGCTCAACTTACGCATTAACGATTTATAGTTTTAGCCAGTCTACTTTTACTTCTCATATTTTTGGGATTTTGATCATTAGATAGACCTTTAACTTCACTTTATCTATATAATAATTAATAATGATCATCACAATCATTTTTTGCGAACAATAGTCCACCCGTCGTCCTCTAAATCTGCCTGCTATTTTAGTTTCGCCTCCTACTAAGCTTTTTTTGTATCTTGAGCCTCTCTCTTCTATTTTTCCTCTTAAGTCTATTAGTAATCCTACTACTCTTATTACCAGTCACCCTAGACCTCTTATTACGAGTTTTTACAGACCTCCTATGATCTTAATTGTTTTTATCTAAGCTCCTTCATCTTATGGCACTGTTAATACATCGGACAACATTTTTTTATTGTTTTTGTTTCTTTTTTTTGATTGTGCTTGTGCGTTTCCTGCTACTACTATTACGACTATTAATCCGAGCAACCAGAAAAATCTTAACAACATTAATCAGCATCCTTTGTACGATCGACCGTCTCGAATGTTTTTCCAGTAAAAGATTTGACATTTTTGTATATACCCTATTAGAATTGAACTAATTTAGTATTTTTGCCCTGTTGCAACTCCTTCATGATTTCTATAGTTAGTTTGGACATTGAGACATAACTGGCAGGATTTGAGCTGCCACCTGATAATTATTATTCCATGCTGAGCATATCAAGAATATCAGCAAGATAGTCTTCGATATCATCAGCAGTGACATCGTAGTTCATGATATACTCAAAAAGATCGTTGACGATAGTTGTACTGAAGGTTTTCTAATCCATGGTGTTATAATCCCTACGAGGCATCATGGATTCTTTGGGAGGCTGTTCGATCTAGTCAATGTGCTTGAGCCCAGATCTGAAAGAGGGCCAGATTTCTATGGCCATAGTGATGAATCTCTTTATCTAGGTGTCGAACTTTACCTAGCCGATCATGTTGAAGAGTAATTAATTAATAGAGGATGATAAGTTACTAAAATATAAGAGGACGTAACTTTACATAAGACTTATTTAAAAAATATGTTGCATTTAATGATAATATTTTCAACAGATTCATTCAATTACTTTTATTCTCTAATACAAGAAAGAACAAGGTGAGTTGTTAGTAAAATAGCTGAAGCCATGAAGAAAAATGGATATTGATTATGCATATAAAATGTGCTTTTAGGTAAAAAAGTGGCATGATGTATTAAGTCTAATTTCTAAACAATTCTATGAAATAACCAATAATTTTGCATGAAAAGTACTTAAAAATACTCTGGCCGAGGATATTAGCTTAATATATTCTTGGCAGAATCAAATGATCATAAATTAATGTTTTTTTTATTTTTTGACGTAAGATTCTTAGCCGTTATTTATGTCGTGATAGCTTTCAGTTTTTTATAATAATTATTTGATTAAGCCAGATACGATGAATAAAACCATTTTTGTGGTTCTTCTCTGCCTCCTTGGGTTAGCTACCTGCAAAAGACTAGAATAATCTCTAACAGTCGCTCCTCTGCCCCCCTAGCAGGATGATAGGTTACCTACAGATGTAAAGGACATAAAATCTACTCTTTCTTGATGGGTTGGTAGCCCTCTAGTCCCCAGTGCAGATTCGTTTGATGCTGGAGAGAGTCAGTCGGTATCAAGCTTCCTTGGGAAACTTCGGTCATTTCTGCGGATGGTGGTACTAGGGCCTTGGAATTACGACCAATATTGGAGACTCAGACTTTGGGACAGCTGGGTTTGGCAAGGCTTTGAAACATGCGCCAGAAACTGTTGGAGATGATGGCCTTATTACAAACTCCAGCCCAAGAGCGCATCTGCTTTGCCTTGGGCAGCTGAAAAAGCTTAGTGGGAGAAAAACGGATCCCCTTAAGCAAGTGCCGATTAATGATCCTTAAATTATTAAAACTTTTTAATTTCTTATTAAAAACTTCCTTAAATCATCTTTATCGCCAACTGAGCTGATACTTAAAGATCTTTGCGTTTTTTCGAGTTTTTTTTATTATCTAATAAGTAATTAGTTTTGCAAATTTAATAATTACAATCATTTTTTGCGGACGATCGTCCATCCGTCGTCTTACAAATCTGCCTATCGTTTCTGTCTTGCCTCCTTTTAGGCCTTTAGTTTCTCTCTAGCTTCCCTTTTCTCCCTCCTTTCACGTTCCTCTTAAGTCTATTGATATTCTTCGTCGTAGTCTTAACCATCTTCCTACCAATCACCTTAAGCTTCTTATTAGGATCCTTACTATTTTTCTTTCTCATTTTATTCCTCTTCTTACTATTGATAATCAGAGTCAACTGATTCTTAGGTCCCCGACCATCCTTCATCCGCATCAGGGTTATCATCGATCGCTTGGAAGATTCTTCCCGTAAATGCTTTTACGTTATTGTATATGCCCTATTCGAACTGAACCAATTTATTGTTTTTACCCTACTGTAACTATTCTATTATCTCTATCGTTCTCCTCGACATCGATACATAACTAGCAGGATTAGAGCTACCTCCCGTGAGTTGTTCCTCCATCATGAGCAATTCGAGTATATCACCTAGGTAGTCTTAAATATCTTCTGCAGTCACATCGTAGTTCATAATGTAATCGAAGAGATCGTTGACGATAGTGACGCTGAACGTGTGCTAGTTCATGGTATTATAGTTCCTATGAGGAAGTTTGGATCCTTTGTGAGGCTGGCCGATTTAGTCGATGTGTTTAAGCCCTGATCTGAAACAAGGCCATATCTCCATGGCCATAGTTAGAAATCTCTTTAGTTATGTGTCGAACCTTATCTCGGTTGTCATTTGTTGATGGTTAATATAAAACTATATGTTTATTACTTATTAAAAATATTATCGACGAATAGCGTTCATGCTTCTTTTAGTTTTGATTTGTAAATTTAACAAACATTCTAAGAACCGTCTTTTAAA
>Ga0169931_10003536_pt1 | contig 24739 bp, 23 predicted proteins | sample Kivu_15m_20L_FD_129675 | JGI IMG/M metagenome (GOLD analysis project Ga0169931, IMG submission 129675) | Freshwater microbial communities from Lake Kivu, Western Province, Rwanda to study Microbial Dark Matter (Phase II) - Kivu_15m_20L... | ecosystem: Environmental > Aquatic > Freshwater > Lake...
AGCCAAGATACCTGCAAGAGGTCCAAGCTCCGACTCTTGATCGACGATTTGCGAATAGCGGGCGCGTAGCGGATCGCTAGTCTGGTCAGCTCGAACTGAGACGAAACGCTCGCTGCAGAATGGTTCGAGCAGATGCATGGTTCGCTCAAGCTGACTGCGTCCGTGGTAGGCGAGACTCGCTTTGTCGCGGCTCATGCGCGAGCTGCGCCCGCCAGTCAGCACGAGACCTAAAATCGGCGGAGCACTCATCGTCGATGGAAGTCGCGCTTACCACCGCGCTTGGCAAGCAGCCGTATCGGACCGATGCGAATGTCATGCGAGAGCGCTTTGCACATGTCGTAGACCGTAAGCGCAGCGACCGTCGCGCCGGTCATCGCCTCCATTTCGACGCCGGTTCGGTGCACTGTTCTGACCGTGCAGCGAATTCGCACGATGCCGGTCTTGGCGGAGTCGATGCCCACATCGCAGTGGTCGATGGGTAGCGGGTGACAGAACGGGATGAGCTCGTGCGTGCGTTTGACTGCTTGGACGGCGGCGATGATGGCGGTATCGAAAACGGGGCCTTTGTGTGTTCGATGACCGCTCGCTGCGAGCGCACTCGCCACCGCTTTTGGCAGCGTGACCACGGCTTCGGCCGTTGCTTCACGCACTGAAGCGGCTTTGTTACTGACATCAACCATGCTCGGCCGATCATCGGCATCGAGATGAGTCAGCCCGCTGGGTGAGTTTTTTTTCTTTGCGCGTCGAATCGCCATGTTGATCTCGCCGTGTTCATCCGCCTACGTGGAACATCTCCACCTTGTGCTCGGGTCGAGCGCGCAGCTCGGCTCGTTGCTCACTGTAACGGTCGCGACGATTTTCCCAAATTCCGCGCAATAGCGTCGCGAGTTCTTCGTCGCTCGCTCCTTGACGCAATGGCGTTCGAAGGTCTGTACCCACGCTCGCGAAGAGGCAGGTATACAACTTGCCATCGGAGGCGAGGCGCGCACGCGAGCAAGCTCCACAAAAGGGTTGTGATACCGAAGAGATGAAACCGATCTCCCCGGCGCCATCAGCAAAAGCGCGTCTTTCGGCGACTTCACCTGAATAGTTCGCCGGTAGCGGCGCAAGCGGCCAGCGCGCGTGGATGCTCGCGGCTAGCTCGGCCGACGGCACGACCAGCGATTGATCCCACTGATTCCGGTTGCCGACATCCATGAACTCAATCAAACGAACGATGACGCCTGTGCCTCGAAACTGCTCGATCAGATCGAGGACGGTATGGTCGTTGACGCCGCGTTGTACCACTGTGTTGATCTTGATCGGGGTTAGGCCGACGGCGCGAGCGGCCTCGATCCCCTCCAACACTTGCGCTACACCGCCAAAGCCGCCACTCATCTGGGCAAAGACCTCAGGATCGAGACTGTCGAGGCTCACCGTGATGCGGGAGAGTCCAGCGGCCTTCAGTTCAGTGGCGTACTTGGCGAGCAGAATGCCGTTGGTGGTGAGCGCGATATCGTCGATGTCTTCGATGGCGCCGAGATCGCCGATCAAATCGGCGAGGTTGGGTCGAAGCAGCGGTTCGCCGCCGGTGATGCGAATCTTGCGCAGACCGAGGCCTGCAGCCACTCGAGTGATTCGCAAGATTTCATCGAACGAAAGGCGCTCTTTCGAGCCGAGAAATCGATAGCCGTCGTGAAAGACACTTTGCGGCATGCAATAAGGACAACGGAAATTGCATCGATCCATCACGGAGATGCGCAGATCCCGCAACGGTCTTCGCAATCGATCAAGCGGTTCGGTGTTGTTCATCAACGTCATCATCGGTCGTCACCATCGATAAACGCGAGTGACGAAACCTTTCGGATACTCATTGGGGCCCGGCGGTAATTCAACGAAGCCGTCGGTACCGCTGAGTGCGGCGTAGTCACCTGATCCGTTCGTCGGACGAGGCTCTGCCCAAGGGCGACCCCACTCGTCGATGCTGATCGAGACTGGCATGAAGTAGGTGAGTGCCGGGGTGACTTTGACGCTATCAGCCAAGGCAATTTTTTCGACGGTACGAGAGGTCTCGCCCATTGCGGTGTAGAGACCGGGTATCACGTAACGCGCAAGACACACAAGCGTCGAGACGGGATTACCGGGCAAGGCGAAGACGGCCGTGCCTGAGGGCGCGATACCGAACCACATGGGTTTGCCGGGGCGCTGTGAGACCTTATGAAAAATCTCGCGTACACCGAGATCCGCCAAAGCCTGCGGCACGAGATCGAACTTGCCCATCGATACGCCGCCAGAAAGGATCACCACATCATGCGTATCGAGGTGTACGCGTAGTCGTCGTCGCAGCGCGTCGAGCTCATCGGGCAAATGGTCATCGGCAATGCGCTGAAAGCCGCGGCGGCGCAGCGCGGCGACGATGCCGTATACATTCGAACGTCGGATCTGATGGGGCTCGATGGGATCGCCTGGCTCGATTAGTTCGTTGCCAGTCGAGATCACGCTGATGGTGGGCTCCGCACTGACGCGGATGCGGGCCATACCCGCTCCGGCGGCGATTGCGATTTCAGGAGCGCCGAGTCGGATGCCAGAGTGCAATAGGGCGGTTCCTTGCAGACAGTCAGAACCGCGAGCATGCACGTTGGCGCGCGCGGCGACTTTGAAATCTCCCGAGATAGCTGCTCGTCCTGCCGCTACAAGAAGTTGTTCCACCGGAACGATGGCATCGCAGCCTTGCGGCAAGACGGCGCCAGTCATGATTTCGATCGCATGCTGCGAGCTCGTGAGCGTCAGCGGCGGATCGCCGGCTGCTTGCACGCCTTGAATCACGAACTCGCGCTGCCCTGCTGCGACAGCTGAACTGTTAATCGCGATTCCGTCCATGGAGACCCGATCGAACGGAGGGTGGTCGCGCTCGGCGTAAATGTTTTCGCGCAGCACAGCGCCGACACATTGCACGAGGGGCAACGACTCGATCGGCAGGCAGGTTAGCTGCTGCTCGATCAGGTGTTCGGCTTGGGAAGGAGAGATCATGCCGGGAGTGTATCCCGGCACGTATCCACGGCAATCCGCCCAGTGGCGGACACCATTACTTCTTCGCGTTCTTTTCCTTATAGACGCGAATCTGTGCGTTCAGACGATCAGCCCAAGACTGGGCATCATCGACGGCAGCATTCTGCTTCTGGGCCAAAATTTTCAAGCGCTCGTTCTTCTGCTCATCCGTCAACTCCGGGTTGGCAGCGACAGCGGCGTTATGTTCCGCCTCAAGGCAGCTCTGATAGGCGGTGATCTCGGCGTCGAAAGCTTTGACGGCCTTCTGCGCAGCGAGCATTTCTTCCAGCTTGGCGGCACCACCGTCAGGGATGGCAGCCGGCGCTTTCGGATAAGTGCAAGCAGCATAGGCGGGAGCCACCGACAAAGCGGCAGCGATAGCGAGCGAAACGATCGTCTTCATGATGTAGGACCCCTCGGCGACCCCGCGCCGGACGCGGTCGATTTTAAGGACTCGGCGCCACAGGTGCTAGACTGCGCGCATGCGCCCGTAGCTCAGTTGGATAGAGCATCAGGCTTCGAACCTGAGGGTCGGGAGTTCGAATCTCTCCGGGCGCGCCATTTTCCTGCCAGGGTTGCACGCTCCGGGAGACGCATGGGACGGTTCATCCGTCGGCAATTCGCCTTGTCTTGGCTCGGGCTGGTGTCGCTCGGTCTCGCGGCGTCCCCCGTTGCCCTCGTCGCGGCAGAGCGCATCCTGCACCGCGTCGGCACCGACGATCCTGCGACGGTCGACCCGCACAAAGTGTCCCTCCCAGGCGAGCAGCTGATCGTGCTCGACCTCTTTATGGGATTGACGACGCCCGGCATGAACGGGCGACCGATGCCGGGTAGCGCCGAGTCTTGGACCGTGAGTCCCGACGGTAAGACCTACACCTTCAAGCTACGCCCGAACACGCGCTGGTCCGATGGTCGACCGTTGACGGCGATGGACTGGGTTTGGTCCTTCCAGCGGATGCTCGATCCCAAAACAGCTTTTCCGTTGGCATCGCGACTGTTTCCAATCAAGCATGCTCGCGCCATTGCCACCGGCGCCATGCCGGTCGAGCGGTTGGCCGTGCGCGCGATCGGAGCCGATATCCTCGTTATCGAACTTGAGAATCCGACTCCATACTTCACTGATGTGATCATGTCATCGGCTATGCCGGCGCCACGGCATGCGATCGAAAAGCACGGTGTGGCTTGGTTGCGCCCCGGAAACTTTGTGGGCAATGGCGCCTTCGTCTTGAAGGACTGGCGACCCAACGCGCATGTCGAACTGGTGCGTAACCCGAATTTTTGGGGCGCTTCGCGAGTGCGTCTGGATGGCGTTTTTCATTATCCGCTCGGCAACCCCGCGACCTTGGTGCGGCGATTCGACGCAGGCGAACTCGATCTCATCCTCGTTGTTCCGCCCGAGCGTACCGCCGAGTTACGTCAGCGACATGGGGAGTCGCTGCGTTTAGGTCGCGGGATCGCCAACGAAGTCGTTGTGTTCAATGTGAAGCGAGGTCCGACTGCCGACGTACGGGTGCGACGTGCTCTCGCCATGCTGATCGAGCGCGAGGTGATCGCTCGCAACATCATTGGTTTTCCGGGCGTTCAAGCGTATTCCTATGTGCCGCCCGGCGTGCTCAATTACAGCTCGGCAGCGGTACCCGATTTTGCAAAATGGCCCGAAGCGCGTCGCGTTGCCGAGGCCCGCAAGCTCTTGAGCGCCGCGGGCTACGAGGCTGGAAAGCCATTGAGTCTGCGGCTGGCGTTTCCAAGTACGGATCTCAATCGCAAGGTCGCCGTTGCGATCGGCGCGATGTGGTCGCGCGCCGGTGTGAAAGTCGAACTGCAGTCCAAAGAAACCAAAGCGCTGTTCGCAGATGTTGGCGTGGGTAATTTCGACAGCACACGCTCGGTTTGGTTGGCCGCTGCGAGCGATCCGCACGCTTACCTCGAGCGGCTTTTGTCGACCGGTTCAGCCGTCGGCGTGAACACCTCGGGTTACGCTAACCCTGCTTTTGATGCGCTGCTCGCGTCAGCATCGGCAGAGGTCGACATCGAGCGACGCGCGGCGAAGCTGCGTGAGGCGGAGGCGCTTGCCCTCGCCGACATGCCCGTTGCGCCCGTGTACTATCTGGTGGGACGTCGTCTGGTCTCGAAGCGCGTGCAAGGTTTCGGTGACAACCCGCGCGGGCTATATCCGAGCTGGCTGATGACGGTGACACCCCGCTGACGGAGTGAGCCTGACGTGAGTACGCAAACTTTGTACACCCCGAATCGTGACGAACTGGCGAGGCAGCAGTTCGTACTCAGTCTCAAGTTGCTCGCCAACGGCCGGGCACAGCAGCAAGTGCGTGACGCGTATCGAACAGACGTTCTGCCAGATGTCGTCGCGGCTCAGGCGGGTGAACCGACGCACCGTCGTGAGGTGGCAACGCCTTTGGCGCAGCGCAACGAATTCAAGCTCTGGGCGGTTCTGACCCACCATTCACAGACCATGATGTGGGATGCGATCGAGCGCACCGTGGCTCGCGTGCTGCCCGATGTTGAGCGCCGATACGCAGCGCTGCGGTCGTCGGATGCGAGATGCGGCTCGCTGACTCTCAACCCGGCGTTGGCTGTGCCGCCGCCGATCGGCAACACCGAGATCCATCGCCAGCCGGGTGGTTTCGTCGGTCGCACTGATGTCGAGGACGTTGCACCGGGTCTACGTTACTTCGGTGCGTCCGCCATCTATGCCGTCGGCAAGGGCCAAAAAAATGCGACCGGGGATGGGCGTGCCGCGCCTTTACTCAATCAGTTGCAGGAGCGTTTCGGCGCTTTTTCGCCGCGTCGAATCCTCGATCTCGGTTGCGGCATCGGTGTGCACTCACAAGCGATCGCACGCGCTTTTCCGCAAGCGGAATATCACGGCGTTGATGTGGCAGCAGGCTTGCTTCGCGTCGGACACTTGATGGCCGAAGAGCGGGGCGTGCCGATTCACTTCCATCAGCAAGATGCGGCCAAGACATCCTTCGAGGCCGGAAGCTTCGATCTTGTGTTGTCGAATATTTTGTTCCATGAAACCAATTCGGCGCGACTGCCACAGATCCTGCGTGAGTGCCGACGTTTGCTGCGACCCGGTGGCGTGATGCTGCATCTCGATGTACCGACGCAGCTCAGTCGTTTGGGGTTCGACGATCAAGTGATGAACGACTGGCAGGTCCGATGGAACGGCGAACCGTTCTGGACTGGTTTCGCCGAGCGGGACATGCTCGAGGAAATCGTCGCCGCGGGTTTCGATCGCGAGCGCAGCTTCGCGGCACACGTCAGTGCCCACGGAAGTACCGTCTACGTCTTTGGCGCGAGCGCGTAACTCACCGTCACGCGACTCATTTGCGAGTTATTGCGGCGTGCCCGTCTCGATCAACTCGATCAACTCACCGGCGGGTCCACGCAACGTGCCCGCACGTTTGCCTTGATAGGCCAAGCCTTCATGGCGGGCGGGCGGCGCCAGCCAATCAACTTGGAGTGCATCGAGGTCGGCGACGGCAAAGGTCGTCGAGACGATGCCCGGTGGCAGCTGGTCGGGTTCGACCGGGCGTGCCCGAGTGCGACTCGAGTAACCATCAAACTCGATCAGATTGCCGCGTTCGGCGAGACGCGCAGTAGCGAGTGGTGTCAATTCACCATCGGCCAAGGCTTGCGCGCGCTTGATGACGCCTACCGCCAGCATGCGGGCGGGGTTGCGCACCAAGTTGAAGCGACTTGAATAAAAATCGAGCAGCGCATCGATATCGGGGCCGCCGACGACCATGATGAAGATGCGTCCCACCGGGCCACCGGGTGGGGGCAGGATGGATTTGCTGCGATCACCCGTCTCGGCGGTCAGATATAACACCTCGCCGCTTGGGCCCACGACTTGAAATGCTTTGATGGTGGGGAAAGCGCCAAGTGGCGCTGGTTCGCCGATCACTCGAAAGGGTGAGTCGCGCAGCTGCTCGCGCAGCGCTACCGGATCATCGATGATGATTTCGATGCCGTTCCAGCCCCAGGTGGTCAGCGGCTGCAAGTCTGCGGGCGGCGCTTTGCCTTCGATCACTCGAACGAATACGTCCGGTGATGGATCAGAGCTCAGCAGCAGGTAACGTTTGCCGGCAGCCCCCGGCGCTGCCCACGCTTTGGCAAGCTCAGTGCTCACGACACCTCGTTCGCGAACCTGATAACCAAGCCAGCGCGCATAGTCGCGTTCGACGCCTGCCAAGTCCGCCGAGGTGAACGTCGCCATCGTGATGCGCTGTAAGGCGGGACCTTCGGCGAGTGCAGGGGTCATGTCCAGACAGATCAGCGCTGCGATAGCGACGAGTGCGCTGCGGAAAATCGATCGACGAGTGTTCGTGACTTTGCTGTTCATGTCGCTGCGGCTCACGTGGATTGTCCTGAGCATGGCATCGTATCAACTCGACGCTATGATGCGCAGCGTTTGCGGCTAACATCGGTCTTCGCGTGACTACTCCTTACCCAAACTTGTTTTCGCCGCTACGTTTGCGGCACGTGACGTTGCGTAACCGGCTGGTGCACGCATCCATGTCCACCCGCTACGTGGCCGGCGGCAAGGTCACCGATAAGCTCGTGACCTACCACGCCAATCGCGCCCGGGGCGGCGCGGCGATGCTCATCACCGAGCCACTCAACTTGTTGCCGCGGCAGCGCAACCTTCAAAAGGTGATGGTGCGTGATCCGGATAATCGTGCGGGTCTCGCCCGTTGGGCTGCGGCGGTGCGTGCGCATGATTCGCACTTGATGGCGCAGATCCAAGATCCCGGTCGCGGGCGTCACCAGCCCGGGCGCTCGCATGATGCGATCGGCCCGTCCGCCTTGCCCGACGATCTCAGTTGGACCGTGCCGCATGCGCTCGAGACCTATGAGGTCGAAGCGCTGATTCAGGATTTTGCAGACGCAGCGCTCATCTTGCGGGATGCGGGTTTCTCGGGCGTCGAGATCTCCGCAGGTCACGGCCATCTGTTCCATCAATTTTTGGCAGCGCGTTCGAATATTCGTCGTGATCGATTTGGCGGTGATCTCGAGGGGCGAGCGCGGCTGCTCACCGAACTCTGCTTGGCCCTGCGCGCGCGCTGTGGCGATGAATTTTTGATCGGTGTCAAATTGCCGGGCGAGGACGGCATGCCCGACGGCATCGATCTCGAGACGGCGGCAACAGTCACGCGCCTGATCCATGCGACGGGTGTTGCCGACTATCTCACTTGGTGTTGGGGTGCACACTCCAACACGCTCGATTGGCATTTACCTGATCTGCATGGCCCTCGCTCACCTTACATCGACAAGATTGCGATACTGGCGAAGGAAGCGCCGGGCACGGCGATCGGTGCACTGGGTCTCATCACCGATCCGAACGAGGGCGAGAGGTTCGTGCGCGATGGTCTCGCTGATCTCGTCATGCTCGGCAGGCCGCTCGTCACCGATCCTGCTTGGGGCATCAAAGCCGAGCAGGGACGCGAGGCGCAGATTCGGTATTGCGTTTCCTGCAACACCTGTTGGGGTGCGATTGTCGGTGGCAGCACGATCTCTTGCGACAACAATCCACGCGTCGGCGCTGATGACGAGACGGATTGGCAACCCGCGCGAGTGGCGAAGCCGCGCCGCGTCGTTGTGGTGGGTGCAGGTCCTGCGGGTCTCGAGGCTGCGTGGGTCGCTGCGGCGCGAGGGCATGAGGTGACGGTGTTTTCGGCAAGCTCCGATGTCGGTGGCAAAACCCGACTGCACTCGTTGCTGCCGGGTGCCGAAAACCTCAGCAGCGTCTATGACTACCAGCGCTTGCGCGCCGACGAGTTCGGCGTGAAGTTCCATTTCGATCATCGGGCGAGCGCTGAGGATGTGTTGGCCCTACAGCCCGATGCCGTGATCTTGGCGTGTGGTTCAACTCCCGCCTGGCCTCATTGGTTGCCGGAAGACTATCGCGATGCGGAGTTCTTCCCGGACGTGCGTGCGGTGGCGGCACGATTCGCGGCACGTCGTGCGCACGAAGCGGGTACGGTAGTGATTTACGATCAGGATCACACCGCCTTCACTTACGCCACAGCGCAGTTGCTGGCGCAGCGTTATGATCGGGTTGTCATCGTCACGCCGCGTGAGGGTGTCGCTGCCGAAGAGCCACTCGTGAATCGTCAGGGCATTCATCGGCGTTTGCCGGCGCTCGGCATCGAGGTGCAAAACTGGTGTGAGCCCATTTTCGATGAGGGCTTGTTCGAAGGGCGTATGACTTTGCGGCCGGTGAATGCCGGCCCGATGCGCTATATCGATGACGTCGCGCTCGTTACGCACGCTACACCGCGTGTGCCGAATGACGAGTTGGTCGCACCGCTAAGAGCCGCGGGTATCGAGTTGTTGCAGGTGGGTGATTGTCACGCACCGCGTTCTTTGCTGGTCGCGACGGGCGAGGGTTATCGCGCCGGTATGGGGGTTTGATGAGCATGAATACGGAAGCGGAAAAGCCGTGGCCGAATCGCGCCTATGCGTGGTACGTCGTCGCACTGTTGGTCATTTCGTATGCGAGCGGTGTCGTCGATCGCATCGTCATCGGTTTGCTGGTCAAGCCGATCAAAGAAGATCTGAATCTGAGTGACACCGAGATCGGCATCATCCAGGGACTGGCGTTTGCGCTCTTCTACAGTCTTTTTACGTTGCCTATCGGCTTTCTCGTCGATCGCTGGAGTCGCAAGGCGGTCGTGTGGGGTGGCTCGTTCGTCTGGTCTTGCGGCACGATCGCAGGCGGCCTGTCGAACTCGTTCTGGGGGCTGTTCGGTTCGCGTGTGGTCATGGGTGCGGGTGAGGCGACCATCACGCCGGGCTCATCGTCGCTGATCGCCGATTACTTTCCACCCAAGGATCGACCGCGCGCTTACGGCGTGTTTGCAATGGGCGGCTCCATCGGTATCGGTATCGCCTATTTATTAGGCGGTGTTGCGATCGGATTCGCCGACACGGTCCGCAGTTGGATGCCGTCATTACTCGGCGGCTTTGCTGACTGGCACATCGTGTTCTTCATCGTCGGTGTGCCCGGGTTGCTGCTGGCCATCTTGATGGCCTTGACGATCCGCGAGCCCGAACGCCGCGGAGGATACGTACCGCAGGGGACCAAGATTTCTTTGGTGCCACTGTGGCGTGAATTGTCCACCAATCGAATTGCATTGATGGCGGTGATGATGGGCACGATCATGAACGTCATGATCGTCAACGCGCAGTTGGCCTGGTTCCCTACGTTGTTCGTCCGCGTCCACGAGTGGGAGCCCACGCGTATCGCGATGGCGCTCGCACTCGTCGGTGTGCCTTTTGGCATCATCAGCGCGATCACGGCCGGTTGGTCGCTCACCTGGCTCGCTAAGCGTGGTCGAACGGACGGTCCCATCCTCGTGATGATGTTGCAGTGTGCGGCTTGGGCAGTGTTTGGCACCATCAAGTGCTTGGTGCCGACGCCGGAATTGGCGTTGATCGGTCATGTCGGTACGTCGCTGTTTGCCACCTGGGCTATCACGGCCGCCCTGACCGCGCTCAACCAAGTCACGCCGAATCAGTTGCGAGGGCAAGTTGTTGCTGTCTACACGTTATTGACCGGTCTGGTCGGCATCGCGGTGGGTTCGGGCGCCGTGGGTTTGCTCTCGGATTACGTCTTTAACTACCCGACCGGCATTGCGCCGGCGTTGGCACTGGTCTGTCTGACCGGTGGCCTCGCCGGCATCGCGATGTTGGCCTATGGTCGCAGCAGCTATAGGGTGGCGGTTCAGAGAGCCGCCAATTGGGGTGAAGGTAACTGATCGATGCGTAACAAACCCTGTCTGACGCACGACGATGTTCGTCGTATCGCCGAGGCGGCCAGAAATGCGGCGCTCGCGGAAAAGGTCGCCATGAGTATCGCGATCGTCGACGACGGCGGACATCTGCTGTCGTTCGAGCGTCTCGATGCGCGTGCGAGCACCGTCACCGTTGCCACCGGCAAGGCGCGAACATCGGCGCTGATGCGCGGTCCTAGCGGCGCGCTCGAGGGCCGCATCGCGACTCAGCCTGCCTTGCTCGCGCTCGATGCGATGCCTTTGCAAGGCGGGCTACCCTTGATGGTGGACGGTGATTGCGTCGGCGCCATCGGTGTCTCCGGCGGGACGGGTGAGCAAGATGAGCGAGTCGCTTCGGCCGGGTGCCGCGCTCTGTGAAAAAACTCGGGGTTCTTTGGCTCGTCGTTTTCATCAGCCTCGCGGGTTTCGGAATCACCACGATCCCGTTCCCGCTGGTCGCCGAGTCGATGGGTGCCTCGGACTTTTGGAAGACATTCGGTGGCTCGGGCGTCTTTTCTTTGTTCCAATTGATCGCCACTCCGATCTGGGGGCGATTCAGTGATGCCTATGGTCGCAAGCCGATTCTGATCATCAGTTCTGCCGGGACCGTTCTATCGTTTATTTGGCTTGCGTTTGCATCGAGCTTGGAGTCGATGCTGTTGGCACGAGCTTTTGGCGGCATCACCTCGGGCAATCTCGCCGCCGCGTTCGCTTATGCCACCGATGTCACAGACCCGAAGGATCGCGCCAAGGGTTTGGGTATCGTCGCGAGCGCGTTCGGTGTCGGCTTTGCGGTGGGCCCGCCCGTAGGCGGTATTCTGGGCTCGTTAGACGGTGCTCCGAGCATGTATTGGGCGGGTCTCGCCTCGGCGGGCCTATCTTTGGTCGCTTTTTTCGGGACCGTGTTCTTTTTGCCCGAGAGTCTGCCTGCCGAGTCGCGCAAGCCTTTGCGAGAAGTCGTTGTCGAGGGAAAAGCGAGCGTGCCCTCGACGTCCTTGATCGGATCGCTACGTACCCGTCCGGTGTTACTCGGCTTGATGACCGCTTCGCTGCTCGTCGGAGTTGCCGGTGCCGCGATGCAGTCGGTATTCCAGTTTTGGGGTCGCGATTTGTTCGACTACTCGCTGCGCGATGTCGGTTTGCACTTTGCAGCCTTTGCGTTGTTGTCCGCGGTGGGGCAGGCGGGACTCGTCGGTCCCTTGGCAAAACGCTTCGGCGAAAAGCATGTGGCGGTGGGTTCCATCATCGGTGTGACGTTTGGACTGGGCTTGTTTGCCGTGGCACAGAGCGACGCCATGGTCTGGGTTGCAATCTCCGTCTTTGGACTCGCCAACGGTTTGTTCCTGCCCGCGATCAGCAGTCTCGTCTCCTTCGAAACTGATGCGGGTTCGCGCGGTGCGGTGATGGGCATCTTCAATGCCTCGAGCAGTGCCGGGCGGATTCTGGGACCGGCGATCTCGGGCCCGCTGTACTTCAAACTCGGTCCTGCTGCGCCTTTTGTATTTTCCGCCGCTTCGACGGCGCTTGGTGCGCTGATGCTCAGTCGTGCTCGCGCTCGCAAACCGGACGAGGCAAACTGATCCTGATGCGGCGGCGCTCGTTTTTATCTCGATCATTGGCCACTTCGTTGGCGGTCGCGAGCGCCACAGCAACTTTGCCAAGCGTGCTCTGGGCTGCAGATCCGACGGTGAGTGGTGTGTTGCGTCGCTCGCGCGGCGGTACGCTTACGACACTCGATCCGCATCGTGCGCTCTCCTCGGTCGATCTCGAGGTAGCAGCCGATTGTTTCACCGCCCTGACGCGAGTCGACGCCGACGGTACGATCGTGCCTGCTTGCGCGAGTCGCTGGCAGGTTTCGTCTGACGGGCGGCGTTACGAGTTTTTTCTGCGTAGCGGCCTACGCTGGTCCAATGGCTCGGCGATCGAGGCGGCTGATGTCGTCGCGAGTATTCGCCGGCTCTTGCAACCGGAAACGGGCGCTCTGCTCGCGTATCGCTATGACGCCATCAAAGGCGCGGCCAACTATCGCATCGGCAAGGCCGCTGCGTCGGCCCTCGGTGTTTCGGCGCCGGCGCGTGATCGAGTAGTTATCGAGCTCGAGCATCCCGACACCGATTTGTTGAAGCTACTCGCTTTGGCGTACATCGTCCCCACTCGAGTTATCGCCGAGCGTGGTGCGGATTGGTCCAAGCCGCCTGAGATCGTTGTGAGTGGCGCTTACCGGCCCGTCTCGTGGACACAGAACGGCAGTCTCGTTCTCGAGCGACAATCGTATGTACTGACCGCGGTTCACGGCGTGGCGGCGATTCGTCGCGTGGACTGGGTGATGGGTCTAGATGACACGACGCGATGGCGTTTGTTCAAATCGGGTGAACTCGATCTCGCACAGATTGGTGAACCGTCGGTGTTGGCGACGGCGCGCCGCGAGTTGCCCAAGGCGCTGCGTAGCACGCCTTTCTATGGCGGCGGCTGGGTCGGCCTCAACGTGCGCAAAGCGTTGATCCGTGATCTCAAGTTTCGACGTATGTTGGCGCTGTCGATAGATCGGCAAGTCCTCGTCGAGAAGGTCAGAGTCCTAGGCGAGCGTGCGACAGAGAGTCTCGTGCCGGAAGCGGTACGTGACTACCCAGATCGCGCGAGCCCATCGTACGCGAGTTGGCCGATGTCGCGTCGGATGATCGAGGCGAAAGCGCTGGCGGAATCGCTCGGTTTGTCGCGCAGCAAGCCGCAGCGACTGACGGCGATTTTCTCCTCCAACAATCTCACGCAGCGGACCTTCCTCGCCCTCGATGCGATGTGGGCGCCATTGGGTGTGCGGCTCGATCTGCGAGGCTTGGAATCACGCGCTTACAGTCTCGCGCTCAATCAGGGTGACTTCGACCTGATGGACTATTCACCGTTTTCAGCCGTGCAAAGCGCCGCGAGTTTCATCGGCCGCTTCCAAAGCGGTTCGTTTCTCAACTATTCCGGCTATTCCAATGCCGAGGTGGATCGGTTGATTGCCTTGGCTGAACAGCAGCAGGTGGCGATGGAGCGGGCGCGCTACTATCGAGATGCCGAAGCGCTGCTGTTGCGCGATCTGCCGGTGATCCCCCTGTATTCAGGCATCACGCATCGTTTGTTCGGGGCCCGGGTGCGAGGTTGGACGGCGAGTGCGGCTTTGGCGTCGCCCTCGGCTTATTTGTCGATCGCTTAAGGTGAGGAGAACAACATGACGATACTCGACGTGTCTGCGAAAACGCTTGAAGGTGAGGAGCGTTCGCTCAAGGACTGGCAGGGCAAGGTCCTGTTGATCGTCAATGTGGCAAGTCGCTGTGGTTTCACGCCGCAGTACACCGGTCTCGAAGCGATCTATCGTCGTTATCGGGATCGCGGCTTCGAGGTGTTGGGATTTCCTTGTGACCAATTTGGTCATCAGGAGCCGGGTGATGCCGCGGAGATTCGGCAGTTTTGCTCGACGCAGTATGATGTGAGCTTCCCGATGTTCGCGAAGATCGAAGTCAACGGCGACAACACGCACCCGCTTTACGCGCAGTTGAAGAGTGCGGCCAAGGGGCTGCTCGGCTCGGAGTCGATCAAATGGAATTTCACCAAGTTCCTCGTCGATCGTGACGGACGCGTCGTCAAGCGGTATGCGCCGCAGGACAAACCGGAGAGTCTCGCCGCCGATATCGAGGCGTTGCTGTGAGCGGGGGTCAGGCGCGCATCATGAAAACGACTGGGGGATTTTTTCGCCCAACGGCATGGATCGCCGGGGTGGTTTTGCTCGCCGGTTGTTCGGCGCAGGTCGACCGTCCGGTCGTACCGCCGCCGCCCGTTGCGGTCTCAACGATCATTGAGGCGAAGCCGTATGTGGGCTCCGCTTCCGGGGCCTTGGTCGCGGCTGCCAATCCGCTTGCTGTCGATGCCGGTATCGAAGTGCTCGTGGCGGGTGGCTCTGCCGTCGATGCAGCGATTGCTGTGCAGGCCGTGTTGGGTCTCGTCGAACCGCAATCCTCGGGCTTGGGTGGTGGCGCATTCCTCGTGCATTACGACGCTGCCACCGGTGATGTCGTCACCTACGATGGACGCGAGATCGCGCCGCGTGGTGCGACACCCGATATGTTCCTGGGCGCCGACGGTCGTCCACTCAACTACACCACGGCGATCCGCTCGGGCCGTTCGGTCGGCGTGCCGGGCGCGGTCGCAATGCTGGAGATGGCGCATCGTGAACACGGGCGACTACCTTGGCGTCAGCCATGGCAGCGCGCCGCGACGATCGCGTCTGAGGGCTTCGCAGTATCGCCGCGGCTGCATCAAATTATCGGTGCGGCGTTAGAGCGAGGGCCCTTGCCGCCGGCGGCGAGTCGTTATCTCACGGTCGATGGCGTCAACCCGTTGCCGATCGGCACACGTCTCGTCAATCCCGCCTACGCGAAGACGGTGCGAGCCATTGCCGATGAGGGCGCCAAGACTTTTTATACGGGCGATATCGCCAAAGAAATCGTCGCGGCGGTCGGTGAGGGTGCCATACCAGGCAGCCTCAATGCCGAGGATCTCCGCTCGTATCGGCCGAACAAGCTCGAGCCGATTTGCGGCAATTACCGGGTCTATCTCGTCTGCGGCATGCGTCCGCCGTCATCCGGTGGCGTCGCAGTCTTGTCGCTGCTCGGTACCCTCGAGAACTTCGATATGGCGGCGATGGGTACAACAACTCAAGGCTGGCATCACTTCATCGAAGCGCAGCGCTTGGCCTATGCCGATCGAGACATGTACGTGGCCGATGATCGCTTCGAGGCTGTGCCACTCGCAGGCTTGATCGACAAAGACTATTTGCGCTCGCGTGCCGCACTGATTTCAGCCGACAAAGTCATGGCGCGCGTCGAGGCGGGCGATCCGCCAGGTTCAAAGCGTCGTGGCAAGGATGCGACGGGTGCTGTCACGGGTACGAGTCACTTTGTCGTGGTGGATCGTCGCGGCAATGTCGTTTCCATGACCACGACCGTCGAGAGTCTCTTTGGTTCGTTGCGTATGGCCGGTGGATTCTTTCTCAACAATCAATTGACGGACTTCAGTTTCAAGCCGGTCGATGATAATGGTGTACCGATTGCGAATGCGGTCGCGCCGGGTAAGAAGCCGCGATCCTCGATGACGCCAACTATCGTATTTCGTGATGGACAGTTCGAGCTCGCAGTAGGCTCGCCCGGCGGCAACAACATCATCGCCTACGTCAGCAAAAGTATCATCGCGATGCTCGATTGGAATTTGTCGCCACAAGAGGCCATCGATCTGCCCAACATGATCGCGCGGGGTAATCTCGTAGTGGAGCGCGGTCGTGCCGACACTCAATTGCTCGAGGGTCTTACTGCATTGGGTCACGACACCAGCCGCACCCGCGGTGGCGAGGGCTCAGGCTTGCATGCGGTGCGGCGCTTGTCCGACGGTCGGTTAGTCGGAGCGGCTGATCCTCGCCGCGAGGGTAAGGTGGGCATGATCCCGTAAATTATTTTCAATCATGCAGTCAACGGGGGTTCACGCATGAGTTCTGCTCTCTATCGCAAGCCTTTGGTCGGATTGCTCGGCCTGATGGTCGGCTTTTTGACGCAGCCATTGGGGCACACGGCCTACAAGGTGATGCAAGCCGTCTTCGCGGACGGCGTGTATGTGGCAGCGGTCATCGTTGGCATCGTAGGTTTTGTGCTCGTATGGCACGGTCTGAAGCAGGACGAGTTGAAGGCGACCTGGATGGGCATGCTCGGTGGCTGGCTGATCTGGATCGGCTGGTTCGAATACGCCTTCAAGTTCTTCTCGGTGCTCTACGCTGTGCCGTCCTTCCCCGTGGAAGTCGACGGTTACGCAGCAGCACCGCAAGCCAACATGCTGCAGGCGACGATCACCATCATGTCGGCGATGTTCTTGCTGTACGGCATGTTCAACCTGCAGACCAAGTGCAACTTCATGCGCTTCTTCCATCGCAATCTGCGTTTTTCGCCGGGTATGCCGACGCCGGAAAACCATCGCAGCTTCGCGCGTATCACGGCGATGGAAGTGATGTTCGTGACGTGGTTTTGCTATCAGTTCTGGCTATACATGATTTACTTCGGTACTCGTGGCACGGGAGTGCAGATCATCATGGGTACCTACGTAGCGTGGAGCGTCTGGGCTGCTTATCTCGTCTACAAATGCACCCAACAGGTGCGCATGGCGCCTGCATTGCGTTATGGGGTGGGAGCGGGAATCGTGCTGTGGGGCTCGGCCGAGATGCCCGCGCACTTTGGCGCTTATCGCGAGTACTGGCTGTATCCACTCGAGTATCCGATTTTCAACGCGATACTGAGTGCGGTTTTTGTTGCGGGTATCGTCGCGATCGCGCGACGCCCCTTGCCTCAGTCGGCAGCCAAATCGGCCGGCGTCAATACCTGACGCCGGCGGAATAGCGAGCCAATGAAGCGGCGGGCGGCTTTGCCGCTCGTCAACCACGCGATGCGTGCACCGTTCGCTGGCATTTGCAGAATCTGCTCGACCAACCACGGCGCTACGGTTTCGACGCGATCTGCCAGGATTTCGTAGACCTTGCGGGTGCGCTCGAATTCCGCCGAACCGGCTTTGCCCATGTCGCGCTTGAGCAGGTCTGTGACGACGATACCCGGGCTCAAGTAACAGACTTTGAATTTACTCGCTGGCAATTCTTTGAGCAGCGCTTGGTTGAAGTAGGTCAGCGCAAACTTGCTGGCACCGTATAGCGACATACCGGGTCGTGACATCCCGTTAGAGCCGAAGCCTTCCATGTTGTAGATCGTGCCGCCCTCGGGCTGCTGCGACATCCCGTTTAGAGCAACTTGCGTGGCGTGCAGAACGCCGGTGAGATTGATCTGCTGTACGGCGACGATATCTCTAGAGTCGAGATCGCCGGCGCGCTGGCGCGGATGCGACACGCCAGCGTTGTTGATCCAGATATCGACTTTGCCAAAGGCGTCGATGCTGCGCTGCCAAAGTTGCTCGATATCGCCGCGACGCGCGATGTCGCAACCGACGCCGACGAGCCGACTTTCTCCATTGGCAGAGCGCTGAAGCTCGCGAGCGGCCGTCTCCGCAGCATCTTGTGAGCGCCCCGACACGACCACATGGTGCCCGCGCTTCGCGAACTCGAGTGCCATACCCTTGCCGATGCCACGCGTGCTACCGGTGATGACGATGACGAGAGGTTTTGTCATACGAGACAAACTGCCTTCGTCGGATCGGGGCGCCAAGGGGCGCGCTTTTTGCGTCCAATGCGTGGTCAGTAAAGGGGCGCTCCAGTATCGCTCGGCCCGCGCCAGTATTCTTTGCAGATGTCTTGGGGGGGCAACATGAATCCAGTCGTGATCGTCACCGGCGGCACGCAAGGGCTCGGCTACGGCTACGCCCGCGAGCTTCTTCGTCGCGGCGCGCGTGTCGTGCTGACCGGGCGAACGGCAGCAGGCGTCGATGCCGCCGTCCAACGTCTGTCTGTGGAATCTCCGGATGCGTCAGATCGTGTCACGGGGTGTGTTTGCGAGATCGCCGATCTCGCTTCGGTGCAGTGCGTGTGGGATTTTGGGATCGCGCGCTTCGGCTCGATCGATATCTGGCTGAACAACGCGGGTTTTGCTCGCACCGGTGTCGGTTTTCTCGAGACGACCGCCGAGGAGATCGAATCGATGATCTCCGCTAACGTCGTCGGTTCGATGAACGCGGCACAGGTTGCCATCGCCGGTTTTCGACGCCAAGGCTCTAAGGGCAAGCTCTATTTGACACTCGGCGGTGGCGGCGCGACGGGTCGTGTTGTACCGGGAATGTCGGTGTATTCGACTACCAAACGAGCTGTCAAATATTTTGCCGACACCCTGGTCAAGGAACGCAAGGAAGCTCGTGATGACATTCTGATCGGTACGATCAGTCCTGGCGTCAATGTCACGGAAGGTTTGTTGCGCGAGATGCGGCGGGTACCGGAGTCTCGACGCGCGCAAGCGATGAAGCAATTGAACTTTGTCGGTGAGCACGTCGAGACCACAACGCCCTGGATCATCGATCGCGTTCTGACCGACACGCGTCAGGGAAACAACATCACGTGGCTGACGACTGGTCGCATGCTGAGCCGAGGTCTTGCCATGCTTCTCGGTCAGAGGCGCGACGTCATATCGCGGTATCAATCACAACGAGGTGGTGCATGAGTGCGGGTTTCAGTGAATGGATTGTGGGTGATGTATTCGTCGCCGCCACCGAGTTGAACAACGCCGATGACGATCACGCAGGTCGCGGACGTCTCTTGCAGTACGATGCCGAGCTTAATCTAAAGGGCACTCTATACATCGAACAGACGACGCATCTGATCGGCGGCCTCAAGTTCGATGCTGACGGCGTTTTGTGGGCCTTCGACAGTCAAGGCTTCCGCGTGCTCAACATTCATCACGATGGCCGCGTCGTGCTGCGCAGTGAATTCGGCGCGCGCGCGTACTCGCACGTACATTTCTGTCGCGATGGTTCGCTGTTGTTCGGTGAGCACGTCGTAGGCGAGGCCGTGCGGCCCGAGATGCAGGCTCGAATGAAAACTCAAATTCCCTTCATGCCTGGCACGACGCGCTTGGGTGATGGGCATGTATGGCGGTTTTCTCGTGAGGGCAAGCTGCTCGCGGAATATGCGACGGCAACACACGGCGGGATGGGTGGGTTTCTCGGCGTGACGATGTCGTCACTCTCACCGGATGAGCTCACGCTCGTTTATTGTTCGGAGACGGGGCCGCGTCTCATGCGCTATGACCTCGCCATGAATCGCCAGTTGCCGGATCTGCAAAGTTTCGAACCGCCGTTTCCGCCAGGACCACCGCCGATGTTCTTCGGCATGCAGTACGCCGCCGACGGCACGCTCTATGTGCTGCGCGGTGCGGCCATCGAGATGGTGGATGAGCAAGGCAAAACTCAAAGAACGATTCCCTTGCCCGGTTTCGGCTGGGCGCTGATGGATCTGATGTCCGATGGCGTGCACTGCCTCGTGAGCAACTTCTTCACTGGTGAGGTCGCGCGCATCCACCTCGCCTCGGGTGAGAAGCAGGCGAGTGTGATGGCGGGTGCACCCAAATCGGTGGCGGGTCTGGTCGAATATCGCGGCTAGCGAATACGAGGGCTAGGGATGCGCTACTCGTAGCGGAGTGCTTCGATCGGATCGAGGCTCGCCGCCTTTGACGCCGGCGCGATTCCAAACACCACGCCAACGAGCGCCGAGAAGCCGGCGGCTGCGAGCATGACCCAAACAGGCACATGCGCCGGCGGGAAGTTGGGTATCAGCGAGGCGATGCCCATGCCAGCGAGCAAGCCGAGCACGATGCCGATAAGGCCGCCGAGCAAGGACAGCAAAGCCGCTTCCAGCAAAAACTGAATCAGGATGTCGCGGCGCGTTGCGCCTAGCGCTTTCAAGATGCCGATCTCTCGGGTGCGCTCGGTGACCGATACCAACATGATGTTCATGATGCCGATGCCGCCTACGAGCAAAGAGATGCCAACGATGCCCGCGAGCACCGCGGTGGCCGTGGCCGTGATCTGATTGAACTGCTTGATGAACGAGTCGGCTGCCTTGATCTCGAAATCGGGCTCGGCATTCGGGGCAAGCTTGCGTGACAAGCGAATGGCGCGGTTGGCGCGCTCGCGCACTTGGGCAAGTTCGGCCAGATTTTCGACGGTGAACGACACTTCCATGAACGGTCGTTCGAAAGTGCCGGTCAGCGAGCGTGCGACCGAGAAGGGGATGAAGACACGATTGTCTTGGCTGAAGCCGAAGATTTCGCCCCGCTTCTCCAACAGGCCAACGACTCGGAACCACTCGCGTCCGATCAGCAGGTATTCGCCGATCGGATTTTTAGGCATGCGTAATTCGTCACGCACATCTACACCGATGACGACGATGCGACGACCGTTGCGATCATCGCTTGCGGTGATGAATCGACCGATGCTTGCATCGACGCCGAGTACATCTTGCGATTCCTCGGTCGCGCCCAGAATTTGGGGCGTTGTCGTTCTGCCGCGATAGGCGGCTCCGCCGAGCTGCGGCACGATGATCGGCGCAACCCGCGACACGCCAGGCACCCGATAGCGCAGCGTTTCGACGTCATCGAAGGTGATGCGATTGATGCGGCCGGTGCGGAAGTTCTCCTGCTCGTTGATGGCATCGAGCGTCAGCGTGTTGCTACCAAGATCGGAAAACTGGTTGCTGATCGAGTCTGAGAAACCCTGCAGCACCGAGACGACCGCGATGACCGCCATGGTGCCAATCAGGATACCGAGCGTGGTGAGGAAACTGCGCAGACGGTGCGCATTCAAACTGGCGAGAGCAGCGGAGAAAGCTTCAGCGAGCAGGTTCATGCGGCACGCGGGGGGTTGAGTGAGTCTTCGACGATGAGTCCGTCGCGCACGCGGATGGTTCGCTGACAGTGGGCAGCGATATCGGGTTCGTGGGTGACGATGACCACAGTTTGCCCTTGCGCATGCAGCGCATCGAACAGCGCCATGATCTCAAGGGAAGTACGCGAGTCTAGGTTGCCGGTTGGCTCGTCGGCGAGCAGCAAGGAGGGCTCCCCAACCAAGGCGCGCGCGACTGCGACACGTTGTCGTTGACCGCCCGACAGTTGATTGGGTCGATGGTCTAGACGATCACCGAGACCGACTTTATCCAAAGCATGGGCGGCACGCTCGCGACGTTCGGCGGGCGGCATGCGTCGATAGACGAGCGGCTGCATCACGTTTTGCAGTGCGGTTTGACGCGGTAGTAAGTGGAAGCTTTGAAAAATAAACCCGATCTCACGATTGCGCACGGTCGCGAGCTCGTCATCGCGCAACGATGAGGTGTCGCGACCGTTCAAAATGTATTGCCCTTCGCTCGGAGAATCGAGGCAACCGATGATGTTCATCAGCGTCGACTTGCCCGATCCCGACGGGCCGATCAGTGCTACGTATTCGTTACGTCCGATGAAAAGGTCTACGCCCGCCAAGGCGAGTACCGTCTCCTCGCCGAGGACGTATTTCTTGACGATGCCACGCAATTCGATCATTCGTCGTCGCCGTCCGCGCCGTCTTCGTTGCTCGCAGGCTTGTTCTTGCGCTCGGTGACCGAATCACCATCTCGTAGGCGGCGGATAGTTTTGGCAGGGCCTGTAATGACACGGTCGTTGACCGAAATACCCGAGTCGATCGCTTCCCAGCGGTCATCCGAGAGGCCGGTAGCGATGGCTCGCTTGCGGGCTTTACCGCCATCGTCGACCCAAACGAATTTCTTGACGACGTTTTTCTCCGGCGTCTCGGTGACCACCGCTTCGACCGGCACCGACAATTGCTTGCGACCGTCGCCTAAGAAAATGATCGCGCGTGCGCTCATGCCCGATCGCAGTTGTAGCTCGCCCGGCGCATCGATTGCTAAAGTGACTTTGTAGGATCGACCCTGGCCTTCGACGGTGGGTGTCAGGGCAATGCGTTCTACTTTGCCAACGAGTGCCGTATCGGGGTAGGCCGCCGCGAAGACGTCGGCGCGTTGTCCGAGTGTGATCTTGGCGACGTCTGCCTCGTCGACCTTCACTTCAGCTTGGATCGCAGACACGTCGGCGATCTTCATCAACTGCGCACCCGCGAGCGAAGCGGTCGAGGGGATCGCCACTTCACCGGCTTTGATGGGTAACGAGACGATGCGGCCGCTGATTGGCGCGCGGATTTCCGTCTTTGCACGCTGTTCTCGAGCATCACTCAACACGGCGAGTGAGCGTTGCAGCGCTTCCTCAGAACTGCGCAGGTCAGCTTCGGCGACAACGAACTGGTTTCTATCCTCATCAAGTCGGTTTTGGTCGATCAGCTTCGCAGTTGCCAATTTTTGACTGCGCTCATACTGCTGCTTGCGTAAAGCAACGACGGCGCGCTGCCGATCGATATTGATGCGATTTTGGCGAACGCTCGCCTCTTCACGGGCGATGATGGCGTTGTAGGTTTCCGGGTCGAGCCGCAGCAATAATTGACCTTCTTGCACCGTATCGCCTTCCTGTACCGCGATGCTACGAACGCGCGCCGTCACCTCCGCCGTCAGGTTGACTTCGACCTTATAGGCGAGGGTCCCGGAGGCGAGGATGCTCGGCTTCACCTCCTGTTCGGCCGCCACGATCACATCAACCGGCGTACCGGATTTCCCGGAGAATCGCTTGACTGTCAAGGGCACGGCAATCGCAAGGACAATGAGTCCGGCTGCCAACCAACGTTTATCGAGTTTCATTGCGGTGATTTCCAAAGAATTAGGCGAGCAGTACCTTGATGACCATGAAGCCGAAGATACCGACGCTCGGTGCTGCGGCGACGATGAGAGGTGTGGACCAGCGTTCCGCGCGCGTCCACGATTTCCAGCCGATCGCGCCGAGCCAAACAGTCCAGATGGCGAGGAAGGTTAACGAGGTCGCTAGGGATTTCCACGGGCTGTCGGCATCGAGTTGGATCAGCAGCGGATCGAGTGTCGTGATCGATAGGCTCTCTAGCGGCGTTTGCGGATCCATCCCGATCGTGCCGATGATGATGAGGATCGAGTTGATCAGCGTCGGCATGGAAGACCAGGTGGCGAGGGCGAGTCCCTGTTTGTAACTGAGGGTCAGCGCCGTCAGCTTTCCCGCGAACCAGAAATAACCGCCGTAGGCGAGCAGTACCACTAGGAGCCCGACCGCCGCACCCAACGTGGCGCTCCAACGGAGAAACCCGCCGTCACTGTTCGAGTCGCGGATGGCTTTCAGTTGAGCTTCGGAAACATCCGGGTTCGATTGCAGGACGCTGCGTTCGAGAAACCAAGCGGCGTCGACCGCACTGAAGTACAAGAACGTTCCCACCATACTGGTGATGCAAAGCAGCACCAGTGGCAGCAGCCAGGTCGGCTTTTCCTGCAGCCGCTGCAGCACTGGCGTCGGTTGCAGGAAGATATCGATTAAGTCTTTCACGGTCCGTGCGTCCCTCGGGGTCGCTAAGGTCAGTTGGGATTAGGTGTTATATTTGAATACAACACCATAACGGATGCAAGCGCTTTCGGGCTAGCCGAACTTCGTCCGAGGGTGTCAGTCTGATGGAGTATCGGAGGTACGGATCATGAAAAAGTTCCTGTTCGCCCTGTTTTCGGTCGTCACCATCAGTGCGTGCTCGTCTGGATTACTGAGATCCGACGGTCCGCGACTCGATTACAACAACTACGCCGGCGAGCCCGTGAGTGACATCGTTGTGATGCGTGGCATCGACTCCTGGACGCCCGTATCGCGCGATCAGCTCGTCATCTGGACGGGTATTAACGAGGCCTATCTGCTGCGCGTCTGGGATACCTGCCCTGATCTGATGTTCGCCAACTCGATCCGTGTCACACAGACGGGATACACGATCAACAAGTTCGAAAAGGTGATCGCGGGGCGCGACAGCTGTCCCATCCTCGAGATCCGACCCCTCGATGTGAAGCACCTAAAGGCCGATCGCAAGGCTGCCAAGGATCGCGATCAGCAGACGCCGTGATCGACTGATGATGAGGGTTGATGATCAGGCGATAATGCGGGTGTGAACTTACCTGCATTGACCGAAGTTGATTTGCAAAACCTGTTGGCTGCCGTTCGCAGTATCGCACGATCCGCGGGCGCGGCCATTATCGAGGTCTATCAACGTCTCGAGCAGCCTGGCACGGTTGCGATCGAACGCAAGGCGGACGCCTCGCCGCTGACCGAAGCCGATCTGGCTGCGCATCGCATCATCGTCGACGGTTTGCGCGCACTGACGCCCGACTGGCCGGTGCTGTCCGAGGAAGATGCCGATGTGCCGCTAGCCGAGCGGTCGGGATGGTCGCGTTTTTGGTTGGTCGATCCGCTCGATGGCACCAAAGAATTTCTCTCTCGTAACGGCGAGTTCACGGTCAATATTGCGCTCGTGGA
>Ga0169931_10003537_pt1 | contig 24733 bp, 20 predicted proteins | sample Kivu_15m_20L_FD_129675 | JGI IMG/M metagenome (GOLD analysis project Ga0169931, IMG submission 129675) | Freshwater microbial communities from Lake Kivu, Western Province, Rwanda to study Microbial Dark Matter (Phase II) - Kivu_15m_20L... | ecosystem: Environmental > Aquatic > Freshwater > Lake...
CCTCGAAGACGCCGGTGCTGACGGCGCAGCCGGAGGACTCGGGCGTGCCGTCCGGAGCGGTGGGCACGCTGGTGTCGGCGCTGGTCGATTCGAGCGCGACGCAGGGCGGGCTGGACAACGTCGTCGACGACGACGACGGGGCGCTCACCGGCATCGCGGTGACCGGGGCGGACACGACCCAAGGAGATTGGTGGTACACGGCAAACGACGGGATGACCTGGCGCCCGCTGGGCACGGTCTCGGAGGCGAACGCGCGGCTGCTGGCGGCCGACTCGGGCACGCGCCTGTACTTCCGGCCGACCGCCAACTGGAACGGCACGCTGGACAACGCGATCACCTTCCGCGCCTGGGACCGCACCGCTGGGACCGCGGTCCGGTGGCTCAACACGAGCGCGAACGGCGGCGCGAGCGCGTTCTCGAGCAGCACCGCCACCGCGTCGCTGACGGTGACGCCGGTCAACGACGCGCCGGTGAACATGCGGCTCCCGACCGCCCCGTTGTCGGTGACATCGGGGCGCACCCTGCCCCTGGGCGAGTCCGCGCTGCAGGCGGTCGACGTCGACCACCGCCCCGTGGCGATCGTCTACACCGTGGTTCAGGCGCCCGCGAGCGGCCAGCTGCGGGTGGGGCACACGCCACTGGCGGTCGGCCACCGGTTCACCCAGGCCGACGTCGACGCGGGCCGGCTCACGTTCGTCGCGGACGCGCCCGGACTGCACACGCTCGCCTTCGAGGTGGTCGACGGCGAGAACGCCTCCGCTGGCCCGGTGACGCTGCAGATCAAGGTCAATGGCTCCAAGGTCAATGGCTCTGGCGGGACCGTTGCCGCCGCTGCGCCGGCCGCCTCGATGCCGGCCGCGACCGTCACCGCGCGGGCCGACGCCGCCCCCGCGGGCGCTGCGGCCGACGCTGCCCCGGCGCGCGTCGCGGGTTCGGCCGACAGCGGCGACACCCAGCGGAAGGCGCCCAGACCGGCCGCGGTGACCGCGGGGGGGGGCGGCGCACGCTCGGCGAGCGCCGCACACGGCAGCCGCGAGCTCAGCGGCGGACCGCTTGCGCTGGGCGGCCGCAGCGAGGAGTTCGTCGGGCCGGGCGTGCGCGCCGATCCGACCACCGGCGTGCTGCGGTACTCGGCGGAACTGCCGGCATTCCGGTTCGGCAACGTGGCGGATCTGCGCGAGCGCTCGGGCGGTGTGCGCGTCGAGCCCGGTGTCGCGCTGGAGCCGGTCGCGCAGGCGGCGCCGATCGCGGCGTCGGGTGCGGTGGCCGAGCCGATGAGGCCCTGGTCGCCGGTGGCGGCGCTGCGGCAGGCCGATTTCCGCGAGGCGCTCAGCCGGGTACGCGAGGACGCGGCGACCTCGTTCGAGGTCCGCGGTGCGCTGGTCGCCTCGACCGCGGCGATCACCACCTCGCTGTCGATCGGCTACGTGGTCTGGCTGCTGCGCGGCGGCGTGCTGGTCACCAGCGTGCTCGCCTCGATACCGGCGTGGCGATCGATCGATCCGCTGCCGGTGCTGGCGCGCTTCGACGCACGCGGCCGCGACGACGACGGCGAGGACGACTCGCTGCGCGGCCTGCTCGCGCGCGCTGCCGAGCGCCAGGCGCGAGCCGCCGAGGCGGCGCGTGCCGAGGCCGATGCGGTGCCGGCGGGAGCCTCCGCATGATCGGTGCCCGCCACGAGGCACCGCCGCGGTCCGCGGCGCAGCCGCGCGTGCCGCACCCGCGCGCGCGGCCGGCCGGGCGCGGTACGCGCGCGCTGGACCGGGCGTCGCTGCGCCTGCAGGGCCTGTCGAAGCTGCCGGGCCTGGGCTGGCTGGCCAACGCGCGCCTGCTGGTCACGGTCGGGCTGGTGTCGATGGTGGTCAGCGCCCATCTGGTGGCCGGCTGGTTCGGGCTCATCCCGGACCCGCAGCGGCTGCGTGCCGAAGCTCGCGCGGCGGTGGCCGAGGTGGTCGCCGCCGGCAGCATGGGTGCGCTCGCAACCAACGATCGCCGCGCGGTCCGTGACCTGCTGCAGTTCGCGATCGAGCGCAACCCCGACCTGCGTTCGGGCGCGGTGCGGCGCACCGACGGCGCGATCGTCGTGCAGGCGGGCCCGCACGACGTTCACTGGACGATCGGCGATCGCGACGCCTCGAGCGCCACCCAGATCGCGGTGCCGCTGTACGCCGACGGCCGGCGCTGGGGCCGCCTGGAGCTTGCATTCGAGCCGCCGCGCGGCGGACCGTTCGCGATGCTGCTCGAGGCGTCGACGCTCGCGCTCGTGCTGATCGCGCTGTCCTGCTTCGCCGGGTTCTGGCTGTACCTCGGCCGGATGCTGCAGCAGCTCGACCCGTCGCGGGCCGTGCCCGAGCGGGTGCGCAACGCGCTCGACACGCTTGCCGAGGGCCTGCTGCTGGTCGATGCGCAGGGGCGCATCGTGCTCGCCAACGCGTCGCTGTGCGAACTGCTCGGCAAGTCCGGCGACGCGCTCGCCGGCAAACCGGCGGGCGATCTCGGCTGGTGCGCGGACGACGGCTCGCCGATCGGCGTCGCCGCGCTGCCGTGGTCGGTCGCGCTCGCCGAGCGGCGCGTGCTGCGGCTGCTTCCGGTCGGGCTGCCGGACGCCTCGGGCGAGCCGCGACGCTTCCTCGCCAACTGCGCGCCGGTGGGCGCGGACGAGGGGCTGCCGCCCGCCGGCGTGCTGGTGAGCCTGGACGACGTGACCGAGCTGCGCCGCAAGGAGGCGCTGCTGCGCGAGGCCACCGAGCGCGCCGAGCAGGCGAACCGGGCCAAGAGCGACTTCCTGGCGAACATGAGCCACGAGATCCGCACGCCGATGAACGCGATCCTGGGCTTCACCGAGATGCTGCGCCGCGGCCGCGTACGCGACGCGGTCCAGGCGCGCCGGCACCTGGACACGGTGCACGCCAACGGCGCGCACCTGCTCGCGCTGATCAACGACATCCTGGACCTGTCCAAGGTCGAGGCCGGGCAGATGGAGGTCGAGCGGATCGCGTGCGCACCGCACCGCGTGATCGCCGACGTCCTCGAGGCCATGGCGGTGAAGGCCGCCGAGAAGGGCATCGGGCTGCGCCGCGTGGTGGACGGTCCGGTCCCCGCCGAGGTCCTCGGCGATCCCGCGCGGCTGCGTCAGATCGTCACGAACCTGGTCGGCAACGCGATCAAGTTCACGTCGCAGGGCGAGGTCGTGGTCACCGAGACGTGGATCCCGCCGCAGGCCGGGCGGCCGCCGCGGCTGTCGATCGCGGTGAGCGACACCGGCATCGGCATTCCGGCCGACAAGCTCGGCGTGATCTTCGAGCCGTTCGTGCAGGCCGAGTCGTCGACCGCGCGCCGCTTCGGCGGCACCGGGCTCGGGCTGTCGATCAGCCGCCGGTTCGCGCGTGCGATGGGCGGCGACATCGTGGTCGACAGTGAGCCGGGACGCGGCAGCCGGTTCACCGCGTGGATCGATCCGGGGCCGCTCGCGCACCGCGCGCTGCTCGAACCGGCGCAGGCGCTGGCCGACGTCGAGGCGGCCACGCCCGGCTGGAGCGGCGGCTGGCGGTTCCCGCCGCGCCAGCTGCTGGTGGTCGACGATTCCGCCGAGAACCGCGAACTGGTCGCGCTGGCGTTGCAGGACAGCGGTCTGGTGGTCGTGCAGGCCGATTCCGGCCACGCGGCGCTCGCGCAGGTCGCACGCGCGGCGCCCGACATGATCCTCATGGACATGCAGATGCCGGGCATGGACGGCTACACCGCGACCCGGCGGCTGCGGGACTCGGGCCTGACCGTCCCGATCTACGCGTTCACCGCGCATGCGCTGCGCGGCTTCGAGCGCGAGATCCAGGAAGCCGGCTGCGACGGACACCTCACCAAGCCGATCGACATCGAGGCGATGCTCGAGACCCTGGCGGCGCGGCTGGGCGGCGAGCGCACGGCCGCGCCGGCCGGATCGCCGACCGACGCGGGCACGCTGCTGGTCGCCGGTGCCGCCGCCGCCACCGGCCGCACCGCGGACCCGCAGGTCGGCGCCGGCCCGCGGCCCGCCCGACCGCTGGTGTCCCGGCTGGCCGGCCAGGCGCGGTTCGCGTCGGTGGTCGACAGCTTCGCGCGGCGCCTGCCCGGCCGCGTCGCCGAGCTGCGCGCCGCGTTCGAGGCGGGCGACGCCGCCGCCTTCGCCGAGATCGCGCACTGGCTGAAGGGCTCTGCCGGATCGGTCGGCTTCGACGCGTTCACGTCGCCGGCGCGCGAGGCCGAACTCGCCGGGCTGGCCGGCGACCTCGAGGCCGCACGCGAGCCGCTGCGCACGATCGCGTCGCTCGCCGAACGGTTGGCGGCGCCCGCCGACCTGACCGCCGGCGCCTGACGATGGACCCGCACGCGCCCGCCGCCGCCGCGGCCCCGACCTTGGAGCGCCCCCCGACGCCCGCGGCGCGGGCGGCCCCGGCGGAGCCGCGAACGGCGCCGACGCCGGCCCGACTCGCCGCGCCTGCCGCCGACGGCGATCGTCAGCCGCTGATGAACGCGTCGGTGATGATGATCGACGACGAGCCGATCCTGGTCGAGCTGGTGCGTGCGTTCCTCGAGGACGCCGGCTACCGTGAGTTCCGCGGCGAGACCGACCCGGTGGCCGCGATGGAACGGCTGCGCGCCGACCCGCCCGACGTGCTGCTGCTCGACCTGATGATGCCCGGGCTGTCCGGCTTCGAGGTGCTGCGCCAGGTCCGCGCCGATCCGCAGACCGAGATGATGCCGGTGATCGTGATGACCTCGGCGAGCGACGCGCGCACCAAGCTGCGCGTGCTCGAGCTCGGTGCGACCGACTTCCTCGAGAAGCCGGTCGACCCGAGCGAGCTGGTGCTCCGGCTGCGCAACACGCTCGCCTTCAAGGCCTACCGCGACCGCAGCGCCTGGTTCGACATCCCGACCGGCCTGCCGAACCGGCGACTGACGATCAGCCAGACCGCGAGCGTGCTTCGCCGGCGCGCCCGCGACGGCGGCACCTGCGCGCTGATCCTGGTCGAGGTCGGCCGCCTGCGCCAGCTCAACGAGACGCTCGGGCACCGCGCCGCCGATGCCGCGGTGCGCGTGATCGCGCAGCGCATCCAGCGCTGCCTGCGCGACGGCGACGCGGTCGGCCGCACCGGCGAGGCCGATCACGACGCGGTGGTCTCGCGCGCGGGCAACGACGAGTTCGTCGCGCTGATGCCGAACCTCAAGCGACTCGAGGACGCGGCGACGATCGCGCGCCGCGTGCTCGAGGCCGCGAGCGGGCCGGTCTCGATCGATCGCCAGGACTGGTATCCGGTGGTGTCGATCGGCATCGCCGCCGCGCCCGCCGACGCCGACGAGGCCGAGGCGCTGCTGCGCTGCGCGCGCGCCGCGGCCGCCGCGGTGCGCGATCGTCCCGGGGGCGGATTCGGCTACTACTCGGCGGCGCTCAACGAGGCATCGGTGGCGCGGATGCGGACCGAGGCGCAGCTGCGCCGCGCGCTCGAGCGCCGCGAGTTCGAGCTGCACTACCAGCCCAAGGTCGACGTCGCGCGCCGCGCGATCGTCGGCTGCGAGGCGCTGGTGCGCTGGCGCCATCCCGAACGCGGTCTGGTGACGCCGCACGAGTTCATCACGATCGCCGAGAAGGCGGGGCTGATCGTCGACCTGGGCTCGTGGGTGCTCGGCGAGGCGTGCCGAGCCGCCCGCCGCTGGTACGACGCGGGCTGCCCGGTGCGGGTCTCGGTGAACGTCGCGAGCCCGCACTTCCGCGATGGCCGGCTGCTCGAGGATGTCGAGCGTTCGCTCGCCGACAGCGGGCTGCCGCCCCACTACCTGACCCTGGAGCTCACCGAGAGCATGCTGATGGGTCCGGCCGACGAGTGGCTGGCGCCGATGCAGCGGCTCAAGGCGCTCGGCGTATCGCTCTCGCTCGACGACTTCGGCACCGGCTACTCGTCGCTCGCGTACCTGCGACGGATGCCGATCGACGAACTCAAGGTGGACCGCTCGTTCGTGGCCGGACTGCCGGACGACGAGGAGAACGCGGCGATCGTGCGCGCGGTGGTCGCCCTCGCCGACAGCCTGGACCTGACGGTGGTCGCCGAGGGCGTGGAGACGCCGGGGCAGGCCGCGTACCTGCAGTCGGTGGGCTGCGTCACCTGCCAGGGCTGGCTGTACGCGCGGGCCGAGCCCGAGGCCGAGTTCGTCGCGCAGCTGCGCGCCGGCGCTCTCGGGGCATGAGCGCCGCGCCTGCGGCCCGCGGCGTGCGCGCCGCGGACGGCACTTCGGTGCTCGGGCTGTGCGGCCCGCGCCGCCCCACGTACACTCGGGGCCTCGTCGACCGTCCGTCCGACCCATGGCCCGTCGCCCGCCGTTTGCAGGATCGACCCGGAGGGTGTTCGCGGCGGCCATGGTCGCGTGGCCCGCGGTCGCGTCGGCGCAGCCGGTCGCCGACCACGCCGCCTGCGCGGCGCTCGCCGACGATCGCGAGCGCCTGGCTTGTCACGATCGCGCGAGCGGGCGCGGTGCGCCGGCCCCGGCGAGCGCACCGGCGGGCGCCGCACCGCCGCCGTCGGCCGCGACCGCGCCGCGGGCGGCCGACGCGTCCGAGCGCGTGCGTCGCGACGCGCCGCGCCGGTTGCCGGGCACGCTCGGCGAGCGCTGGGAGCTCGACCCCGAGACCAAGCAGGGCCGGCTCGTGCTGCGCCCGTACAAACCCACCTACGTGCTGCCGGTGCACTGGAGCAGCGACGTGAACCAGCAGCCCCGCAGCGACGGGCCGGGCAACACGGTGCCGGTGGCGGTCCCGATCAAGCCGATCGAGGCGGCCTTCCAGCTCAGCCTGAAGTCCAAGCTGCTCGAGACCGTCGGCGGCACGAACGTCGACCTGTGGCTGGGCTACACGCAGCTGTCGCACTGGCAGGTCTACGCCGCGAGCCTGTCGCGGCCGTTTCGCGAGACCAACTACGAGCCCGAGGTGTTCGCGGTCTGGGGCGTCGACCAGCCGGTGCTCGGCTGGCGCGCACGGCTGCTCGGCCTGTCGCTGGTGCATCAGTCCAACGGCCGGGGCGAGCCGCTGTCGCGCAGCTGGAACCGCGTGATCGCGACCCTGGGCGCGGAGCGCGGCGACTGGTCGGTGCTGGTGCGCCCCTGGTGGCGGCTGCCCGAAGATCCGGCGACCGACGACAATCCGGGCATCGAGGACCACGTCGGCCGCGGCGAGCTGATCGTGATGCGGCGCGCCGGCGCGCACCTGACCACGCTGCAGGTGCGTCACTCGCTGCGCGGCGGCGAGCGCTCGCGCGGCAGCGTGCAGCTCGACTGGGCGTTTCCGGTCTCGAGCGTGCTGAGGGGCCACCTGCGGCTGTTCACCGGCTACGGCGAGACGCTGATCGACTTCAACCACCGCCAGACCACGATCGGCCTGGGCGTGTCGTTCGCCGAGTGGCTGTGACCGGCCTGACCGCGCAGCGCGCCCGCGGGCCCGGCGACCGCGCGGGCGGGCGCGGCGTCGTGTGCGGGATCGGCTGCGGCGTCGCGTGCGGGATCGCACGCGGCTGACCCCGATGGACGGCTGGCCCGGTCCGCTGCTGCGCGTCGCCGCCGACGCGGTGCTGCTCGTGCACGCGACCTTCGTCGCGTTCGTCGTGGCCGGCGGCTGGTTCGCGCTGCGCTCACCGCGGCTCGCGTGGCTGCACCTGCCGGCCGCGGCCTGGGGCGCGGCGATCTCGTTCGGGGGCTGGCTCTGCCCGCTGACGCCGCTCGAGGTCGCGCTGCGCCGCGCCGCGGGCGAGGCCGGCTGGGCCGGCGGCTTCCTCGAGCACTACCTGCTCGCCGCGCTGTACCCGGAGGGGCTCACGCGCGGCGTGCAGGCGGCGCTCGGCGCGGGCGTGATCGCGGCCAACGTGCTGCCTTACGCGCTGCTGATCGCCCGGACGCGCCGGCGCGCCGCCTGAGGCCGCCGTGGTTGCGTCGGTGGAACGATCGGCGCGGCGCGGCGGCAGCGCGACCTGACGGCGCGGCGCGCTGCGCGCGCTACCATCGCGGCGACGTCCCACGGGAGCGGCGGCATGCGCATCGGCGACGGGTTGCGGGGCAGGCGGGTGCTGGTCACCCAGAGCGACGACTTCATGGGCCCGGTGCTGGTACGTACCTTCGCCGAACACGGCGCGGAGGTGACCGGCGTGCCGGGTCCGCTCGCCGCGCCCGGTGCGGTCGCGGCCGCGGTCGAGCGCGCCGGCCGCATCGACGTGCTGATCGCGAACCTCGCGGTGCCCGCGCCGTCCACCCGCGCCCACGAGGTCGACGACGACGAGTGGCGGCACGTGTTCGCGCACCTGGTCGACCCGCTGCCGCGGCTCGCCCGGGCGGTGCTGCCCGGCATGCTCGAGCGCCGCTCGGGCAAGGTGGTGGTGATGGGCAGCGCCACCGCGCTGCGCGGCCAGAAGCGCACGTCGACCTACGCAGCCGCGCGCGGCGCGCAGCTCGCCTGGGCCCGCGCGGTCGGCGTCGAGGTCGCGCCGTCGAACGTGCACGTGAACCTGATCGCGCAGAACTTCGTCGAGAACCCCACGTACTACGGTCCCGAGGTGCAGGCGCTGCCGGCCTTCCAGGAGCGGCTGCGCCGCGAGGTGCCGCTCGGGCGGCTCGCGCGGCCGCAGGAGGACGCGCTGTTCGCGGTGTTCCTCGCCAGCGGCGAGGTCGAGTTCTTCGCCGGCCAGGCGATCCCGTTCGCGGGCGGCTGGGCGTGAGCGGCGCATCGGCCGGTGCGGCCCTGCCGCACGCGCTGTTCGTGTCGCACGGCTCGCCGACGCTGCCGTTCGACGACGTGCCGGCGCGCGGCTTCCTGCGCGGCCTGGGCGCCCCGCTTGCGGCCGTGCGCGCGATCGTCGGCGTGTCCGCGCACACGATCGGTGGGGGCGTCGTCGTGGGCTCGGCGCCGAGGATGCACGCGGTGCACGACTTCGGCGGGTTCCCGGACGCGCTGTACCGGCTGCGCTACGACCCGCCGGGCGACGCGGCGCTCGCCTCGCGGGTGGCCGCGCGGCTGTCCGCCGCCGGCGTCGCGCCGCTGTCGCAGGCGCCGATCGACGGCCTGGACCACGGCCTGTGGGTGCCGCTGTCGCTGATGTTCCCCGAGGCGCGGGTGCCGGTCGTGGTGGTGTCGCTGGATGTCCGGCTGGATGCCGCACACCACCTCGCGGTCGGTCGCGCGCTGTACGGCCTGCGCAGCGAGGGCGTGCTGGTGCTCGGATCGGGGTCGATCACCCACAACCTGCGCGACGTGCGCGTCCGGGCGATCGGCGCGCCGGTCGAGCCGTACGCGCAGGCGTTCACCGACTGGGCGGTCGCGACGGTCTGCGCCGGCGACGCGGACGCGCTGGTCGGCTGGCCGCAGGCGCCGCACGCCGCCCGCGCGCACCCCAGCGCCGAGCACTTCGTGCCGCTGCTGGTCGCCGCCGGGGCCGGCGGCACGCGCGGTGCGGGGGTGCTGCTGCACGCGAGCTTCACCTTCGGGGTGCTGGGGATGCACGCGTTCGCGTTCGGCTGAACCGGCGTTCCGGCCGGGCGGGGGCGCCCCGTTCCGGCGCCCGATCCGGGCCCGGCCGGTTCGCGGGGCGTCAGCCGATCACGTTGCCCTCGATCACGCGGCGGCCCTCGGCCAGCCGCGCGACCGACAGGTCCGACAGGTCCAGCGTGCGCCAGCCGCCGGTCAGCAGCATCTCGGCCACGCCGCGGCCGGCCGCGGGCGCCTGCTGCATGCCGTGACCCGAGAAGCCGGTGGCGATGTGCAGGTTGCGCAGCGCCGGATGCGGGCCGAGCAGCGCGTTGTGGTCCCACAGGTTCATCTCGTAGTAGCCGGCCCACGCGCGCTCGACGCGCAGCGCCTCGAAGGCCGGCACGCGGTGCGCGAGCGCGGCCCACAGCGTCTCGTCAAACGCGTTCAGGTCCGGCTCGAGCGGCAGGTCGTCGTCGTCCTGCGCGGGGGTCGTGCCGCCGATGAAGCGGCGCGGCGCGTCCGGGCGGCCCTCGGGCCGGAACCAGAAGCCGCTCGGGTCGATCACCAGCGGGCAGCCGGGCAGCGGCGTCGGGCACGACATCACGAAGACCGTGCGGCGCCGCGCGTGCACCGGCAGCGCGATGCCGGCGCGCGCGGCGAGCGGGCGCGACCAGGCGCCGGCGGCCAGCACCGCGTGCCCGCAGGCGAGCCGCGTGCCGTCGCCCAGCCGCAGCGCGACCACCCGGTGGGCGGGGTCGACCTCGAACGCCGCGACCTCGGCGGCGATCAGCCGAGCGCCCTGAGCACGCGCGCGCCGCAGCAGCGCCGCATGCAGCGCCGGGCCGTCGAACCAGCCCTCGTGACCCTCGCCGAGCGCACCGAGCGCCAGATCCGACGCGCGCAGCCACGCGAAGCGCGCGGCGAGCTGCCGCGGCTCGAGCAGCGCGACCTCCGCGCCCTGCGCCCGCTGCACGGCGTTCTGGGCCGCGAGCGCGGGCGCGCCCGCGCCATCGGCGAGGTACAGGTAGCCGGGCGTGACCAGGCCGAGCGCGGGCGCATCGCCGTCGACCTCGAGCAGGCTCGGCGCGTCGTGCAGGAACTGCAGGCCGAAGCGCGAGATCCGCACGTTGACCGCGCTGGAGAACTGCACGCGGATCGAGCTCGCCGAGCGCTGTGACGACGCGAGCGCGAAGCCCGGGTCGCGCTCGAGCAGCACCACGCGCAGCGTCGGATCCATCCGCGTGAGCCAGTAGGCGACCGACGCTCCGGCCACGCCCGCGCCGACGATCGCCACGTCGACCGGCTCGCCGGCGCTCACCGTGCCCGCTCTGCGAGCGCCGCGTCGTGGACCAGCCGCGCGGCGACCGCGTCCTCCACCGCCTGGCCGAGCGCCTTGAACACCACGCGACGGCCGGCGGGCGGCGCCGCAACGGCGCCCGCGAGGATCTCGCCGATCTCGGCCGCGACGGTGACGCCCGAGCCGATCACGTCGCCCGCCTCGTGCTCGGCCGAGTGCCGGCTGTCGGCGATCACCACCGCATCGCGCATCGCGTCGTCGTCGAGCTCGCGCCAGGTCGGCCGCGGCGCGCCGACCGCGGCGACGAACGCGCCGGGTGCGAGCCAGGCGCCGCGCAGCACCGGCTCGGTCGCGTGGGTCACCGTGCAGATCACGTCGGCGCCGCGCACCGCGTCCTCGGCGCTCGCGCACGCGACCCCGCCCACGTCGGCGGCGCAGCGTGCGACGTTGGCCGGATCGCGGCTCCAGACGCGGATCCCGGTCACCGGCCGCACCGCCCGCAGCGCGAGCGCGTGGCTGCGCGCGAGCGCGCCGCTGCCGAGCATCGCGACCACCTTCGGGCCGGGCGGCGTGATCGCGTCGACCGCCACCGCGGTGACCGCGGCGGTACGGATCTCGGTGATCCACGTGCCGTCCATCGTCGCGAGCGTGCGGCCGGTGGCCGGGTCCATCAGCACGATTGTCGCGAGCAGCGTCGGCAGCCCGCGCGCCGCGTTGCCGGGCACCAGCGTGATCAGCTTGGTCGCGAGCGCATCGCCGATCAGCGCCGGCTTGAGGAACAGGAAGCCCTGCGCGTCGGGCAGGTCCATCACCGAGCGCAGCGGCTGCACGACGCGGCCGGCGGACAGCTCGACCAGCGCGTGCCGCATCGCGGGCAGCAGCCGCTGCAGCGGCAGCAGTCGGCGCACGTCGGCGTCGGTCAGGTGCAGGGGGGTCACGGCGTCCTCCGGGTCGGCCGCAGTGTAGCCCGCGGTTGCCGCGAGCCCGAAGGGCGTGCCTGCGGCCAGGCTCTACAATCCCGCGATGCACGCAGCCGATCCGAACGCCGAGGCCGGTCGCGCCGGATCGCACGGCGGCGGCGGGCCCGACGACGGCCCCGGACCGCCGCCCGCCGACCCCGGGCCGCACGGCGCGGACGCGCTCGGGGTCGCGCTCGGCGGAACGCGCGTCGCGCTGCTCGCCGCACGCGCGCTGTGGTGGCCCGACGAGCGCACGCTGTTCGTCGCCGACCTGCACCTGGGCAAGGCCGAGACCTTCCGCGCGCTCGGCGTGCCGGTGCCCGACGGACCCACCGTGGCGACGCTGCGCCGCCTGGACGCGCTGGTGCGCGCCCGCGACGCACAGCGCGTGGTCGTGCTCGGCGACCTGCTGCACGCCCGGCAGGCGCACGCACCGGCCACGCTCGGGCCGCTGGCCGCCTGGCGCGACGCGCATCCGCGGCTCGCGTGCGTGCTGGTGCGCGGCAACCACGACGATCACGCGGGCGAGCCGCCGGCCGCGCTCGGCATCGCGTGCGTCGATCCGGGCTCGCCGCTCGGGCCGTTCAGGCTGCACCACGCACCCGCCCCGCAGGCGGGCGGCGGGCCGCCGGGCGACGGCCACCGGCTGTGCGGCCACGTGCACCCCGCGGTACGCCTGCGCGGGCGGGCCGGCGACTCGATCCGGTTGCGCTGCTTCGTCGTCGGACGCGGGCAGACCGTGCTGCCCGCGTTCGGCGACTTCACCGGCGCCGCGTGCGTGACGCGCGGCCCCGACCGGCGCCTGGTCGCGATCGCCGGCGAACGGGTGTTCGAGCTGCCCCGGGTCGGCACGCCCGCGTGACCGGCCACCGGCCGCCCGTGGCGCCGGCGCGGCCCGGTCCGCCCGCCACGCCGCACCCATGGGTGCGGCTCGGCCCTGGGGGCGTTCCGGGAATCCGCGCACGCGACCGCGCCGGTCGGCGAATCCGGAACGCCACGTTCCGCGGACCGCCCCGGGCGCTACGATCGCGGCGCCCGGACCGGACGGGCCTGGAGACGCCATGAGCGACGGCGATACCCCCATCGAGATCCACCGCGGGCTGAAGGGCGTCTACTTCGACCGCTCCGAAGTCTGCGACATCGACGGCCGCAGGGGCGAGCTGCGCTATCGCGGCTACTCGATCCACGACCTGGCGCGGCACAGCACGTTCGAGGAGACCTGCTGCCTGCTGCTCGACGGCGACCTGCCGACCCGCGCGCGGCTGGACGCGTTCGATGCCGAGCTGCGGGCCGCGCGCACGCTGCCGGGCGAGGTGATCGACGTGATCCGCACGGTGCGCCATGCGCACCCGATGGACGTGCTGCGCACCGCGGTGTCGGCGCTGGCGGCGTTCGATCCGGACACCGCGGACGCGTCGCCGCAGGCGGTCCGCCGCAAGGGCCTGCGGCTGACCTCGCAGGTGCCGATCATCGTCGCGACCCACGAGCACCTGCGCAACGGCCGCCCCCCCGTGCCGCCCGACCCGGCGCTGCCGCACGCGGCGAACTTCCTGTGGATGCTGCAGGGCCGTCGCCCGAGCGAGGACGCCGCGCGGCTGATGGACGTCGACATGGTGCTGCACGCCGAGCACGGTTCGAACGCCTCGAGCTTCGCCGCCCGCGTGGTGGCGGGCACCGAGGCCGACCTGCACGCGGCGCTCACCGCGGCGATCGCCGCGCTGTCCGGACCGGCGCACGGCGGCGCCGCCGAGAACGTGATGCACATGGCGCGCGAGATCGGCGATCCCGCGAACGCGGCGGCGTACGTGCGGGCCAAGCGCGCCGCCGGCGAGCCGATCATGGGATTCGGCCACCGCGTGTATCGCGCCGAGGACCCGCGGGCGCGGCACATGCGCGACGGCGTCGAGCGGCTGTCGCGCGAACTGGGGCAGCCGCAGTGGTACCGCATCCTCGAGGCGCTGGTCGCGGCGATGTCGCGCTACGCGCGGCTGGGGGTGGCGGTCAACGTCGACTTCTACGCGGGCGTCGTCTACTACCTGAACGGCATCGCGCCCGACCTGTTCGTGCCGATCTTCGCGGCGGGGCGCACGCCGGGCTGGACGGTGTCGGTGCTCGAGCAGACCCGCAGCAACATCCTGATCCGGCCGCTGACCCAGTACGTCGGGCCGCCACCGCGCGCCTACGTGCCGATCGCCGAACGCGGCTGAGGCCGGCCTCCCGGGGCAAGCGCCGGCCGCGGCCGGGCGGTCCGCCCCCAGCGTCGCGGCGGCCCGCGCCCCGAGCCCGGCGCCGCGACCCGCGCTCAGCCCAGCAGCAGGCGCGCCGCGCCCACCACGTCCTCGACGCTCGCGCCGCGCGACAGGTCGCCCACCGGCTTCGCGAAGCCCTGCAGTACCGGACCGATCGCGGTCGCGCCGGCGAGGACCTGGACGAGCTTGTAGGCGATGTTGCCCGAGTCCAGGTCCGGGAAGACCAGCACGTTGGCCCGCCCGGCGACCTCGCTGCCGTCCGGCACCTTGCGCGCGGCCACCGACGCGACCAGTGCCGCGTCCGCCTGCAGCTCACCGTCGATCGCCAGGCCGGGGGCGCGCTCGCGGACGATCGCCAGCGCGGCGCGCACCTTGTCGACGCGCGGATGGCTCGCGCTGCCGCGCGTCGAGAACGACAGCAGCGCGACCCGCGCGGGCGCCTCGAGCACGCGCTGCGCGGTCGCCGCCGATGCGATCGCGATGTCGGCGAGCGCGGCGGCGTCCGGCTCGACGTTCACGCCGCAGTCGGCGAAGACCAGCCGGCGCGGCGGCCGGTCGTCGCGGCCGGGCACGGTCATCAGGAAGTAGCTCGACGGCGTGGCGACGCCCGGCGCGAGGCCCACGGTCATCAGCGCGGCCTCGATCACGCGGCCGGTCGGATGCGCGGCACCGGCGAGCATCGCGTCGGCGTCGCCGCACGCGAGCATCATGCCGGCCAGCGGCAGCGGTCGGCGCAGCAGCCGCTGCGCGACGCCGGGGCGGGTGCCCGCCCGGCGTCCGAGGTAGGCGGCGACGTAGCGGTCGATCCCTTCGATCCGCTCCGGGTCGATCGCCTCGAGCCGGTCGGTGCACACGCCGGCGCGGCGCGCCGCGGCGTCGATCTCGGACCAGGCTCCGAGCAGCAGCGGCCGTGCGAGGCCCGAGTCGAGCAGGCGCCGCGCCGCGGCGACGATGCGTTCGTCGCCGCCCTCGGGCAGCACGATGCGACGGTTGGGCGGGGTCATCGGAGCGCGATGGTGGACCCCGGCTGCCGCGCGACGCAAGCGCGCGCGTTGCGCGCGGGCACAATACGCTGCTGAGCGCCCCCGCGAGCCGCCCGTGCCCGATCCCCTCGCCCCCTTCCGTGCCCCGCCCGACCGCGCACGCGCGCTGGACAACTATCGCCGCGTCGCGGCCGGCTACGACCTCACCTGCGGGCGCATCGCCCCGATCCGGATGCGCACCGCCGCGCTGCTCGCGCTGCGCGAGGGCGAGCACGTGCTCGACGTCGCCTGCGGCACGGGCCCGATGCTGCCGGTGCTCGCGCGCGCGGTGGGTCCCGCGGGGCGGGTCACCGGCATCGAGCAGAGCCCCGAGATGGCGGCGCAGGCCCGCGACCGCGCGCGCGAGACCGGGCCCTCGGTGCAGGTCCTCGAGCGCGCGCTCGAGGAGGTGCGCGCACTGGAGCGGCCCGCGGACGCGGTGCTGATGTGCTGGACCCACGACGTGCTGCAGTCGCCCGCCGCACTGGAGGCGCTGCTCGCGCTGGTGCGACCGGGCGCGCGGATCGCGATCGCCGGCATGGTCACGCTGCCGTGGGGGTGGGGCTGGCCGGTCAACGCGGTCAACCTGTGGCGCGCGCGTCCGTACATGACCACGTTCGCGAACCTGGACGCCCCCTGGCGCGGGCTGGTCGCGCGCGGCGCGAGCCTGCGCGTGGTCGAGCGCACGCTCTGGGGCACCGCCTACGTCGCGCACGGCACGCTGCGCCCGGTCGACGGGCGCGCCGCGGCCGGTCCGCACGCGCCGCGGGCGGGCCGATGAGACGGCCCGGGTCGACCCCCCGTCGATCGAAGGACGGGGCGGGCGGCGCGGCCGCCGGATCGGACGCGACCGTGCGTACGGTCGTCGCGGTCGCGGCGGCGGCGCTGCTGATCAACGGCCTGCTGTCGATGCGCAACCTGTGGCCCACGCCGCTGGTCGTGCCCGACGCGCGGCTCGCCCCCGAGGCGGTGCTCGCATGGTGCGTGCTGCTGGTCGCGGTCCGCGCCGGCCGCGCCGGGCCGCGGGCGTGCGCGGTGCTCGCAGTCGCGACGCTGGCGCTGGTGGTCGGGCGCTACGCCGACGTCACCGTGCCCGCGCTCTTCGGCCGCAGCCTCAACCTGTACTGGGACGGGCGCCAGATCCCGCGCTTCGTGTCGGTGATCGCGCAGCACGGATCGGTGCCGTTCGCGGTGGCGACGGTGCTCGGCGCGCTCGGTGCGCTGGGCGTCGCGGGCGTGCTGCTGTACCGCGCGCTGCGCTGGTCGTGGCGCGTGCTCGCGCGGCACGCGGCGCCGCGCGCGCTGCGGTCGCGGACCGCGATGCTCGCCACGGGGGCCGCGCTCGCGCTGGTGGTCGCGAACTACGCCGGCGTGCGGGCCACCTGGCCGGTGGTGTCCAAGCCGGTGCTGCCCACCTGGATCCGCCAGGCGGACCTGCTGATCACCGCGTTCTCGCCGTCGCGGCTCGCGGCCGCGCTGCCGGCCTCGCCGGCGTTCGACGGCGGGCTGTCCGCGCTGCGCGGCGCCGACGTCAGCCTGGTGTTCCTCGAGTCCTATGGCGCGGTCGCCTACGACGACGCCGAGCTGCACCGCCGCCTCGCGCCGGGTCGCGCGCGCGTCGTGGCGGCGGCCGCGGATTCCGGGCGCCGCGTGGTCTCGGCCTTCGTCACCTCGCCCACCATCGCCGGGGCGTCCGAGCTCGCGCACCTCGGCCTGCTGTCCGGACTCGACCTGTCGGACCCGCTGCGCCACGACCTGCTGCTCACCACCGAGCGCCCGTCGCTGGTGTCGCACTTCCGCCGCCACGGCTGGCGGACCTACGGGCTGTACCCGGCGCTGTCGTGGGACTGGCCCGAGCGCAGCCACTACGGCTTCGACGTGTTCCTGGACGGCCGCGATCTCGGCTGGACCGGGCCGAAGCTCGGCCCGTGGTGGATTCCCGACCAGTACACGATCGCGCGCTTCGAGCAGCGCTTCCCGGCCTCGGGCGACGCGCCACCCCGGTTGCTGTTCTTTCCGACGATCACCAGTCACGCGCCCTTCGTGCCGGTACCGCCGTATCAGCCCGACTGGGCGCGGATGCTGAGCGACGCCCCGTACGACGCGGCCGAGGCGGCGCGCGCGCTCGCCCAGCGCGTCGACTGGCTCGACATGCGGCCGGGCTACGCGGGGATGATCGCCTACACCTACGACTGGGTCGCCGGGTGGCTCGCGCGGCCGCGGCCTCGGCGCGAGCTGGTCCTGATGCTCGGCGACCACCAGCCCACCAGCGGGGTCACCGGTCCGGGGGCGCGCTGGGACGTGCCGGTGCACGTGGTCAGCGACGACCCGGAGCTGCTCGAGCGGTTCGTCGCCGCGGGCTTCGTGCCCGGCATGGAGCCCGCGCCCGCGGCGATCGGCGCGCTGCACGAGCTGACCGCGCTGCTGCTGTCGGTGCTCGACGGCCGGCCGGCGCCGTCCGTGAAGCGGTCGGCGGGGCCGCCCGGCTGAGCGGCGATCGGACGCGGGCGCATCGCTGCGGCCCGTGGCTGCGCGCCGTCGTCCACCGCGCCGCGCTCGCCGCTCGCCGGTCGCCGTCGACCGCGGGTGCGGCGGTCGGCCCACCGGTCCGCGTCCCCGCGGACACTGCGCATGGTGCCCCTGTCGGGCCCGAGAGAGGGACCCATGCCCCTGCGCACGCTGATGGTGAGCGCCTGCAGCAGCGTCTACTTCGCCGACTGGCTCGACATGCTCGACAGCGTCGAGGCGCTCGGCCTGCGCGAGGCCTTCGACTGCGGGCTGATCGACCTGGGCCTCACCGACGAGCAGGTCGCGCTCGTCCGCGCGCGCGACGTGCAGCGGGTCGAAGGCACCTGGCCGTTCGAGCCGCCGCGCGACAAGCGCGAGCGGCACCACATCGGCTTCGGCGGCAAGCCGTTCCTGCCCCGGTACTTTCCCGGCTACGAGATGTACGCGTGGATGGACGCGGACACCTGGGCGCAGACGCCGATCTTCTGGGAGCGGGTGCGCGACGGCGCGCTGCGCGACGGCGCGTCGTTCCCGTGGGAGGTGGACGCCGACTACGGGCCGGTGGCCTGGCACCTGTACCGGTGGCTGCTCGGCAACACCTGGCTCGGGCTGCGCAACCCCGCGACCGCGTGGCGGGTCGCGACCGCGCCCATCATCAACCACGGGATCTTCGCGATGCGCGCCGACAGCCCGCTGTGGGGCGAGTGGCAGCAGCTGATCGCCGAGATGGTCGGGCGGGCGCAGAAGATCGTCGCCTTCGACCAGCTGTCGCTCGCGGTGCTGCTGTTCGAGCGCAAGCACCGCTGGGACGGACCGGACGCGACCCACAACTGGAGCTGCCAGCGCGCGGTGCCGGCGTGGGACGCCGGGCGACGGCTGTTCGTGAGCCCCAGCGCCCCGCACCGGGTGATTCACGCGCTGCACCTGACCAACTACACGCGCGGCCGGATGCTTCGGCTGCGCGGCACCGACGGCGCGAGCTTCGAGGGCACGCTGCATCCGCCCGGCGGGCACATGGACCGGCGCGTGCGCGGACGGTCGGCCGAGTCGCGGCCGCACCCGGAGCTCGCCGCCGGCTAGACCTCGTGCCGGGTCAGCCGCGCGCTTCGCGCAGGCGTCGCACGGTGGCGTCGATCAGCGCGCGCGCGATGCTCAGCCGCGGCGGCAGCTGCGGCAGCGCGTCCAGGGCGAACCAGCGGGCGTCGGCGAGCTCGGACGGATCCGGGCGCAGATCGCCGCCGTCGTACTCGGCGGTGAACGCGATCATCAGCGAGTGCGGGAACGGCCAGCTCTGGCTGCCGAAGTAGCTCGGCTCGCGCACCCGCACGCCGGTCTCCTCGTGCACCTCACGCGCGATGCATTCCTCGAGGGTCTCGCCCGCCTCGACGAAGCCGGCGAGCGCGCTGTAGCGGCCGGGCGGGAAGTTCACCCCGCGGGCGAGCAGCAGTTCGTCGCCGCGCGTGACCAGCGTCATCATCGCCGGGGCGATCCGCGGATACACGGTCAGACCGCACGCCGGACAGCGCTTGGCGCGCTCGCGGGCGGCCTGCTCGGTGGGCGTGCCGCACGCGCCGCAGTGCCGGTGCGTGCGGTCCCACTCGAGCATCTGCACCGCGCGCATCGCGATCGACATCGCGTCGTCGTCCAGGGTGCCGAACCACTGCCGCAGCCCGGCCGCGCGCAGCCCCTGCGGCAGCGCATCCGCCGCCAGCGGCTCGGGCAGCGCGACCGCGAGATGGTCGCCGTCGGTGCGCCGGCCGATCGGCTGCACGCGCGCCGCCTCCAGGCCGAGCGCGCGCCAGGCACGCCAGCGCAGCGGGGTCGGCCGGTCGATCGGCAGCACCATCGCGTCGCCGCAGAAGACGTGCACGATCGCATCGTCGTGCAGCGCGAGGTCGAGGGCGGGGCGGAAGTCGTCGGGCGTACGGATCATGCGCGGCGCGGGAGGCAGGCGACCGGGGATTGTCCCACGCCGCGTCCGCCGCCCGCCGGTGCACCGGCGCCGGTGACCGTCCGTCGCACGCGCCGCGCCGCGCCGCGCGGCGCTGGCGCCTCGGATCATGCACACTTCCGGCGGCGCGTCTGCGCGACGCGACCCATGACGAGGGATACCACGGTGCGACCTGCCCACCGAAGGACCGCAGCCCCCGCGGCGGTGCTGCTGTGCGCTGCGCTGACCCTGGCCGGATGCGGCGGCTCGGGCGGCGGCGGCACCACGGCCCCCGCCCCCGGGACCGCGCCGGCGCCCGGTCCCGCGCCCGCTCCGGGCGGTGGCCCGGCTCCGGCGCCCTCGCCGGCCCCCGGCCCGGCTCCGGCCCCGGCCCCGGCTCCGGCCCCGGCCCCGGCCCCGGCCCCCGCGCCGGGCAACGCGAACACCACCGCCACGACCACCCGCGCGGGCAGCGGCTGTCCGCTGGTGTTCTCGCTCACCAGTTCGCCGCTGCTGTCCGGCGCCGACCCGCTGTTCGCCCAGCAATGGCACCTGAGCAACACCGGCCAGAGCGGCGGTACCGTGGGCGAGGACCTGCGCGTGGTGCCCGCCTGGGCGACCACCCGCGGCCAGGGCGTGCGCGTGGCGATCATCGACGACGCGATCGAGGTCACCCACCCGGACCTGCGGCCCAACCACGTCGACGGCGCCAGCCTGAGCTACCGGGCGGGCAACCGCGGCAGCGTCTGGCCGGTCCCGTGCACCAGCGACGAGAGCCACGGCACCGCGGTCGCCGGGCTGCTGCTCGCCCGCGACGGCAACGCGGCCGGCGTGTCCGGCGTCGCGCCCCGGGTGTCGTTCGTCGCCTACGACGCGCTGTCGAGCAACGTGGACTCGGACGTGGCCGAGGCGCTGACCCGCGCCTCCGACGTCACCGCGATCTACCACAACAGCTGGGGTTCGCCGGACGACGGCGCGCTGCACCCCTCGGGGGCCGCCTACCTCGCCGCGATCGAGTCCGGCCTGACGACCGGGCGCGGCGGCCGCGGCGCGGTCTACGTGTTCTCGGCGGGCAACGGCGGCTGCTACCGGACCCGCAGCGGGGTCTGCGTGGACGACGACGCGAATTACGACGGCGTGGTCAACGTGCGCGGCGTGATCGCGGTCTGCGCGGTCGACCACACCGGCCAGCGCTCGGCCTACAGCGAGCCGGGAGCGAACCTGATGGTGTGCGCGCCGTCCTCGGGGAGTTCGCCGAACGTGACCACCACCGGCGTCAACGCGACCTACCGGAACGACTTCAGCGGCACGTCGGCCTCGGCGCCGATGGTCTCCGGCGTGGTCGCGCTGATGCTCGCGAACAACCCGAACCTCACCTGGCGCGACGTGCAGTGGATCCTCGCGAACACCGCGCGGCGCAACGATCCGACCGACCCGGGCTGGGAGACCGCCTTCGGCGGCCGGCTCTTCAACCACAAGTACGGTTTCGGCACCGTCGATGCGCAGGCCGCGGTCGCGGCTTCCGCGGCGTGGCCGAGCGTCGGCGGCAGCGCCGCGCAGCTGAAGTGCGGGCCGTACTCCAGCGCGCCGAACCGGGCGCTGCTCGATCCGCTGTCGCCGTCGGGCACGCCTCAGCCGGTTGCCGACGCGATCGTCGTGGCCGGCTGTCCGATCGCCCAGATCGAGTGGGTCGAGGTGCGTCTGACCGCACCGCACAGCTACTCGGGCGACCTGCGCGTACGGCTGACCAGCCCGAACGCACAGGTGAGCCGGCTCGCGGACCCGCGCGCCTGCGCCGGCGGCTGCGGCAGCTTCGCCGACTGGCGGTTCGGTTCGATGCGTCACCTGGGTGAACCGGCCGCGGGCACGTGGACCCTCGAGGTCGCCGACCTGGTCGCGGTCGATACCGGCACCTTCCAGAGCTGGAGCATCACGTTCCATGGCCGCTGATCCCCTCCGTACCGCTCCCCGGCGCGCCGTGAGCGCGCTGACGTTCCTGCTCGTGCTTCAGGTCGGCGCTGCGGCCGCGGCCGGCGGCCCGGACGCACCGGTCGAGAAGCCCACCGCGGCCGCGCTGCCGGTGGCCGCCGCCAAGGGGCCGGGCGACGGGCCGGGCTGGTACGACGGCCGCACCTGGCGCCCGCTCACGCTCGAACCGGCGCTTCGCGCCGAATCCGGCGCGGCGGTCGGCAAGACCGTGGTGCTTCGGCGCGCGGTCGGGCCGGTGAAGGACTCCGACCCGGCGGCGGTGGTGCTGCGCGACGACGCCGGCCGTGCCCGGGTGCTGCCCGGTGGCGTGCTGGTGGTGCTCGCCCGCACACTGGACGACGAGGCGGCGCGCGCGCTGCTCGCTCGGCACGGGCTGGCGGGGGCGCGCCGGATCGCCGACGGCCTGTGGCGGGCGGATGCGCCCGCCGGCCTGGCTTCGCTCGAGATCGCCAACCGGCTCGCGACCTCCGGCGACTTCGAGTCGGCGCAGCCCGACTGGTGGGTCGAGCGGGTCAGGAAGTAGCGGCCGCGGGTCGCGCCGGGGGGTGGCGGCGGGGCCGTGACGCGCAGCCGCCCGGGACCGTTCCGAGACCGATCCGACCCGCAATCGACGCCGCGGCGCGTCGAGCGCGCGCCCGGGGCTGGGCAGACTTTCGGGGTCGACGGCGATGACGCCGCCGAGACCGGTCGCCTCCGGCGACCAACCCCCCGACCCCCCCTCTGCTCAGGAGCCGTCCATGAACCGCATCGTCCGCCTCGCCGCCCCGGTCGCCCTCGCGCTCGCCGCGTTCGGCGCGCAGGCCAGCCCGTCCACCCCCGCGCAAGGCGGTCGGGGGACTCCATCCGAGACGCCTCGTGCGTACGCCGTCCCGGTGCCTGGGGTCGGCCTGGGCGAGGTCGCGACCGGCGACCTCTTCTTTGCGCCGCTGCCGGCCGCCACGGCGTCTCACACGACGCCCACCCCGGGTGCCGGCAGGATCGCCAGCCAGGTCGTGGTTGGCGCCTGAGACACCCTGCGTCAACCCCCCGGCGCTTGAAGGATGAGCCGAGCGCTGTTGTGGAGCGCTGGGTCGGGCCCGGCATCACGCGGCCCGTGCCCGGCGCCGAGCCGGGCACGGGCCACGGCGCTCACCGGGCCGGGTGCAGGCCGCCCCCGGCGGCCATCGCCGCCCGGCCGCCGGCCGCAGCCAGCCCGTCGATCACCAGGCCGCGGCGCAGGTAGGTGGGCCGCTCCAGTTCGCGCGCGTGCGCACCGGACAGCACCGCGCCGTCCGGGCCGCGGTGCGCGGTTCCGCCGCGCAGACGCCGCCGCCACAGCGCGCCGCGCCATTCGATCAGTGTGTTCATCGCCTTCTCCGGTGCAGGCCGGGCGTCGCCGGACACTGTAAGCATCGACAGTAGTCCGAAGTACTGTACGCATCGACAGCCCTGGCCGCAAGGCCGGCGATGCGCCGGCGCGACGCGGCGGCCCGGCCGGCGCGCGCTCAGACGTCCAGCGGCGCGTCGAGCGCGGCCCGCGGCGTCGGGTTCTCGGCGCGCCCGATGCCGGCGTAGCGGGCGAAGTCGCGCGGCTCGAGCACCCGGCGCCCGTCGACCACCAGCGGCGTGCGCCCCAGCTCGTGCAGCACGCCCGCCAGCGCCCCGAACTGCGGCCAGCGCGTGACCAGCACGACCACCTCGGCGTGCGCGAGCGCCGTGCGCAGGTCGGGTGCGAAGCGCACGCCGGCGAGCTCGGGCAGGCGGTCGGCGCCGGTCGCGGGTCCGACCACCGGGTCGTAGGCGGTGATCCCGGCGCCGCGCGCGCGCAGCCGTGCGATCACCGGGAAGGCGGGCGACTCGCGGGTGTCGTCGGTGTCCGGCTTGAACGCCAGACCGAGCACGGTCACCGGCACGCCGGCCAGCCGGGGACGGTGGGCGTCGACCAGCGCGAGCAGCTCGTCGGGCTGACCCGCGTTGACCGTGAGCACCGCCCGCAGCAGCGGCACCGCCACCCCGAGCGACTCGCCCTGTGCGGCGAGCGCGGTCACGTCCTTCGGCAGACAGCTGCCGCCGAACCCGCATCCCGCCTCGAGGAAGCCCGCGATCGGCGCGCGCACCTCGCGCCCGTCGGGCAGCCGCGTGGTGAAGTACTGCGCCGCGTGCACGCCGCGGGTGACCTCGGCGATGTCCACGCCCGGCAGCCGCCGGGCGATCCGCGACAGCTCGTTGGCGAAGGAGATCATCGTCGCGAGCGCCGCGTTCGACGCGTACTTGATCATCTCCGCGGTCGCGTTGTTCGTGCGGATCACCGGCACGTCCGCGAAGCCCGCGTACACCTCGGCGAGGCGGTCGCGGGTCGCATCGTCCACGCCGCCCAGCACCAGCCGGTCCGGCCGGCTGAAGTCGGCCACCGCGGTGCCCTCGGTCAGGAACTCCGGGTTCATGCCCAGCCCGAAGTCGCGGCCTGCGACGCGGCCGCTCGCCGCCTCGAGCGCGGCACGCACCGGGCCGTCGGTGGTGCCGGGCACCACGGTGCTCTTGACCACGACCGTGTGCCGGCGCGCCAGGCCCCGCATCGCCTCGCCGATCTGCGCGGCGGCCCCGAGCACGTGCCGCAGGTCGATGCGGCCGTCGCTCGACGGCGTGCCCACCGCGATCATCGTGAGCTCGCTGTCGCGCACCGCGGCCGCGAGGTCCTGGGTCGCGAGCAGGCGCGTGCCCGCGTGCCGCGCGACCAGCTCGGGCAGCCCCGCCTCGTGGCAGGTCGGCCGTCCGGCGCGCAGCATCGCCACCTTGGACGGATCGAGGTCGACGCAGGTGACCTCGTGCCCGGCCTGCGCAAGGCAGGCGCCGGTCACGATGCCGACGTAGCCGGTGCCGACGATCGAGAGGCGCATCAGCCCTGCGCCCCGCGCGGGTTGTGGTGGTACCAGGCGAGCGTGCGCCAGATCCCCTCCTCGATGCCCACCCGCGGCTCGAAGCCGAGCTCGCCGCGGATCTTGTCGATGACCGGGCAGCGGCGGTTCGGGTTGTCGACCAGGTAGGCGGCCTCCTGCGAGCGTCCGAGCGTCACCTTGCCGGCGTAGCCCAGCAGCGGACGTGCGGTGGCCGCCATCAGCTCGGCGAGAGCAGCCATCGAGATCTCGGGCTCCTGGATGCCGACGTTGTACGCCTCGCCCGCCCGGCCCGACACCAGCACCTTGAAGTAACCGGTGATCGCGTCCGACGCGTAGCAGAAGGTCCGCGTGGGGCTGCCGTCGGACAGCATGACGATGTCGCGACCGGCGAGGATGTCGCGCGCGAAGTCCGGGATCACCCGCCC
>Ga0169931_10003538_pt1 | contig 24732 bp, 31 predicted proteins | sample Kivu_15m_20L_FD_129675 | JGI IMG/M metagenome (GOLD analysis project Ga0169931, IMG submission 129675) | Freshwater microbial communities from Lake Kivu, Western Province, Rwanda to study Microbial Dark Matter (Phase II) - Kivu_15m_20L... | ecosystem: Environmental > Aquatic > Freshwater > Lake...
CGCACTCTTTGGCTTCATTTCTTGCAGCTGATCCGAATCGCTTAACTCATCAATTCTAAAAGTAGACTTGTCGTACTCTTCATATTGTGACAGTTTTTTCTCTAATTTGTCAATTTTCTTTTGCAACTTTTCAACTTCAGATTTTTTCTTTTCGGTAAAACGTTTTAATCCACCAGATTCTTCAAAGTCTTTATACACTTCATCGTAATAATGTTCTCCCAAAAGTAACATTCTTTTGGCTAACTTTACCGGGTTGTCTTGCAATTCCGCTAATTCTTCTAGAATTTCATTCATTTCCTCTTGAGAGGCATTGTTTAAAAGAAAGTCAAAAGCGCGGACCTTTTTATCCAAAAGTGCATCATCCGTATATTTGCGGATGTTTTCCAGTTCTTTATTACCCACTTTTAAAATCTTTTGAACGGGGTTTAAATTTTCATAAGGTTCCGGTTCTAATTCCCCATCAACCTCAGACTCTAATAAGGAGAGTACGTCTTTGGCTTCTGCTTCCGTTAAAGTTCCCTCAGCCGTGAAGGATTGCACCTTTTTAAGTGCAGCTTTAAGCTTTTGTGAATTAGTTCTGCCCCACTTCTGGTTCTCGGTTAGGGCTTTTTTAGTTTTTTCGAGTTCTTGTTTAAGTTTATCCATCTCAGAGGGTTTAAGGTTGTCTTCATCCTCTTCTGCATCGCTAATTTCTTTAGAAACTTTGGATGCTTCTTTTTTGGAGAGTTCTTTTTTTAGAGGCTTGTCTTCTGATTCCTCAACTTTAGGCTTAACCTCCTTTTTTACAAGCTCGTCACGTTCAGTAAATATTTCATCTAAAGCGCTCTTGGATGGTTCTTTATTTTCAGTGACAGCTTCAATATTTTCGACGACTCCAGCCATCTTAAGGCCCTCCTAATTCGGTTAATTCTCGATACGAAACAAAACTGTTAAATAGATTCCCAGAAAAGTCTGAGAACGCATACAATAAATCCCCTACTTCTAGCGTTAAAGTGGCAGCGTCTAGCAAATCCAAACGTTCTTTAGGGGATAGAATAATTTTGTTGGCCAGGGTAAATTCAGTAGCATTATCCTGAACCACTTCTCGTAAAATATAAAGCGATACAATAATATTACCATCCGTTTGATTGGCTAAAACAATGCTATCTAAAATAGAAGTATATTGAGAGCCAAATATTAGCTCTGGCGTACTGGAAATATTTAATGTGGGTTGCATTTTAAAATTCACAAAAGGATAAGCAGACACGGCTCCCTCCTCACATATTGGTATAAACCATATTTTGTTGTTGCTCTAACATTTGCGGAGCAGCATTACTTTGTGCGACTTCGGGTTGTTGTTGCCCCATAAACGCTTGTTTTATTTCGGAAGCCAGCTTTTCATAATCTCGAATGCCTAAGCGTTTCATCACTTCAGGAGACTGCATAATAAACATCGCATTAGGGTTAGACAGTAAGTTTTCCAGAGCCGCTTTATTCTCATCTAAGGAACTATTGAAATCAGGCACTTCTTCTACATATAAAGAAATGGGTAAAGTTCGAACATCATTAAAAATAACTTCTTTGCCATGAATGACGCGGGTTAAGTTCAAAATAATAATTTCGCGCTCTTCTTCCGTTAACACTTGGGTTAAAATATTCTGCTCACCACCACCTTGAATGAGAGATAATAAGAATTTGGCTTCACGTTGCTTCATATCAGCAAAATTATCAAAAGCAAAAACGTTGTTTCTAACGCTATTGAGCTGACGTTGCTTTTGAGCCACTCCGCTACTGGCATTAGTTTCTCGACCCATTAGGTCATCATAAATGCCGGTAACCCTTTGCATCATCATTTCATATTCTTGCAATATTTTTAAGTGCACTTCGGATAAAGGCGCATTTTCTTTTAAATCATATTCGGTCTGCGATGGCAATACAATGACCGAGTCCGGCATTTTTAATTTCTCAGATAACTGATTAGTGGTCTCGGGTGGTAAAGCGCCTTTAATTACCAATCGACTGGAATTGGCTAAATACAGGGCTTTAGTAATCCGAACATTGGCATCGCGTTGGATATCCTTCATCGAGTCTAACAACCCATAAGGAACTCCAGTTCTAAACCGTCTTTTCCAGACACAAGGAATATAGGTAAAGTCTTGTAAGCTCGGAATATCTGGGTTTAAAGGGCTGTGTTCCAATAAAACATTATCTAAAAATAACGTTCTTAAAATACGATAAGAATCAATCTCAACAATATCTTTGGGTGAAAGAGCAAGCGCTTCGGCTTTCTCTTCATCAAAGGTCTCAAAATAATAGCCTTGATAATCAATGCCCGTGTACGCCTTTTTAGGCTCTTTATATTGCACCTCACACACTAACACCCGGCTTTGTTCATACCCGCTGTAATTAGTGATGTTGGTATAGGTGGAGTTTCGGTCTATCAGTTCAGGGGAATAAACGGTTTGACACAAATCAGGATTAGAGAAATCAATCAATTGAGCGGCTTTAGGCCAGATTTTTCGTACCTGGTCGGGTTCCATCCAACGTTTGCGGCACACAAATTTCATATTGTTATATTGTGGGCTTAAATCATCCGGATCTGGAATGACATTAAAAGGATGCACATAATCATAATAAAAAATATCATTTTCTTTGTAGAGGTTGCTCCACCCTAACCCACAAATTAGCATATCTCTAAATTTTAAAGAACCTTTATGGGGAATTTGTTGGTTCTGTTGGATAAAATACAGATAATGCGTTAACGCTTTAGCCAATTTATCAGATTCAATATTGCCAGAATCATTTTGGCAAGCCACTCTAAAGCGCGATTGAATCTCCACGCCCGACAAAGAATCAATTCTGCCTTGAATGATGTTTACCGTTAATGGCTTTTGTCCACGTGCTTCTACCGTTTTGATATCGGAGTCCAACCACTGTCCACTGCCATCATAAAAACCAAAGGCGTCAATGGCTTCGGGTCTCCATTGTAAAATGGAAGGATGTAAATTGGCACGTTGCCAATAATTTTGGGCTTTATCTAAGACCGCTTGTTTGGCTGAAGATAGATAGCGCATAATCTCTTTATATCATTTATGCAGGAATGAGTGCTTTCCACGCTTGTACTTCCGCAACGATATCATCAGCCGTTTGCTTCAAAGCTGCACAGATGTCTGGACTGGGTTGTCCATTAAATACCTGAATACCGACTTGTTGAGCATATTGTGCATCAATCATCATATCCGATAATTTTTTTAAAGCATCTCTATTGGGAATAACATTCATAAATTCTTATCCTCAAATATTAATAATACGAATACATTTATTTTACAATTTTCCTAATTTTTTCTCAAGAATTTTTACTTTTTCCGTTAGCTCTTGGATGGCTAAAATAGTATAACAAAGCAAGGTGTTATAATTAATTCCTAGGGATGGTATATGAGAAGGCAGGGCTTTTTGAGCCGCATCTAATGGCTTATAGCGGTTAGTGGCATTATCAAAAAGCTCTAATACTTCCTCAGCAATAACTCCGACTTGCAACTCATTCATTTTAACTTGTTTGCGATTTCTCTTTTTATCAGAATCACTTTTATTTATTTCATATTTCAGACCATAAGAATAAATATTTAAGCGATTAAGTCTATCCAAGTAATCCTTATGTTCTTTCTTACGAATACTGTGCTTTTTATCTCTAGCGCTAACGACATATGTACCAGAGCCATTAATATAAGAGACATAACTTGTCATGCTGGCATTATCTTCATCAGTAAAAATAAACCCCAAAGTATCCAGAGGGTTAATAAACTGCATAAAATCGCCGTTCATTACAATAGAAGATGTTTCAGCATTCGCATTGGTTTCTATAATGGTTGAAATGACTGAGTTATAGACATCTAACGCTCTCATATCTAAATGATTGCTGGCTGGACGAATATAACAGTTATAGGAAGTGTCATAGAAAGAAGTTTTACCGCTATTGTTAGCAATGTCTATTCGTTTGACCCCAGCAGTACCAAATTTCAATATCGCGGTTCCATCTGCCCAGACATAGGCCTCATTCGTGCTATTGTTAAAGCCAAATTGTGCTGAAAGAGTGCCATTGTTTTGCACAATAAAGCCGGCGCCGGTAGCTGCGGGATTAGTGTTATTCACAATAAACCCACCGGCAGTCGTAACATTCAATGCATTAGTAATGAATTGGCGAGGATTTTCCCAAGTGCCGTTGCCATTTAAAAAGACCGCATTATTGGCAGGATACCCTTGTAGCCTGTCAATATTTAAATTGCCTGTTGTTGCCGTGTTAATGTCAAAGGTTTTAGCATCAACGTAATTTTTATTAACCGCATCAGTACTTGCTGTGGGTGTTGCCAAATTAATAATTTTATTATTATTAAGGCTTACGGCTTTATAAAACATAAAATTATCAGAGCTGTTTTCATTAAAGGTCATTAGCTTAGTGCTAACTAAGCCTGAATTAATTTGGTTTTGTTGATACTGCAATAGACTTAAATGAAACATGCCGTTTACATCGGTGTTTGGCGTGTAATGGCCCATTCTAAAACCGTTATTATTAAAATTTAACCAATCATAATTTAGGTTAGTTGGAGTATTCGTTTGAGGCTGATATAGGTTAACCAACTGCAAACTGCCTATTGGTTGATTAAAGATAAATTGTTGGGTATCCCCTAAAATCTTTAAATCAGGCGTTATTCCGCCAACGATTACAGTTGTTGCCATACGACCTCCGTATTATCATTTAATAAGTCCCAGGCTATTTGCAAAGCTTGGAGGTTGATATAAGATTCGCTCGCAAGTGTTTGCCACATTGAGCCATCATAAAATTCTATTTTAACTATAGGTGGAGCTAATTCATCTAAATGGATGTTTTTATTTTTCTTCATTGCTTAGGTTCCATTATTAAATCTAAGGGTGCCAGCAACAGGGGTTGCCGGACGTTGTACCGTGGAGCCACCGGGGATAGTCATGCCAGCCGTGCCTGGAATAACCGGATTGGCAGTAATGCTCACCGTGGCAACTCCGCTTGCTGTGGCAACGGTAATTTGATTTGTAGTCCCTACCACCGAGGTAACCCCGGGTTGAGAAAGGGTAACGAAAGTAATATTGCTAGTACCAATTGCCGTGGGTTGCGCTGAATTTTGCATCCAAGAGGTGGTACTATTTATGGTACCACTTGTGATAACAATAACATTGCCTGGATTCATCAAATAGAGTGAGTCATAATCTGCCGCTCGAGTGAGCACCCAATTACTACTGGCAGAGCCTATATTGGTAACAACATATACCCCATTTTGAAATTGACTGGTTTGATCTTTAATTAACACCCTTTGTCCAACCGACAAGCTGATGCCGTCCATAACGAACGCTGCTTGCGTACCCGCATTCGTTAGAGTTGCGCCTACACCAGCACTACCATTATTGTAGGTGGCATTCAAATTAGAGCCTGTTGTTGCTGCAGTACAGGGTGCCTTTAGCATCATATTGAGCAGGTTTTCGGTTACTAGACTATACCAATTGGCTCCATCGGTATATTCCAGTTTATAAACTGGCAAGATTGATTGAAGATTAGGTGTAGACATTTGGTTTTCCTCTCAAATTAAATTTTACCATTAATTCCCCATATTTAAACGTAACATTCCAGCCATTAGATTAGCCGGTCTTTGGCTAACATTACCGCTTGGAATAGTCATTGACTGATTGCCAGTAAAGACTGGATTCGGTTTAAAGGTTGTAACAATCGGTGCATTTAATAATCCGCTGCCAGCCACATCTCCTTGCAAAGTTAATCCCGTGTTTAACAGCGTATTTAAATAAGTCTGTGCTTGAGTTGCACTGCCTGCAGCGGCACTCGCCGAGCCTGCGGCATTGGATGCGGAATGGGAAGCATCGGATGCCGAGTCTGAAGCATCATCAGCAGAGCTAGAGGCACTACTGGCAGAAGACGAAGCACTGCCTGCTGAAATACCTGCTGCAAGAGCAGAAGCCGCGGCCGCGCCTGCCGATACGCCTGCGGCACCTGCTGAAGCACTGGCCTCCCCTGCAGCAGCAGTGGCTTCTCCTGCTGCGGTAGTAGCTTCTGTCGCAGAGGTAGCAGCCTCAGTGGCAGAGGCGGCCGCTTCTTCAGCCGAAGTTGCCGCTTGCTCTGCGGATTGTTGGCATTGTTCCCTAATTTCTTCTAACTGTTGCGCCGTGGCATAATCTTCACCAGCAATGGCAATTGCAAAAGAACCACCGGCTACAATCTTCGCCATTCCCGTTCCCAGTTCACTTAGCACTTGTGCATTGGTTAAAGTAGCATTTGGCGTTTTAATAATATAAGTCGCATCGGTGGGCGCAAGGTTAAGTTGTACTTCAACAGGTCGATTGGTTGCATCTCCTTGCCACACTCGACCATTGCTTAAATTCGGTAAATTTTGTTGTAAAATAGTGGCTCTTGAAACGGGCAAATTATTGGCATCGCCTACAAAGACATTATTGGTAGTTAAATTAACAATGTAGTCAGTACCAGGAACCGCACGTTGTAACGTTTTACCGGTTTTCTTTAACATGCCGTCTTGAAGATTTTTTAGAAATTGTGCTTTAGGCCAAGTGGCTTGTACTAAAGCATCACCCATAATAAATTCACCCGTTAAAAAGCGTAAATTAATTAAAGCAATATCGGCTTCCACACTTAAAAGGGCTGTAGACTCTTCAGGTCTTTGTGAGTCCGTTCCATGCCAAATTTTTCCGCCAGAAATAGTAATAGGATTGGTAGGATCAATAGGATTCGGAATAGTAATACTTGCGGTGCCAAGGGTTGGTAAATTATCAACGGTAATAATCTGACTGGGTGTGGCAATATTGGAGCTATTGCCTATCCATAACTTGCCTGAGGGTAATGTAGGCGTTAAATAGTCCACGTTTGGCGTGGCTATTTGTACGACCCCAACGTTATTTTTCATTATGCCGTTGGTGAGTTGATTTAAAGCTTGTGCGTTGGGAAGGTTGGCACTGGGTTGTTGCAAAATATAAGTGGCATTTAAATCTGGATAGGGTCGTTGCTCGAGATTATCAATCGCGTGTCTTAAGTCAATAATGTCTAATCGAATATCAATTAAAGCGGATGAGGGCTGTGGTCTATTTTCTCTGTCACCTTCAATCGTGTAATTAACAGGCAAATCGGGAAAAGACTGCCAAAACGCTATATTGCCGCTAACAGGTGAAATCCAAGGCGAAAAATCAAAATTTAACTTCATGAGAACAGGTGTCCTATAAAGTTAGTAATGGATTCTATATTGTTGCTAAAATACTGCGTTGCGGAGTCCTGCATGTATTGGATGAATTCAGGATCTGAATTGTCTAATGAGCTGTCAGGCTCTTGGCTTAAATCAATGGGATATTGCAACCTCAAATAGTAAAGATTTTCTAAAGCGTAGTTAGACAATATCTTTTGTTCAACGGCAACGCCTTCCGGTGGAATAGCCATAGACACATCCATCACCATTTTAATCGTGTTTAGGTTGTCGACAGCGCCCTTCAGCGTTGGCTCTCCAGGAATATAACCAATGCTGCCTAATCCAGTTCCAATAGAGAGCACACAAAACTTGTTAATCGCTGGCTGAATCGCTTTTTGAGCGGACAACGCTAAAGCGGCGGGGTTGTTCAAAAAAATTCCACCATCTACGTAAGCTTCACCATTAAATACCGCTGGCGGAAAATAAACAGGTGCGGCGCTTGTCGCTAATGCAACATTTGCAGCTAACTCAGTTTGACCACTAAAATACGGAACGATTGAGCTAGAAATATTGGAAAAATAAATGGGTATGTTTATTGTTTTGCCATTTGAATCAAATCTCTTGAAGGCTGGTACTAAAACATTTGTTTTAAATACACCACTATTGTTGAGTGTGTCAGTGCCGAAATTAGAATCAATTAAGCTCTTTAAAGGTGGTTGAGAATACAAAGAACTATAGATACCCGTTAAATAGCCTGTCCATGTCCCATAACTCGCTTGACCGCCACCCGGGATTGGATAAGTGCAATTGAAAATTGTTGAAGCGTTGTTTATTAAAAGCTGCTTTACGTAAGTAGGTGTCAGTCCCTTGGTATAAGCTAAAGCTTGTATTCCGCCTATGGATGTGCCAGCGATAATGTTAAAATACTGGTAGATTTTATCTGCGGGCATTCCAGCCAAAGCACAAAAAAGCTCTAAAAGCCTTGAAGTGATAATCCCTCTAACGCCACCACCATCTAATGAAAGAACGTTAATTTGAGGCATGTTTTTTTCTAATGGGCGTTTGTTCATCGTTTATTAAATCACCTTCTAGTTCTTTCACTTCTTCCATCGTATTAAGTTTCATATTAAAAGCCCCATCTTAATCCTAACCCATAACAAATGGTGTTTTCCGGTCTCACTTCTGGGATGTAATAAGAAAAAACTCCATCACTGGCAAAAGCATGTAGCTTCTGAGCATTAATAAAAACCAAAGTAGCTCGAAGTGCAAAATCAGGATTAAAAAAATAATTTCCGCCTAAGGTAATGCGTCTTAATGAGCGAGAGACTTCTAATCTGCGATTAGTTGAACCAATGAGACCATCCAATTGTAAGGTTTTTCTTTGAAAAATGGCTTTAGTCTGTGAAACACCAATCCCACCAAAAAATTGTAGTGGCAACTGGCTATAAGTCGGTGTTAAAACAAAAAAATCTATATGAGGGCCTTTCAAAACAAAAGAAGATTTAAAGGTCACCGGCGCAACAATAGGCAATACAGGCGTTCCCGCTGAATACTCTCCTGCAGGTAACGTACTGGTTTTGGAAGCACTTAGATATTGATAGCCAGCTTCAATCGCAAATAAAGAATTTAAATGAATGCCTAAAAATGGATTAGCACCGATGGAATTTCTTTTATACAGGTTGTCGCCAAAGTTCCTTTTAAAACACATCTTGCAAAACTGCGTTTCTGCACCACCATAAAAAGAAGGCTCAAATGCATGAGCCTGACAGAAAAATGCTAGCAAAGTAGTGATAAGCAATCGCTTCATCGGAGTCTCCTAAAATAGGGAATTATTATAAGTAAAATTATACTGGGTTTTTAAGGTTTTTCCTAATTTTAAAAGAGTTTTTTATTAGATATAGCCTGCGTTATTGGTTGTGCCATAACGGTTGTGATACATCGGGTCACGATAGTTTTCTGGAACCGCAATGCCAAGTCCTGACATGATGATATAACGCATGCAATCCATCAGATGGTCGTCTTTTTTGTTAGGAATACCATTTTCATCTCTAGCATATTTTCGAAACTCTGAGAGTGTTTTAACGAGTGTTGAGAATATCTTGAATTGTCCTGTTTGCATGCGTTGTAGGACTTTTAAAATACCTTCTTCTTTACTATTGTTGGCAGGCGATAAATTGTTAATGCCGCATTCAGCATAAAGCCCTACCAGTGTCTTACCATCTGCTTGTTGCGAGTGGCGTCCTGCGGGATCATACACGCCAGGTATCCAGTCAATGCCAAAGTCTAATAGTTTATTCGCATGATGTTGGGGCGTACGCTCAGCGACAGCATATTCCGCATAAAGGTAAACCACATCGTTATCTCGGTCATGCGCTGCAAATAATACTGCGGTGGGATTACTCCAACCAAAGTCTATGCCAAATACTCTAGGCCAGTGCTTAGGAATATCAAAAGACTGACAGACTAACATGGACTCTGGCACAGGATAGACCATCCCACTACCCATCCAAGGAACGCCTTTAGTACGAGCTTCTATCTCATGAGGGGACATGCCGGCCAATAAACGTTTCTTCTCCAGTTTGGATAAGTGCTTAGCATCGTCCCAGGTAATATGTGCATACCAAATGGAGTCTTTCACGGTCTCAGCAAGCCTATTGTCCATAAAGTAATTAAAGAGCTCACTGTACCCTTTAAGCGGGGTAGAGCTGACAATTATCATGCCTCTAAAATCATCGCTCGTTGCCATTGTTCGCATTTTGCATTCTTTGTAGATATCAAATGGCGATTCCTCATCAATGAGAATTAAATCCACTTTAGAGCCCTGAAATGCCTCTCGCCCTTCTTCAAAGGTCTTAAAGGTCACTTTAGATGCACCACCTGAAACATGGTGAACATAAAGTGTTCGATACATCTCGCTATTACCAGATTTTTTCTTATCTGCAATTAGGGAAAGATGTAAGATGCCGCGCAGTCCTTGGTCTCTATCGCCTAACAAATCCTTCTGCAGCGTCTCTACAATCACTGGGGCTGTTTTACCCACTATCCAGGCACGGATTGGTTTATGAAATTGATATCCGTTCCAATTTGTATCGTAAAGTCCAGTTAAATGTTTAGCACACTCAATTAACGCAGCATAGGTTTTTCCAGAACGATTACCACCAGTAATAAGACGTTCTTGTGCCTCAAGGCCTGCAGCATGGAATAGAAGTTGTTTGGCGTGGGGTTGGTAGAACATGAATCGCTTGAGGTATTCAATACCCATTAACTCATCAAATTCTGCTTTTTGTTCATTCGTTAATGCAAGTATATTTGCACTATTCATCTTATTTAGTTTTATTTTTTTGTTCAAGAAGAACAATCTTAGCTCTACCTTCTTTAACGAGATGATAAGCTTGTACTGCGTCATCAGGGATGTTAGAAATGTCTACAACGGGCTTGTTTTCAGTGACTTCAATTCCTTGCATGGGTTTACCCCAAGCTCGGTCAAGAACCACATTAATAGCGGCTAGTCTTGTAAGGCCTCGCTCATCTTCATCTCGCATTATTTTAACGGCTAATAAAATTGCTTCCTCAGAATAACTTCTGGCAAGATCTCTTATTTTTGGAATTGCCTTTGGTCTTCCACTCGGATTTCCAGATTTTCCTGGCTCAAACATAGTCAGCCCTCAATTTATATAAGTGCTTGTTAGCAAGCATCCTTATATTGTAAATTCTTATCATCTACTTAAAACAACTCACCCCTACACCAATAATCCGATTGTTAAAACAGCAAAGACGAGTTGTACAAAAATTATAACATTTTGCCATCACACTTAAAAGAAATTAATACCTGCTTACAAACTATACTTAACACTTTTGATCGCATCAACAACTTCTAAAAGCAAATAATGGGCTTGTTTGTTCTTATCCAAAGCATTTTTAAGAGCCATAATAATATTGTCTTTATTTGCTTGCTTAGCATCCGATGCCCCATTAAAAGCATTCTTTGAAGCACTCTCAGTATGCTCTAGCGCCTTTTGTAGCATTCGTTGAATGGCTAACAATATATCTGGGGTAAAGTCTTTCTCAATTGAAGAGACCAAATCTTTAATTTGTTGTACTTTAATTGCCTCTAAATAATTACTATTCGCCATCATTAAATATCTCCGCTTAATTTGTTCTTTGGTCTTAAACCCATAAATTTCATTCCTGTCAGCATTAATTTGTCATTACTCTCCTCATTAGACTACAAGTACGCTCTTTTCTCAATCATCCTACTTTTTCTTTCACAAAAAACTCTTTTTTCTTCGTGAATTTTTGTATTTAGTTGCTGCTCTGTTTTTGTTGCAAGCCTTACATTTCCTGGCTCATAATGTCCATTGTTATCGATTCTGTCAATACTTAAATGTGGATTGTTTTTCAACTTCTCTCCAAATTTTCTTATATAAAAATCTATAGCGTGTCTGGCCGATTTGAATTTAAATTGCACCCCTCTTCCACCGTAATATTTATAGAACTTATGCTCAGGATTATTACATCTTTTACACTGATCATACACGATGTTTCTAATCTTTTTTCTTAACTTTCTATCATCATTCCACTTTTCTGTTTCCTTGTTAATCCTATGCTTATTACATCCACATGATTTTTTAATATTTAAAACAGCGTATGATTGATCAATACTTATGTTTCCACAAAAAAGACATTTATACTTAAAACAAACCATATTTAATTTCTTTTTTACTCCGAAAGTTCTTACAAAAATACCCAATATTTCAAAGTTTTCTATTTGTTTGCCCACATACTTCAAATATTTCCCGTAACCTTTACGTTTGATAACAGCATTCATTACTATTCAACCTCCAGTTATTTTTAAACCTCTCACAATCCACTACTTCCAACTTTAAACTGCTTTCCATAAACACCATTTGCAATCTTTTGTTCTCGAACCTTTTCGTAATTACGTCCAAGCTTCTGAAAAATTTCCTTTAAGCACTTTGCCGCAATCTCTTCCGTTTTTGCTCTAGCACCTTCTTTGTCGTACTCAATCCGGAGTGCATTACTCGGCGCTTTTGGCAAATCATGATACGCAGGCCTAGGATGTCTGCAAACAGAGTGAAACTCTATCACAGACTTGGGAGGCCACTTCTGATATTCGGTTTTTAAGTTCAAAATATCCACTAATGCACTAATAATTTGGGCCACACTGACATCGCATAATCCGCTTAGCCAGATAGGTAAAATTCTACTGAGTGCCATTTGGCATTTTTTCTCATACTCTGCGTCTGACAAAGAAAGCCCATCTACATAATGGTGCATACCACCAAAATATTGGGCGAGAGTGGTTACAACAGAAAATATTAATTTCTTTTGGGCTTCTTCTGAAACTTGATCTAATCTTTTTACGAAAAGAATACCATTCGAGTAGACTTCAGACATCTCATAAATCCAAGGGATTTTTTTAAATGTGTCATTGAATTGCATTTATGACGACCTCCTGGCGTAAAGGAATTTCTGCCAAGGACTGCTTTGTTTCTGGCACAAACGCCGGAAAATGTTTAGCCAAGTCTGGATAAAATTTTTCGATGATGTTTCCAGTAGCAGTATTGGCTGCTTGAACCTTATCGGCGTAATTTGGCTTTTTAGACATTGCTGAATGTCCCATTACTTGCTTTGCTTCTGCTTCCTTTTGAAGCTCCTCAAAGCTTTTAGCGACATCATTCCAGCACTCTTGGTTCAGCCAGGTTGCAGGATGCTTCCAGGATGGCGACCAAAGCCCAAGACGTTCACGTTCCTCTCGTTCAGACTTTTGTGTTTCTAGAGCACTCAAAATTGCCTCTAGCGAAACTTTCCTCATCGCCTTGTCGAATGCCTTGACGGCAGCGCCTTTCCCAACCTTGAGCACATACGTAAGCCAGAACAACTCAAACGCTTTCTGATTAACGGGTTGACGTTTACGCTGAGTCTTTGCTTTAAGTTCAGGAAGTTCGTCTGAAACTTTTTGCTTTACGATGGGTTCAACACAAACATGGTCGACCGGCAGGTTGATATTGGGGCTAAGTTTTGATTGTTCGTCTACCTTGTTTCTGGGTTCAACCTCGCGCGTATTATTTGTTTTTGGTAGATCATTGGTAGATATATGGGTAGATTGTATGCAACTATTGCACTGGATATTTGCAAAATCTGCACTGGATGAGGAACCACTTGCATAGCTTTCATTATATCCAGTGCAATAGTTTTCGTGGTTAAAAGACTGAATAATTGAGCAACTTACTTCTTCAGTCTTTGCCATATCAATTAATAGTTTTAGATTTAAATTATATTGTACAGGCATATGATTTCCATTTTTTGGTTTAGAAACAACCAACAAAATTCCTTTTGCAATCAAAGTTTTTAATGTATAAGCAATAGTCCTTTTGCAGAGTTTTGTTTTTTTAGAAAGTGTTTCAATACTTGGCCATATTTTTTCCCCTTTGTCATTACCAAAAAATGCCAACTTGTTTAACACATGTGTTTCCGTTGCCGTTAAAAGCTCTTTAGGCACATCCCCTATTAACTTGACTATTTCAAATGTATTCATGGTCCTTTCCTCGTTGCTTTCAAAAAGGTAATTCGTCAGCTTCATTTTTAACCTGTTGCGTTCTTTGAATATCACTACTAGGACACGCATTCACTACAGCATTTTTGTTTTTAACAAGGAATTTCTTAATTTCCATCCTGTCGCCATATTGCTCATCACGCTTAATAACCAATTCGCAATGACCTTCTTTTCCGATAAGTTCTTCTAACGTCTCATGATGGCCTTGTTTATATTCTTTATAGACGCTTGACATGCCCACGGCTTCGCATAAATCACGCAATCTATACAAATGCTGGTGAATAATATTTAACCAAATACTATCCACATCTCCTCTTACATCCACCACATGCAACTTAGCCTTTATCATTCTATTCCCTGATTTTGAGGTATAATGGTTACCTTCTCTATCTCTGTCAGAAATGGCATCAATCTCAAATTCTGCTGGCCCTTCTTTTAACAATGTTATTTCATACGCTTGATTACCCATTTTCTTGCTCCTTTAAAGTTAAATTAACTGTTAGCCCAAACTCAAACCCTTCTTTGTATGCATGGTAACGACCAATGTTATACATTCCCATCAAACAGGTAAGCATAAATAAAGAAATAACTATAAAGCTCACCAAAACATATAAGTCTGTTTTATCATGACTCATACACAATTACTCCCAATCTCATTTTTATGAATTATTTTCTTTTGACTCGGTTGTTTATAGTCAATGACGTGCTTAGAGCCTTTATAAATCAAGTGAGCAACAAATAAGAAAATAATGCTGTAAATAAAAATCCTAATTATATCAACTAGACGAAGCTTGAATTTTTTCCTCATAAACTTTTTGCCATCTATTCTCTTTTCAATTTCTTTAATTAAATGTTCCACGTTTACCTCCTTAAGTCCTCTATACATCGATTTCTTTGCCATGGTGTTCCACGATGTTCGAAATACGCTCTCATTTCATCTATTCTTTGACCGTTTTTGTATAACCAATATTCAATGGGGTACTGTTCATGTTCTATTTCTAAATCTAGTATCGTTAAAGGAACGAATTCTTTTTTTAAATAACTCTCAAACAAGTTGATCAAATTAAGTCTATGCTGTACGGCTTGAAGAGCTCGTTCTTTACTCCATTCCCAACCTCTTTTGTTAGCCATTTTCAACCTCCTTTTTTAAAAGCTTATTTAAAGATACTTTTAAAATGCCTAACCAGTTCTCAAGTTTTGCTGCCTGATATTTGAGGTATATGGCAAACAATCTAATGCTTGAGTCTTCTTTTACTCTAAACTCAATTTCCATGTTAGACAGGTTTCTTTCGTTAATTCTGCATTCGTCTTCAATGGCTTCAAAGGTTCTTCTCAAATCTTGTAATATCATAACTATTTCGTCTTTACTCAGCATTCTTAGCGCCTTCTTCTCGAGCAACTGTTGGTTTTGGTTGAAAGTACTCAAGTTCCTTTTTGTAAAGCCTAGAGAATTCAGAAAAACTAAACTCAAACTCTTGCTCTGGCATTAAATCTAAAAGTCGGGACTTCTTGGAAATGGCCATATAACGACCTTTCTTGATAAAGGCCTCAATAACCACATCAAACATAAAGGCAATTTTCTTATAGGCATCAAATGTGGTTCCTATAACTTGCATCTCTGCCCCATACTCTTTTTTAGCATGAGCCGTCACAATGACATTCATGTCTATATCCAACAATAATCCAACGAGCTTTTTAAATTGCATATTGGCACGTTGATACTCCTCAGCTATCTTTGGTCTTCTGCCAGCATTCTCTATTTTTAAAAGTTCTTCCTCTATGAGGTTGTTATAAATAGTGGTAATCGAATCTATGACTAGCGTTTGGTAGGGATGTTGAACGGCAGATAAGGCAACAATTTCTTGGTAAAGCTCATCAAACTTACGCGTATAAAATACAATGCCTTGGTTACGGATAATGTTGTCTATGTATTTAGCTCGAGCTACACCGCGTTCAGTGTCGATGTAATAGGGACTATTGAAATGCGTGGAGAAGTAGCTCTTGCCTACACCAGGCTCGCCAAAGAGAAAAAGCTTTAATCTTCGGTTGGTTTCTTTTGGAGGAACGCCTCTTAATAATGGTTGTATAATATTTGATTGAGCGTTCATAACAAACTATCCCCTTCTTTTAATAAATACACGCCACCATTCATATAACGAAGCTGAATGTCGTAAACGTTCATTAGTTCGTTTTTTAATATATCTCGCACTTGAACGACTGAATAACTACGAGCAAAAGCAATTTCATCAAATGACAAAAATTCAACTACCTGCACTCTTTTTAACAAAGGTGGTTTAAAAGAAACCTTGATTACACGTTTGTTGGAACTAGTTTTATTTTTTAAAAGCATTGATGTTTTTTTAAGAGATGCTTTAACAGCATCCACAAGGCGATAGAATCGTTCAGTTGAAACAAAGCTTTTAATATCCATTGCACACTTTCCTTTTGTGGCTTGAAAGCCATATGTTAAGAAGTTCCTGTTGTTGTTCTTTAGGGGACTTGGAAAGTTGAAAAGCTTTGTTAATAGAAACCAATTCATGATTCATTGCATAAACCAGCTCTTGAATACCTTGTAAGCAAACTTTCATTGCACGTATGTAGCTATCTCTACTGGATAAACCCACTATTTTGGCTATTTTTTGATCAATTTTTCCCCTAACTTCGGAGCATTTGCGCCTAAGCTGCCCATTATTTTTGTCATTTTTTAAGTTTTCGTTTCCTAAATTAGAGACAAGATCCGTTCGCTCACCCTGATGGCTGCCTGCCAACTCTTTTAAACTCAAACCAACATCAACTCTTTCGTTAATTAAAAAGTCGACACTAATGTCTTGCAGAGTTCGCATTTCTAGCAACAATACTTCCAAGTCCAACACAGAAACCAATGCTTTCCTTTTCCCTTCTGCTCTAAGTTTTTCTATTTGAGACCATCCAGAAATTAATCTTCCATTAACATCTACAATAATTCGGCTTTCAAAACAATTTGATGTTATGGAATTTTTAATAACAATTTCATCCAACAACATTTCAATGGTATTTAATTGCTTTGTGTTTTGCCACTGCCTCATTATTCTATTTTCCTCTTCAGTAAACGGGGATAAACGTTCAATACTTATTCCTGTTAATACTTCTGTTTTTGCTAAAAAAGGAAATGAAACTTTCGCTTTTTCATTGTTCATCCAATCTCTAGCAGTTTCTCTTGGCACACCTACTGCATCCGCATAAGCTTGTATCGTTACAAATTTATAAAGCACTTCGCCCCATGCCTTAGATCGAATTTCACTTTTACTCCGCTCAATAAAAATCATTCCTTTGTCCTTAATTCACAACGAGACAAATCGTTGATCCCATCCATTTTGTTTTAGTGAAATCCGTTTCTGAGCACCTTAAACAATTAACCCATAAAAAAGCGGCGGTGTGCCGCCGTCTTTCGCATATGAACGCTAGTTTGATTACTGGCCAATTAAGTTGTTTTAATACCTTACGGTTTTTAGATATTCTTATCGAGGTTGAAATTCTATTAGCGGACAGGTAATATAGATGGTGTCAATTCTCCAACGACAATTCGTTATTTCCCCACCCAATCCCTGGGTGGGGATCTTTTAAATTACTTAAAAGCAAAATGGCAAAACTTAAACATGGCACCTCCAAAGAAAATCGATGAAACAACTTTGATAGGTATTAAATTTGGACTTCTTACTATTGAAAAAGCCTGGAGAGACGAACAAAAACAAATCATTGTGAATTGCCGGTGTGATTGCGATCGACACTGGCAAGGGATTTATAGTGCTCTACGTAGCTCTAAAGTGAAGTCCTGTGGCTGTAATACCAAAAAACGCACCCAGCACTGGCTCAACTTCTCCATCAACCCAAGGAACAAACTTTAACCTATAGAAAAATTGCTACGATGGCGCTACTATTGTAGGTTGCGCTATTATTTCTAAAGCAGGTAGATATTAAGTCAGTGATTAAATCTTTAGAAACTTCTGCTCATTTTAACGATGAGCATAAACCTTACCCAACTGAGGCACTCCCCGCTATTATTCGTCATGCGGTATTAAACTACCATGAATATGGCCAACAACCTTTACCTCTCATTGCTTGTAGTGCTTTAGCGAATGTATCACTGGCTTGCCAATCAGCCGCTAACGTTATGCGCGATAATTTATTAACCAGTCCTATCTCACTTTATTTTTTAGTCATTGCCGCTTCTGGAGAACGCAAAAGCGCTGCCGATAGTGCTTTTGGAAAATCCATCCGGCAATGGGAGAAAAATATTCGAGAAGAATTATTGCCCGAAGTTAGAACTGCGCAAGCCAAACATCAAGCTTGGAAAATTACCAAAAATGCTTTGTTACTAAAAATTAAAAACACGTTTAAAGATAAAGACAGGCAGATGTTAGAAAAGACTCTTATCAAGCTAGTAGAATCAGAGCCCCTAGTGCCTTTATTGCCTACTCTATTCTTTGAAGATGCGACACAAGAAGCTTTAACCGAACATTTAGCACATGGTTGGCCCAGTGCCTCTTTATGGAGTGACGAAGGTGGAATTGTATTAAGCAGTCAAGGATTAAAAGCCAATACCACTAAATTCGTAACCACTCTAAATGGATTATGGGATGGAAAATCTTTTAGCATTCATCGTAAAACTTCTCGCAGTTTTACCGTGAGCCACAGACGCTTAACACTCAACATTATGGTACAACCGATGATATTACAACAACTGCTTGCCCGTGGCGCTGAAATCAGTCGTCACAGCGGCTTCTTAGCGCGTACCTTAATGGCCTGCCCAGAAAGCAGTATGGGAACCCGTTATTACAAAGAGCCGCCTACTTCTTTAGGCAGTTTAAAAGCATTTTGGCAAAGAATTACGGATTGCTTAAATTTATCCCTGGTTCTAGACAAAGACGGCTGTGAGTCTATTCCGACCTTGAAGTTCTCGCCTGCTGCTAAAAAAGTCTGGACGTCCTTTTTTAACGGTGTTGAAAGCGGTTTAAAAAACCCGAGCAAATGGTTATTAATAAAGGATTTTGCCAGTAAGTCCGCAGAAAATGTTGCCCGGTTAGCTGCTCTTTTGCATCTGTTTGAAGGGAAAAATGGCGATATCAGCCCAGCTACCATTGAAAATGCTATACAAATTGTAGAATGGCATTTATGGGAAGCACGTCGTTTATTTGGAACCAAGCTCTTATCTTCGATGGAAAAAGATTCCGTGAACTTACTGCAATGGATCAAAGACAAAAAACTACGGCAAACCACTCTACGCCATCTACAACAATTTAGTCCATTACGGGACAGACAAAAACTTGATAAAGCCATTGAGTATTTAGTGGAAACCCAACAACTCTCCGAAAAAAAATTAAGCAGTCGAACTCGCTTGATTATTTACTCCAATTCCACAAACAAAAAATAGAGGCGGTGCACTTTTTTAAACTGTCGCATGCTACGCTGCTACGCACGCAAAAATAGCCATGTTTTAAGTGGCCAATCTCGTGCTACATCATGACCACAATTGCTACATTTGCTCATCGCGTTCTTTCCCGTTACTGAACGCTATCTTGCCCTACCAATTAAGCTCATCAGCATTTTAAACCACGTTCCATCGATGAAATCCTCGCCTAAAAAGTTTATGCCATTAGCATCAAGAATTTTATCGTAATGGGCATTTTTTGTGAGTGCGTACTCAAAACACCGTTGTTTTTCTTCCTGCGTTAAAGACTGGTACCAGGTGATATTTTCCTCATGGATGGGGAAAATGGGTTCTGAAGGTTTATTTGAGGCTTCCTCGTCTTCGTCTTCCTTTGGAGCAGGTGGCATCCAATCAAAGCTGATAGCTTTGTTCAAATAAGCCCCTGGATTTTTAGCGTTAGCAGACTTCGTGAGCTCAATTTTTTGTTGTAAGTACTCCAATCCGTGCTTTTTAAGCCAGCTCTCCATGAGGACCTTCGAGACTGCCCACCCTCTCACCGTGTTTATCAAATCAACAACAACAGAGCCATCAGGCTCCAACTGAGGCTGTTGGGTAGGTTCGGGTTTTGGTTCAAGTTGAGGCAGTTTAATAACCTTACATGGTTTGTTGTTGTTCTCTGTAGTAATCTCTGTTGTAGTCTCTGGTATAGAGGGGATCAATTTGATCCCACCATGAGATCGTTTTGATCCCACCATGGGATCAATTTGATCCGATGTACCTATCTCCAAACTGTCCAGTTTTTCGTAATCGATGCTATACCATTTAGTACGATCAGTGATAAGTCTATTAAAACCGGTTGTGGCTATGAGTACACCGATTTTTTCCAGGCTCAAACTGGTCCGCTTGATAGTGGGTAAGCTCCAAAATGGAAATTCCTTTTGCCACTCAGCATAAGTTTTATATACCCAGGTGCGCCCCTCCCTTACATTCTTGTTCATTGGGTTGGAAATCCAATAATGGACTTGTTGAAGCATTAGAGCCTCGTTAAGCCCTATCTTCACAGCCAAGGTGGGTAGTACTTGAAGCGGGGATTCCGATATTAGCAATTTGCTATGGGTCCTATAGGTTGGTTGTATTTCTTGTGTATTCGTAGGCATAAGTCTTACTCCTTATAAAAAAAATAATTTAAGGTGCTTGACTTGTTTTAGCGTAAAAAATACTATAGTACCGTTAGCCGGCCAAAACTAACGGGACTCTATAATAAAAAATTTTATGCTTGGAGTTAGCCAAACACATTTAACTAGGGGAATTAAACCGCCCCTTTTTATTTTCTATTCATAAAACCTCCATTAGGCGAATACATGGATCCTGCCTTATTTTTTTAAATTTGTACATATTTTTTTAAACTTATTATCTTAAATAATTATTTACATTTTTAAGTCTACATTGTAAAATAGAATTAAATTTAGAGGTGGTTTATGATTATAGGAATTCTTAATCAAAAAGGTGGCGTAGGTAAGACAACGCTATCACTTAGTATTGCTCATCAGCTTAATAGAATAAATAATTCCAAGGTGCTAGTTGTTGACTCAGATCCTCAACAAAGTTCTCTAAATTGGTCAGAAGTAAGAGAAAGAACTCCTCCTTTTGACGTAATTGGCTTTTCCAAGAAATCTTTACATAGAGACTTACCTTCAATTGCAGTTAATTACGATTTTATAATTATTGATGGTCCTCCAAGAGTTACCGAGGTGGCGCGCTCTTGTATTATGGCTTCTGACATAATAGTTGTACCATGCACACCGAGCCCTTATGATATATGGGCATCATCAGAAACTTTGACTTTAATAACAGAATCAAAGGTATATAAAGAAAAACTTAAATATGTTTTTGCGATTAACCGTAAAATCATAAATACGGCTATTGGGAGAGATGTAACTAGCGCATTACAAGAACTAGATGCCCCAGTTCTACAATCACATGTATGTCAGAGGGTTATATATGCTGAAACAGCTGCATCAGGCCTAACAGTTTTTGATTTAGAACCGGAAGGAAAAGCAGCCCAAGAAATTGTAAGTTTAGTAAATGAAGTAATTGCATTTTTTAATTCTGATAGGTAAGCAAGATGGCAAAAAAAATTCAAATTAAAAACCCAAGGAACAAGGCAGTTCCTAAAGATCCTGATACGTGGGTAAATTCAAGAGAAGATATTAAAAGGTTAACTTTTGATATGCCAGCTTCCTTACATGCAAAATTAAAGATTTATGCGGTTAGGGAAAATAAAACGATGGGAGAGGTTATTATTGACTTGTTAAAGGAGGAACTGTAAAAACTTAAATAATTATTTGAGTTTTTAAGATTTTGTTTTTAGTTTGTTACTTTTTAAATTTTTGTTTTGTTTCTTTTTGTTTTCTGGGTTATAAAAAATATCTGGCCTTAATTCTTCCTCTGTTATTTTGTTTTCTGACAAAAAAACTAGTTCTCTTACCATTTTAGGGGGAATTGCTCTTGTTCCTTTTATAATATTGTTCATGTGCCCTCTACTTACTCCAAGCCGACGAGCAAGTTCAGCTATTGAACCGACTTTTTTCGTAACCTTTAATAAAATTTTGTTTTTATCCATAAACACAACATTAGCATGACAGAGTATAAAAGACTATTGACTTGTATTCAAATTGAATACATAATTGTTTTGTTACTTTAAAGTATCGCAGCAAGAGAGGCAGTAACCTCAAATGCTGCTAACCACTAACCGTACTAACTATTAAAAAGGAGTACAAGCAAATGGCTACACCTATCGTAACAGATCCAAATGTTAATTTTAACGATCGACTAGCACAACCTATCTCAAGCCAACAACCAAACATACTTATTAGGTCTTTCGACTTAATATCTATGAGTTATATGCCAACGCTGAATAATGCAATATGTATAGTGCGAGATAGAGAAACGGGAGCTGTGAAGCAAAAATTCGCCTCCAATTTGGTTGCTTTTTCTTATGGTAAGGATGCGTATTTATTAGAACTCCTCTCAGACATGGGAGGAAATGACTATGTTTAACCAACAACAATTTGAGGACAAGGTCTATGAGTTAGTTACACGTGAAATTAATGCCTTTTTTAATAGCAGAGAATTTGTTCAAGCAGACGTTATTAATGCTCAGAAACAAATTTTGCATTCTCTTCATTTTGTTATTGAAGAGACTATTTCCCAGATTGTATATGGAATGCTTATGATGGCGAATGCCAAGGGAGAGAAGCAAAAATGAACACGCAACTTATTACTTCCCAAAACGCGGGCTTTATGGACTTTAGTCGTCTTGATGCTGCGTTTGAGTGCTGCAAGATGATTGCCAAAGCCTCTTTTTGTCCCAAAGACTTTAGGGGAAAGCCGGAGGAAGTTCTGTGTGCTATTCAATATGGCATGGAGATAGGGCTCTCACCGATGCAAGCAATACAGTCTATTGCTGTCATTAACGGCAAACCGAGTATTTATGGTGATGGCCTCATTGGGCTTTGCTTATCCTTTTCCGAGTGCGAGTATATCAACGAGCACTTTGATGAAAAGACCATGACTGCTGTTTGCAAGGTTAAACGTAAAGGCAGGCCAGAGGTTGTTAGTATTTTTAGCAAAGAAAAAGCGATGAATGCGAAATTATGGGGTAAGGATGGACCATGGAAAACCTATCCTGAGCGTATGTTACAAATGCGAGCCAGAGGGTTTGCTTTGCGTGATGCTTTTGCCGACAGACTAAAGGGCATTATTACCGCAGAGGAAGCAAGGGACTATCCCTCTAGGGAAGAAAAACCAGTTAATGTTGTTACTCCTATAAAACCTGCTATTGAAGTAGTGGTAAACTCTTCTATACCGAAAGCTGAGCTTATTTTACCAGAAACTAAAAACCACTTAATGTTTTTAATAGGGGAACTTCAATTGAGTGCTGAGGTAAAGGCTCAATGGTTCAATAAGTTGAAAATATCTAGTTTAGACGAGTTAAGTGAACTGAAGGCGCAGCATGAAATACAAAAGATTGAAGCTAAATATCCCGAAGCTGCTGAGGCTTGGATAAATATTAACGAAGTGAGGAAAGGATATAAGGTAGAATTAGAGGGTAAACACTTAATAGTAAATTAACTAGCAAATAATGTAGGCAAAAGCGCACAAGACTTTCAGCTTTTGTCTGGTGCAGTTTTTAGAAAATATTAATACAATTTTCCTATTGACTATTAGGAAATTACAGTCATGGAGAATACCCACCAAATTATTCTCAGCAACGGTATGGATACTCTTGCTGAGAAACCATCCTAAATATGCAAGGAGGATTTTAGGTATGTTGGGAAGACTACATTATTTTTTTGTTGGGTTTAGTTTGTTATTCACTACTTTTTGTTTCTCTTTTGCCGTACATGCTTTAAAATTCCAATAACTGGGGAAGGACGCAAATGGCTCTAAATGTGCTAATGCATGTATATCGGAACTTTTTAGTTTAACTGAGCCTTGCCTTAGAGCTGGAGTTAATGAAAATGTTTTCTATTGAAGATTTGGAGAGAGCTCTAAACGCCACAAATCAACAGCGAGCGGCTTTAAAAGCGCAAGGCTATTCTGACGGGGCAATAAATCATATTCTTACCCATGGCACATCATCAATTGTAGCCACCTCTCCTGTTGTTGCTTATGTAGGTTCGGAGCCTGTTTATAATTTTGATGTTACAGACCGCTATGGAAGTAGTCTGCCAACCAGCGCTACGCGTGAAGAACGAATAAATGCTGAAGGACGAAAATGGTCAGCGGCAAATGCTGCACTTAAAACTCATATGGAAGAAAATCTACAAGTAGGTCCTTCCAAACAACAGCAAGCACATTATTTAGAGATAGTATGTATTAAAGCACAAAGTTTAGCGTATTATCCAAATATACCGGCATTAAATCTTTATAAGGACAGCCTTCCCGAATTAGAAGCCAAAAATATTGTGCAATATGAAATTGATTACCTAGGTTGGTATGGAGCCGTTAGAAATGCAATTGCTGGGTTGAATTTACCACAGTTACAAATTTATATAAATCAACGAGATTGGGATAAAGTATCTCAACAAATTATTCAAGATAGAATAAATGATGTTTTGGGCCACCCTAGGCGAAATTTTCTTGAAGAAGAGTTAATTGCAAAACAAAATTATCAAGTACCGATAGAGACTATACAATCTGCGATGCAAAAAGCTATTCATGCGGTTGGCGAAACTGTAGAGCAGCAAAAAGCCAATGATTTGTTATATGCAACGATTGAACAGGCCAATAGGCAAATACGGCCAAGTGATAAAGAAGAACATGGGCTTACAGCTTTAGAAATCCCGCCTCAAATTATTGGAAACCCAGAGGCTATTCATCGATATCTTTCCCAAATTGAACCTTTAACCCGTTCATTATATTTGAGATGGGAAGCAACATGGTATAAGCCAGATAAGCCACTGGGTGGGTTTATAGGCAAGGTTGGAAGAGAGTTTAATAAGGGCCTTCGCAATATGGGCCCTATCGGAAAAATA
>Ga0169931_10003539_pt1 | contig 24730 bp, 17 predicted proteins | sample Kivu_15m_20L_FD_129675 | JGI IMG/M metagenome (GOLD analysis project Ga0169931, IMG submission 129675) | Freshwater microbial communities from Lake Kivu, Western Province, Rwanda to study Microbial Dark Matter (Phase II) - Kivu_15m_20L... | ecosystem: Environmental > Aquatic > Freshwater > Lake...
CGCCTTGGTGCACGTCGAGATCGACGATGAGCACACGTTGCGCGGCGCCGCGCGCGAGCACGTCGGCGGCGGCGATGGCGAGGTCGTTGAACACGCAAAAACCCGAGCCTTCCGCGCGGTAGGCGTGGTGCGTGCCGCCCGCGAGCACTCCGGCGAAGCCGGAGTCGAGCGCGGTCCGCGCCGCCTCGAGCGTTCCGCCCGCGCTGGCGAGCGTTCGGGCGACGAGGCTCGGCGACCAGGGGAAGCCGATGCGCTGCATCACCTTGCGTTCGAGCTCCCCAGCGAGAAAACCGCGCACGTAACTCTCGTCGTGAACGGCGAGGAGCGCTTCGAGCGGCGCCGCGGGCGCGGGTTCGAGCTCGTTTTCGTGCAACACGCCGCGTGCGACGAGTTCGCGCCGCAGCCGCGCGTACTTGTGCATCGGAAAACGGTGGCCGTCGGGCAGCTCGACGACGTGGTGGTCGGTGTAGAAGACGCGCATCGGCGGGGAGCTGCGTACGCTAGCGTTCGGCGGCGCCGCGGCGCGCGCATCCTGCTCTCCGCGTTGCGGGGCCCCACTCACTGCATGAATGCCATCTGTGTCTTCTGCGGCGCCAACCGCGGATTCTCGCCCGTCTTTGCGTCCGCTGCGCGCGAGTTCGGCGCGCTGCTCGGCGCGCGCGGCATCGAACTCGTCTACGGCGGCGGAAACGTCGGCTTGATGGGGGAGGTGGCCGACGGCGCGCTCGCAGCCGGAGGACGCGTGACGGGCGTCATTCCACGCGCGCTTCTCGACAAGGAACTCGGCCACACCGGCGTGCAGCGGCTGCTCGTCGTCGAGTCGATGCACGAGCGCAAGGCCAAGATGGCGGAGCTCTCGGATGCGTTCGTCGCGTTGCCCGGAGGCTTTGGAACCTTCGACGAGTTGTGCGAGGTGCTCACGTGGAACCAACTGGGAATCCATGCGAAACCCTGCGCCGTGCTGGATGTGCAGGGCTACTGGCGGCCGCTGCTGGCGCTGTTCGACGCCGCGGTCGAGCACGGTTTCCTGCGCCCCGAAAACCGCGCGTTGCTCTTGGGCGACGACGATCCGCGCCGGTTGCTCGAGCTCCTGGCGAGGTGGCGCCCGGTGCACCCCGACAAGTGGATCGGCCCCGACGGCGCGTGAGTCTGCCGACGCTGGTTCTCAGCGGATCGCGAGCGCCGCCAGGCGGGCGTCGATCCAGTGGCCGCGGGCGACATCGAGCGCCTTGGGGGACAGCTTGCCTTCGACTTCGAACTCGCTCACGTGCGTGTTGAGGTTGCCGAAGGTGGCGAGGAAGAAGAAGCCGCTCTTCATCGGGAGCTTCTCCAGCGTTGCGGCCTGCGCCCCGCCGATGCTCATCGACGCGCCTCGACCGTCGTGGCGCAGTTCGATCTTGTAGGTCTTGTTCTGTTCGATGGGCGCCTGCCCGCCGCGGCATGGGGCGACGCGCCGATCGTTCGGCGTCTCGGAGATGAGCGCACTTTGATTGAGCGCGGTCAGGCTCGTGCCGAGTCGGTCGGCGCACGCGCCCAGAGCGAACGCGAACGATGAGAGCTCGACGCCTTCGAGCAGGCTCACACGCACCGAGTAGCGCACGGCCAGCGGAGCTTCGAACTGCAGCACGTGACGCCAACAGGTGTCGCCGTGGCCTTGGAAGCCGCCGACCCGCGGCGCGAACGTGGCGCTCGCTCCGCTGAGCTGCTCGTTCTCCCAGACCTGATCGCGCAAGAGCTCGTCCGAGACGAAGTCCTTCAGCTCGGCCTCGCTGCGGAAACGGTAGGTGATCCGGACCGCGTCGTTCGCGAGTTCGGTCACTTCGCCGTGGACGAGTTCCTTCACGCTGAGTGTCTTCGCAGCGTGCTCGAGTCCAAGCGAAGCGAGGTCGTTCAGTGCACTCGCGCGGGACGCGACGAAGGGCAGCTGCTTGTGATCGCGCCAGAGCGCTTCGACGGCTGCGATCAGCGCTCGAGCGGCCTCGGGAGTGGTGGGGTTCGCCTGGTTGGAGACTTCGGTCAGGGCCGGCGCAGCTTCGCCGAGCGCAGCCTGGGTCCCATAGAAGTCCAATGCGTCCTGCTTGAGCTTCTTGAACTCCGTCGAGTCCGGCGCCGTGAAGCGCTTCCACTTCGCGTCTCCGGTCAGCATGTACGGATAGAACTTCAGCAGCTCCGGTGCGGCGTCCCGGTCCGTCTTGGGCAGCAACTCAGCCAGTTGCACCAGGCCCAGCTGCGCCAGCTGGAATTCGCGCTGCGCACCGCCGCTCTCCACGGTGAGTTTGCCGCCGCCGTACTGCACCAGGGCGCCCTTCACGTTCTGACCGTCGAGCTTGAACTCCAGGCGCGCCTTGCTCTGGGCCTGCTTGGCCAAGCCTGCGTCGAGCAGCGCCACGCACTTGCTCAGGCGCTCCCATTCAGACTTTGCGCGGGAGGCGAGCGACGCATCCGCGGCCTTGGTCAGCGTCTCGAACTCCGCCAAAGCCGCGCCGAACTCGCAGCGACGCGCGCGCACCAACGCAGCGGCCAGCCGTTCGTTGATCTCGCTGTCCTGCAGCGCGACTGCGGCCGCCGTCTTCGCCGGGTCGACGCGCTTGCGCGGCGCCGGTCCCGCCGACGACGCCGTTCGGACCACGGGCGCCGAGGCTTCGGTGGGGAGCGGAATGCGCGCAGGGTCGAACCGCGGGCGTTGCTGCTTGATCACTCCAGCGACGTACTTGCGGAAGCCCTCGTCGAGCTGAAGCGTCGTCACCGGAGCGAACGACTGCTCGAGCGCGAGCGGAGGATCGATGCCGCGCAGCGCCGCACCCACGAACTTGCGCGCCGCTTCGGCGTGTTCGCTCTGGTGCAAGTAGTGCATGTAGGTGTGCGCTTGGGCGTAGAACACGCCGAGCGCGAACTCCCAGTCGAGCGGCATGTTCTGTTTGGCGCACTGCTGGCGCACGGACTCGATCACGTCCGCGTAGCTGCGGCAGGCGACTGCGGACTTGACTGGAAGCACGTAGGCGGTGGCGCGAGGGTGGAGCATCAACGCGCCGATCAACTCGAGCGAGCGGTAGCCGAGCGGGTGCTTCTCGAGATTCTCCGGGTCCTCCTGCGTGTGGTGCGACAGGTAGTCCGCGAGTCCTTCATTGAAGAACGGGCTCTCCGGCAAGCCTGCGTCGGTCGCGCTGTAGCGGTGTTGGAGCGCGTGCACCATCTCGTGCAGAGCCGGGCGCAGTTCGTGCATCAGCCCGAGGCTGTTCATCTCGCGGTAGGTGAGCGCGAAGCGCCGCTCCGGCGAGTAGTACGCACGCGCCGCTTCAAGGCCCTTGTCTTCGTTGATGTCGACGTGGTCCTTGTAGGCGTGCTCGCTGGCGACGATGGCGAGCACGAAAACGGGTACGGCGCCGTTGTCGACGAGCTTGAGCGGATCCGCGTAGTCGCGCACGAACATCGCCTCCAACTTGGCGAACCACGGCGCATACCGATCGGCGAGTTCTTCGGCGTAGCCGGGCGAGTCCTTGTGCGGGCGTTGCACGACGAACGCCAGCCCGCGATCGACGTGCTTGCGCGCCCAGGTGTAGTCGACGCGCGAGAAGAACGGGTCCTCCGCGATGGTGCGCTCGAGGGTGGTCAGGAACTCCGCGCGTTTGGCGTCGGGCGGGGCTTGCTGCGCCGGCGCGGATGGGGCCAGCGGCAGCAGGAGCGTGAGGGTGGAGAGCAACAGGGACGCGGTGCGAGAGCGGTCGAGCATGGGCGCGGTGTCGGCGGGGACCGACGGTGGGCGAACCAACGCGGCGGCCTTGCGGGGCCGAAACCGCGAGTTCGGAGCTTACCAGCGCGTTCCGTAGGGGCGTTGCCGCGCCAGTCGAACGCCCCCGGCCGACGGAATGGGGCGGTGCAGTGGAGCGCCGCGTGGCGCGCGCCACGAGACCTGGCGCACGGAGTAGGGTTGAGCCCCGCGCCATGCCGTTCAAGCTGCGAGTCTGCGCGTTCCTTCTGGCCGCGGCGCCGATCGCGAGGCCTCAGTCCGAGTCTCCCGCTACGCCTCCGGCGCAGGCAGCGCCGGCGCCGACTGCGTGGAAGGAGACGCGCGGACCGCGCGCTGTGGCGCACTTCGACGAAGACTGGCGCGACGAGCAGCGCGAGCGCGACGTGCCCGTGCGCATCTGGTATCCCAAGGAAGGCGACGGGTTGCCGGTCGTGATCTTCAGCCACGGCCTGGGCGGGGCGCGTGAGAACTACGCGCACTTCGGGCAGCACTGGTCGAGCCACGGCTACGTGGTCGTGCACGTGCAACACATCGGCAGTGACGACGCCGTCTGGCGCGACTCGAAGCGGCCCATGGAGTCCATGCAGCGCGCCGCCAGCGATCTCGACAACTTGCTCAACCGGCCGCGCGACGTTTCGTTCGCGCTGGACGAACTCGCGCGCCGCGCGCAGCTCGAAGACTGGCCGCTGCGAGGCCGGCTCGACCTCGCCCGCGTGGGTGTCGCCGGCCACTCCTTCGGCGCGTACACCGCGCTATGCGCCGCCGGGCGCGACCTAGTGGTCCCGCTCACGCGCGAGAAGCTCGCGCTCTCCGATCCGCGCCTGAAGTGCGCCATCGCGATGAGCCCGCAGGGCAACGCGCGCGAGCGCTCCAACGGCACGTGGGAGCGCTTCGCGACGCCGGTGTTCCACATGACCGGCACGCGCGACGAGAGCCCGATCCGCGGCGACGCGACGCCCGCGGAGCGGCGTATTCCGTTCGACACGATCACGCGCGCCGAGCAGTACCTGCTGATCCTCGACGGCGCCCAGCACCACGCCTTCGGCGACTCGCCGGCCGGCCTGCGCGGAGCGCGCGATCCGGCGCACGAGCCGCTGATCCTCGCGAGCTCGACAGCCTTCCTCGACGCCTACCTGCGCGGGGACGCACAAGCGCTCGCCTGGCTGCGCGACGGCGGTTTCGCGGCGCGCCTCGCGAAAAAAGGTACTTTCGAGTCCAAGTCGCCGACCGTCGTTTCAGGCGCCGAGGCGCGCTGACGTCCGGGGGGGATCGGACTGGGAATGTCGTCCAGCAGGGCCCTGTCGTGGCCACTTGGATGACGTCGGCGCCAACGCGGCGCAGTTCCCGATCCTCAACATCTCGCACCTCAAGGACTTTGGCCATGTTGCGCTCCCTCACCTTCGCAGTTCTCACGCTCGCCTTTGGCGCCTTCACCAGCACGCCTGCTCAGGCTCAATGCGGCTTGCCCGATAACCTCGACGGCGGTCCGTGCTGCGCGCCGGCAGCGGTCAACCTGCCGGTCTTCCCGCAGATGGCCGGTCAGTCCGCCCTGTGGATGTGCTTCGACAACTGCTCGCTGTCGATGCAGCGCCCGTTCTGCGCGATTCTCGGCAAGCCGCTGCCGGTGAAGATCAACAACCAGAACGTGTGTGGTCAGTACAACACGCGCATCCAGCTCAAGGACTGCGGCACGAACGTGACGCACTGGGCGGGCGGACTGCGGATGGACTACTCGCGCACCTGGCAGGCCTCGCAGATGCCCGGCGCGCTCAACCTCACCGTGTGGCGCTTCGTCATCAACGGCGACCTGATTCCGTCGGCCGCTGTGCCGAACACTCCGTGCGAGCGGCCGGCTTCGCTGTCGATGTTCAACCGCGTGTACTTCTCGGGCCACATCGACTACGCCTTCGACTGCTTCACGAACACCTGGAGCATCGCCTGGTCGCTCAACCATGAGTGTGACGCCGTGCACCACACGCTGAACTCTGCTCGCCCCGCGCCGACGACCGGGTTCGATCCGGGCCGCACCTTCTCGATCGTCGGTCCCGGCATCGGCTTCGTGCCCGCGCCGACGACGACCGCGGTCGCCACGGGCGGCTTCACCAACGCGACCTTGCGGCGCAACAACTGGGGCGCCGCGCCCGCGATCTGCACCTACCGCGAGCCGCTCTTCGGGGCCATCAATCCCTTCAATCCGTTCTGCGTGTGCGCCTCGATCCAACCCGCGCCCGGCCAGTTCATCGACACGCTGATCTTCGGCCAGGGGCAGTGCGGCAGCGGCTTGTTCCCCACGCCGACCAGCCACTTCGCCCAGAAGCGCATCGGCTCCTGGACGAACCCGGCGGTCTACCCCGGACTGCAGGACGTCTCCTTCGGCTTCGGGGAACTGGCCGTGGGTGACGGCTGCACGGGCAGCCAGACGAACGAGTGGTTCGAGGGCGCGCTCACCTTCGGCGGCTACTTCGCGGTCAACTCTCAGGGGGCCTTGCTCGACCCGCAGTTCATCGATCTGGAGTCGTGCAACACCTCCGCGACCAACCCCTCGACGCGCATCGGCGCGGCGCACGTCAGCTACAAGGTGTTCAACTCGAACCAACCGTAGTCCCGCGCCCACTCGCACCGAAAACTCGCGGAGCCTGCTGACGTCGCAACGTCAGCAGGCTCCGCGGCTTTTTCATTGGGCGCGACACAGAGCGCGTGCCGCTTGCGCCGCCCGCGTCAGTCCCCGCCCTCGTCCTCGCCGCCGCCCAGCACCGCGAGGAAGGCCTTCTGCGGGATGTCGACGTTGCCGATCTGGCGCATGCGGCGCTTGCCCTCTTTCTGCTTCTCGAGCAGCTTGCGCTTGCGCGTCACGTCGCCGCCGTAGCACTTGGCCGTGACGTCCTTGCGCAGGGCAGAGATGTTCTCGCGCGCGATGATGCGGCTGTCGATCGCGGCTTGGAGCGCGATCTCGAACAGGTGGCGCGGGATCTCCTTGCGCATGCGCTTGATGATCGCGCGGCCGCGGTACTCGGCCTGGTCCTTGTGGACGATGCAGGTGAGCGCGTCGACTTCCTTGCCGTTCACGAGGATGCGCAGCTTGGCGAGGTTCGACGGCTTGTAGCCGCTGATCTCGTACATCAGCGTGCCGTAGCCGCGCGTCGAGCTTTTGAGCTTGTCGAAGAAGTCGTAGATGATCTCGCCGAGCGGGATGTCGTAGACCAGCTGCACACGCGTGGGCGAGAGGTGGTCCTGGCGCACGAAGTCGCCGCGGTGGTCGGCGGCGATCTTCATCACGTTCCCGATGTACTCCGACGGCGTCATGATCGTGACGCGCGCGAAGGGCTCGAGGATTTCCTCGTACTTGTCCGCCGTCGGCAACTGCCCCGGCGAGTGGATTTCCTTCTGCGTTCCGTCGGAGAGCACGATCCGGTACGTGACCGTCGGCGCGGTCTGGATCATGTCGAGGTCGTGCTCGCGCTCGAGGCGCTCCTGCACGATCTCCATGTGCAACAGACCCAGGAACCCGCAGCGGAAACCGAAGCCGAGCGCTTCGCTGGTCACGGCCTCGAAGCTGAACGAGCTGTCTGACAGGGACAACGTCGCGAGGCCTTCGCGCAGGCCTTCGAAATCCCCGGTGTTGGTGGGGAAGAAGTCCGCATAGACCATGTGGATCGGCGGACGGTAGCCGGGGAGCATTTCGACCTTCGGCCCCTTGTGGACCGTCATCGTGTCGCCGATGCGCACGTCGCCGAGTTGCTTGATGTTCGAGATGAAGTAGCCCACCTCGCCCGGCCCAAGCTCGCCCGAGCGCTTCATCGTCGGCGTGAAGCGTCCGATCTCGATCGCCTCGTACACCTTGTCGGTGCCGAGCATGTGGATCATCTGCTTTTCCTTGATCGCGCCGTCGACCACGCGCAGGTACACGATGATCCCGCGGTATTCGTCGTACTGCGCGTCGAAGATCAGCGCGCGCAGCGGGTCGCTCGCCTTGCCCCCGGGCGCCGGGATCTTCTCGCAGATCTCGTTGAGCAGTTCCGGGACGCCCAGGCCGCTCTTGGCGCTCACGCCCAGCGCGCCGGTCGCGTCGATGCCGATCGAGTTCTCGATCTCTTCCTTGACGACATCGGGCCGCGCGTGCGGCAGGTCGACCTTGTTCACCACCGGCAGGATCTCGAGGTCGCCTTCGACCGCGAGGTAGGCGTTCGCCACCGTCTGGGCTTCGACGCCCTGGCTGGCGTCCACGAGCAGCAGCGCGCCTTCGCAGGCCTGCAGCGCCTTCTGCACTTCGTAGTTGAAGTCGACGTGGCCGGGCGTGTCGATCAGGTTGAGCTCGTAGCGCTCGCCCTTGTAGGTGTGCCACACCGTCACGGCGCTGGCCTTGATCGTGATGCCGCGCTCGCGCTCGAGGTCCATCGAGTCGAGCAACTGCGCCTTCATGTCGCGCTTTTGGACCGAGCCGGTGATCTCCAGCAGGCGGTCGGCGAGCGTGGACTTGCCGTGGTCGATGTGCGCGATGATCGCGAAGTTGCGGATGAGGCGGGTGTCGTGCACGGAAGGCTCGAGTGGCCGGCGGCGTGGGGCCGCGCCGGACGAGGTGGGGGCGAAGAGTATACGCGCGAGAGCTTGCCGCTCGCCGAACGCGCGCAGCGGTCGCGTGGAAATGGCTGTCACGGCGCGGCGGCTGCGGCCGTAAGCGGGCTGTCCCAATCAACCCGACCGTCGTCACCAAGCACTCCACATGCACCACGCACTCCTCAAGCTCTCCGCGCTCGTCTTCACCGCCGCCGCAGCCGCGGCCCAGGGCACGATCTACACCCAGTCCAACGCCGCCGCCGGCAACGACGTGCTCGCATTCACACGCAGCGGCGTCACGCTCTCGCCCGCGGGCTCGTTCTCGACCGGCGGGTTGGGCGCAGGCAGCGGCCTGGGCTCTCAGGGGTCGGTCACGCTCACGCGCGACGCCCGCTTCCTGCTCGTCGTCAACGCTGGCTCGAACGATGTGAGCGTGTTCCAGCGCACGCCCGCCGGACTCGTTTTGGTCGACCGCGAGCCGTCGCGCGGCATGCGCCCGACGAGCGTCAGCGAAAGGCTCGGCCGGGTCTACGTGCTCAACGCAGGCATGAACCCGAACGTCGCCGGCTTCATGTTGACCATGGCGGGCGATCTTGTCCCCGACGCCGCGGCCCCCGCAGCGCTGGCCAACGGTTCGGCGCCCGCTCAAGTCGCGATCGGCCCGGGCGGCGCCCAAGTCTTCGTGACGGAGCGCGCGACGAACCTGATCGACGTGTTCGCCATCCAACCCGGCGGCGCGCTCGGTGCTCCGACGCAGATCGTCTCGGCCGGCGCTACGCCGTTCGGCTTCGAGTTCGGCCGCAACGACACCTTGATCGTCTCCGAGGCCGCTGGCGGCGCGCCCGGCGCGGGCACGGTCAGCTCGTACCGCATCGGGCTCGGCTCGTTGACGACGGTCACGGCTGCGGCGCCGACGAACCAGGCCGCCGCGTGCTGGATCGCGCTCGCGCGCCAGCAGCGCTACGCCTACACAACCAACACGGCGAGCGGAACCGTGACTGGCTACCGCGTGACGCCGGGAACTGGCGCGCTCACGCCTCTGGACGCGAGCGGCATCACCGGCGATCTGGGCCCTGGGACCAATCCGCTTGATGCAGCGACCACGCTCGACGGCAAGTACATGTTCGTGCTCTCGCCCGCGACGAACGAGATCGCCGCGTTCTTCGTGCGGGCCAACGGCACGCTCGAGAAGTTGCCCAGCCAGTTCGGGCTTCCGACGACGGCGTTCGGACTCGCGGCTCGGTGAACCTGGACCGAGTCACTCGATGGCCGCGATGCGTTACGTTGCGCGCTCGAACGCGAATGTGACGCACGAACCGGCGAGCTCTCCCTCCGCGCCCGGTCGCCGCCTGCCTGCGAGCGGCGACCGGGCTACGTCGTTCGGTTTCGACCTCGCGGCGCGAGTCGCCTTGGCGCGCGGCGATCGCGAGCAGCTCGCGCGCCTGTTCGACGTCGCCTTCGAGCGCTTGCACGGCTACATCGCACGCATGGTGGCCGACGAGCACGTCGCCGAGGATCTCGTGCAGGACTCGTTCCTTCGCATCCAGCGCGGACTCGCCACGTACCGCCCCGAGTGCGCACTGCGACCATGGCTGTTCACGATCGCCAGCAACGTCCTGCGCGACCACTTTGCGGCGCGCCGTCAGGCCACGCTCGACGTGGACGAGCTCGCCGCCGAGCCCGTCGACCGGCACGAAGCTCCCAGCGTCCGCCTCGAGCACTCAGAGCGCGCCGCCGCCACGCGCGCTGCGCTCGCCGCGCTGTCCGAACAAGCGCGCGCCGTGATCGTGCTGCGGCACTTCGAAGCGCTGAGCTACGTCGAGATCGCGGCTGCGCTGCGCATCTCGGAAGACACGGCGCGGCAGCGCTATGTACGCGGTCTCGCGCGCCTGCGTGTGCGGCTCGTTTCGTTTGCACCCCCGGCCGGAGAGCCGTCGTGAACCACCCGCCCAGCGACGAACACGAACCGCGTTCCGAGACGCCGCCCGAGCCCTGGCTCGCGGATGCGCTCGACGAACTGCGGCCGCCGGCGCCGCGTCCGGAGCTGCGCGCTTCGCTGCGTGCGCGTTTTCTTGCGCGCGACGTTGCGGCGGAGTCGGACACGAGTGCGCAGCCCGCGCCGGCGCTCCGCATGGCCCACACGCCGCGCAGCACCCGCCAGCGCTCACCCGCGAGCGCAGCTCCGTCGACTCGTTGGCGCACGCTCTCCCTCGCCGCGCTGGCCACCGCCGCCGTCGTCGCGGCGCTCGTGTTCGTGCGCACCCCGCCGACGCAGCGTGTCGAACTCGTCGCGAGCAACGTGTCCGACCTCACGCTCGACGGCGCTCCCGTCGCACTCGACGCGCTGCAAGCGCGTTTGTTCGCCGGCGCGCGCGTGCGCAGCGCCGCAAACGTCGTGCGGCTGCGCCTCGACAGCGTCGCGCTGATCGAACTCGCGCCGCACACCGAGCTCACGCTGCGTCCGTGGAATCCCGCCGGCGACGGCGAGGCGCGACTGGTGCTCACGCGCGGCAGCGTGCGGGTGGTGACGGCGCCCGAGTTCGCACCGCGCCGCCTGACGGTCGAAGCGCCCCAGGCCGAGGTGGCCGTCGTCGGCACAGAATTCGGCGTCGACGTCGTCGAAGGGATGGGGACGTGCGTGTGCTGCACGCACGGCAGCGTCGCGGTGCGCGCGCTCGGCCGCGAAGGCGTCGAGACGCTCGCCGCGGGTCAGATGTCGTTCTGCTTCAGCTCACGCGCCGAACCGATGCGCGGCCCCGTCAAAGACGACCACGCCGCCGCGGTCATCGCGCTGCGGCGCTTCGAGTGGCCCGTGGCGAACACGTCGCGCTAGCGCGGCAACTGCGCCAGTCCGGCGAGCAGCAGGCGCAACGCCCGTCCGCGGTGGCTGATGGCGAGCTTCTCGTCGGGTGCGAGCTCGGCGAAGCCCTTGCCGGTCTGTGCGAAGCCCGGTTCGACGAACTCGAACAGCGGGTCGTAACCGAAGTCGCCGTCGCCGCGCGGGCCGTGCAGGATGCGGCCGCGCGCCACACCCTGCACTTCGAGCGCGATCGAGCCGTCGGGCTGCGCGAGGCACAGCGCGCACACAAACTGCGCGCCGCGGCGTTCGTCGGGCACGGCGGCGAGCTTCTCGAGCAGCAAGCGGTTGTTCGCGGCGTCGTCGCCGTGCACGCCCGCAAAGCGCGCGCTGAGCACGCCGGGCGCGCCGCCCAGGGCGTCGACCTCGAGCCCGCTGTCGTCGGCGAGCGACCAGAGCCGACTCGCGCGCGCCGCGCTGAGCGCCTTCTTCGCGGCGTTACCGCGGAACGTCGGCGCGTCTTCGACCACACCGTCGATGCCGCCGATGTCGCCGGGCAGCACGACCTCGAACCCCAGCGGCGCGAGCGCGGCGGAGAACTCGCGGTGCTTCTTCTTGTTCTGGCTGGCAAGCAACAGTCGCATCGTCATCGTGCTCGGCCTCGTGTTCTGCTCTCTGCGCCGCGGCGGCGCTCGCGGAAGATAGCGGCCGCCGGCCGCGACGCGTGGCATGATTGTCCGCAGCGCTCCGCGCCCACCACGTACGTCACGATGATCGCTCTCGCGTTGGCGTCATTCGCCGTCCAAGAAGCCGCGTCCGCCGCGGTTGCACCAGAGGCGCTGCGCGTACCGCAGCTGGAGTTTGCGCGCGAGCGCTGGGCCGTCGTCGATCGCGAGGCCGGGCAGTACCTCGGCCATCCGAGCACGGTGCTCCTCGGCGACGGCAAGACGATCCTGTGCGCGTATCCCAAGGGGCATGGCCAGGGCGCGATCCTGCTCAAGCGCAGCGACGACGGCGGCGCGAGTTGGTCGGAGCGTTTGCCGACGCCCGCGAATTGGGCGACGAGCCAGGAGACGCCCACGCTGTTCCGCGTCGCGCGCCCCGACGGAGGAGCGCGGCTGCTCTTGTTCTCGGGGCTGCATCCGATCCGTCAAGCGCACTCGGACGACGAAGGGCGCACGTGGAGCGAGCTCGCGCCCGTCGGCGACTGGGGCGGCATCGTCGCCATGGCTTCGCTCGAGCAATTCGACGACGGGCGCCTGCTGGCCTTCTTTCACGACGATGGGCGCTTCATCGGCGCGGCGCATGCGGCGCGCGACGGACACAAGTTCCACGTCTACGTCAGCGAGTCCAAGGACTGCGGCGCAAGTTGGAGCGCGCCGCGCGCGATCGCCAGCCGCGCCGACGCGGATCTGTGCGAACCGGGTGTCGTGCGCTCGCCCGACGGCGCGCGACTGGTTGCGCTGCTGCGCGAGAATCGGCGCAAATTCCGCTCGTTCTTCACCGTGTCGCCGGACCGTGGCGCGAGCTGGAGCGAGCCGCGCGAGCTTGCGCCGGAGCTGACCGGCGATCGCCACGTCGCGCGCTATGCCGCCGATGGACGCCTGGTGATCTCGTTTCGCGACATGCTCGCGGGCAGCGCGAGCAAGGGCGATTGGATCCTGTGGGTCGGGGCCTTCGACGACGTTCTCGAAGGCCGCGCCGGCGCGTACCGCGTGCGGCTGGGAGACAGCCACAGCCCGTGGGACGCCGCATACCCCGGTCTCGAGCGGCTGCCCGGCGGCGAGTTCGTGTGCACCACCTACGGACACTGGAACGCGGGCGAAAAGCCGTACGTCGTGAGCGCGCGCTTCGCGCTTCAAGAGTTCGATCAACGCCTCAAGCCGAGCAGGAAGTGAACGTGCCCGAGCATCACGAACATGCGCCGCGCGCGTCCGCGCGGCGGATCGACACCGCGTTGTTCGATCTGGATGGCACGCTGATCGACTCGATCGAGCTGATCCGGCAGTCCTACGCGCACACCCTGCGCGTGCACCGCGACTTCGAACCACCGCTCGAGTTCTGGCTCGAGGGCTTGGGGCGGCCGCTGCGCTGGCAGTTCGCGCACTTCAGCGCCGACGCGGCCGAAATCGAAGCGATGGTCGCGACCTACCGCGCCTACAACCTCGAGCGCCACGACGCGATGATCCGCACCTTCGATGGCGCCGTCGAGGCGATCGCGCAACTCAAGTCACGCGGACTCAAGCTCGGCGTCGTGACGAGCAAGATGCACGCGGGAGCGCTGCGCGGACTCAAGCACTGCGGCTTCGAAGGACTGTTCGACGTGGTGATCGGCGCCGACAGCGTCGACGAGCACAAGCCGCACCCCGCGCCCGTGCGCGCGGCGCTCGCACAACTTGGCGCCAGCGCGCAGGGCGCAGTGATGGTCGGCGACTCGCCGCACGACCTCGCCTCGGGCCGCGCGGCCGGCGCGTTCACCGCCGCCGTCGCATGGGGACCGTTTCCGCGCGAGCAACTGCTCGCGACGGCGCCCGACTACTGGCTCGAGACGCCGCGCGAGATCGCTGCGCAGTTCCTCGCGCGCTGAGCCAAAACTCAGCCGCATAGCTCAGGGGCCTCGCCGCCTCTGCCCGCGGCGTTGCTCCGGTTCGGCGACAAAGCTCTTGTCGCCTGGAATCCTGGCGCCTTGCCAGGAACGCTGATTCCAGCGACATCTTCAACGGACTTCGGAAGCAGGCACTCGCGGCGCGCGGTGGACGCAGCGCCGCTGCGCTGCGTCGCCGCGCTCCGCGTCAGACGCCTGCGCCGAAGTCCGAGTCGTCGCGCGGCGCGCTCGGGCGTGCGTTCGTCGAGGACGGATGCTGCGCGCTTTCCGGCCGCGTGGCGACCGCCACCGGACGCGCGAAGCCGCGCGTGGTCGGAAGCGAGCGCCCCGTGCGCGGGCTCGCCGGCGCGTTCTGGCGCGGACGGTCGTCGCGCGACGGCCGACGTTCGGAGCTGCGCTCCGAGTTGCGCTCGGCGCCGCGCTGCGGAGCGCGGTCCGCTGCCGGGCGCGGGGTGCGCTCGCGCGGCGGAGCGTCGTGGCGCGCGGGCCGGCGTTCCGCTGAGCGTTCGGGCTGCCGGTCCGTCGCGCGCTCCGTGGCGCGCTCGGACGTGCGTGCTTCACGCGGCTCGCGCGTGCGGCCGCCCGTGGGGCGGTCGAGCACCGCGAGCTTGCGCTGCGTGAGCTTCTCGATATCGCGCAGGAATTCGCGCTCTTCTTCGTCGCACAGCGAAATCGCCACGCCGCTCGCGCCCGCGCGGCCGGTGCGGCCGATGCGGTGCACGTACGTCTCCGGCACGTTGGGCAACTCGTAGTTCACCACGTGCGAGATGTCGTCGATGTCGATGCCGCGCGCGGCGATGTCGGTGGCGACCAGCACGCGCAGCTGACCTTCGCGGAAGCCGTCGAGCGTGCGCTCGCGGTTGTTCTGCGACTTGTTGCCGTGGATCGCCTGCGCCGGGACGCCGTCCTGATTGAGGCGCTTGGCGACGCGGTCCGCGCCGCGCTTGGTGCGCGTGAACACGATCGCGCGCTCGACCGCGGCGTCGCTGAGAATGCGCGTCAGCGCCGAAGCCTTCTCGCTGCGCGAGAGGTGCATCACGTGCTGGGTGGTGAGTTCGACCGTCGAGGCCGGCGGAGTGACGACGACCTTGACCGGGTTGCGCAGGATGCCCTCGGCGAGCTTGGCGATCGGCGGCGGCATCGTCGCCGAGAACAGCAGCGTCTGCTTGCGGCGCGAGGCGGCCGCGAGGATGCGCTTGACGTCGGGCAGGAAGCCCAAGTCGAGCATGTGGTCGGCTTCGTCGAGCACGAGCATCTCGACCGAGTCCAGGCGCACGTGGCCTTGGCCCATCAGGTCGACGAGGCGACCGGGGCAGGCGACGACCACGTCGACGCCGCGCACGAGCGCGCTGACTTGTGGGCCCTGACCGACGCCGCCGTAGATGACCGACACGGCGACGCGCAGGTGCGCGCCGTAGGTCACGAAGCTTTCGCCGACCTGCGCGGCGAGTTCACGGGTCGGCGCGAGCACGAGCACGCGCGGCTGGCGCGGCGCGGGCCGGCGCGGGTTGTCCGCGAGGCGCTGGAGGATGGGGAGGGAAAAGGCCGCTGTCTTGCCCGTTCCGGTTTTGGCGCAACCGAGCAGGTCGCGGCCCTGGAGCAAGTGCGGGATCGCCTGAACCTGGATGGGCGTAGGCGTCGAGTAGCCGGCCTCGCGAACCGCACGTTGGAGCGGCTCGCCGAGGGCGAGCTGAGAAAAACTATTCATCGTCAAGGAGCATCCGGCGCCGCTCGGAGCGGTGCGCTGGTCACCCGGCCGCGGCGGGCCAGGTGTGAACGTGTTGTGGGGCGACGCGAACGTCGTCCCGCCGGGGGCGCAGGGCGCGCCCGGTTGTCCTCGGGCGCACGCCGCAGCAGCACCGTTTGGGCGCTGCGCGAAGGCTGCACGAAAACTCGAGTGTGTCCGCCCAGCGATGCGTGGCCCCTGGCAGCCCCATTGGCCGCCCGTCGAAAAAGCCTTCGTCTCGCCTGCCGCGCGGAACAACGCCCGGCCCTACCTCAGCGGTTTCAGCCGCGGCAGGTCGCTGGGGTATCGACCGTATCCGCGGCGCCACCCCAACAAGGGAGCAACCTTAGCATCAATTTCGGGGCGCGAACAGCGAGCGGGCCCCGAATGGCGCGCGCCCCGCCTTCGGCCGAAGCCGGGGCGGGGCGCGCAGCTCAATTTGCCGCCGCGTGCGAGCGGCGTCGACGCGTCGCGTTCAGGGGAGGTTGTAGTTGAGGATCGCGTTGACGATGTGGGGGGCGCCGATGCGGCGTGCCGGGTTCGTCGGCGAGGTGTTGCAGCTGCCGAAGTCCTCGAACTGGCGACCGAGCGGCGTCAGCGTGAAGTCGAAGGCCGGGAAGCCGCCGATCGTCTCCGAACCTTCGAACCACTCGATCGAGGTCGTACCGGTGCAGCCGTTGATGAACTGCTGGTCACCAAAGTCGAACAGCAGGTGCTCGACGCCGGGGAACACGTTGGGGTTGGTCCACACGCCGATGCGCTTTTGCGTGAAGCGCATGCCCGTAGGATTGAAGGCGGCGCTTCCGCACACCGATTGCGCCGTGACGGACGTGTCCACGTTCTGCGAACTGGTCGTCGCGGTGTTGCCGCACAGGCAGAACAGCGCGTTGGCGAGGAAGTTGCCCTGCGCCTTCTGGCGCAGCGTGCAGATCGCCGGCAGCGCACCCCAGTTGTTCCAGCGGATCGAGCCCTGCGTGATCGGGCCGTTGCTGACGAGCGTGTTGTTGGGCGCGACGACGAAGCCGGCGGCGGGGCCGACGAAGGAGTACGACTTCGCCGGGTCGAAGCCGATGGCCGGCGCCGGGCGCGCCGAGGCCGCCGTGTGGTGGACCTGGTCGCACTCGTGGTTGATCGACCAGGCCACGCTCCACTGGTTGGTGGTGCAGTCCAGCGCGTAGTCGACGTGGCCCGAGAAGTACACGCGCGAGTAGACGTTGAGGCTCGCCGGGCGCTCGCAGACGTTGTTGGGCACGTTGTTCGTCGGCACCAAGTCGCCGTTCACGATGAAGCGGTACACGGTGAGGTTGGGGACCGTGCCGGCCGCGTTTTGCGCCTCGAGCCAGTTGCGCGAGTAAGTCGCGCGCATGCCGCCGGTCCAGTGCAGCAGGCCTGTTCCGCAGTCGCGCAGCTGGAAGCGAATGTTGTATTCGCCGCAGATCTGGCCGCCGCCGCCCACGATCGGCTGCGGCTTGCCCAGGGACACGCAGAACTGCTTCTGCAGAGCGGGCTGACAGTTGTCGAAGCAGATCCACAGGCCCGTCTGGCCGGGCATCTGCGGGAAGACCGGGAGGTTGAGCAGTGCCGGCGCGCAGCACGCCGATCCGTCGAGGTTGTCGGGCGCGCAGACTTGGGCCTGGGTGCTGCTGGCGGCGCCGACGACCAGGCCGGCGGCAAGGGCGAATCGCGAGAGGAAGGAGAGCATGGTGAGCGGGGTTGGGTAGTAGTTTTCGAGGCGTTGCGGGCGCTCAGCGCGCCACCGGACACCGACCAAGTGGCGCGCGCCGGCTGCCGCTGGACGAAGAACTCGCGCGCCGTGCGCTTTTTCTTCGCCGCGCGGGCCTGGGGCCCCAAAAAGCCCTGCGCCCCGCCCGCAGCAGGGCTGCGGACGGGGCGCGCGGGGGTCCCTCGGGCGTCGGTCAGGAGCGAGCGTGGGGGACGGGCGGGGCCGTTGGGCCCCCGCCGATCAGGGCAAGTTGAAGTTCAGGATGCGGTTGACGATGTGCGGGGCGCCGATGCGGCGCGCCGCGTTCGTCGGGGAGGTGTTGCAGCTGCCGAGATCCTCGAACTGACGGCCGAGCACCACACCGGTGTTGTCGAAGGCCGCGAAGCCGCCGATCGTCTCGGGGCCTTCGAACCACTCGACGGCCTGGTTGCCGTTGCAGCCGTTCACCGCGCGCAGATCGCCGAAGTCGAACAGCAGGTGCTCGATGCCGGGGAACTGCGTGGCGCTGGTCCACACGCCGATGCGCTTCTGGGTGAAGCGGGCGGGCGCCGGGGCCGGGCTGATCGCGCTGCCGCACTGGCCGCTAGCGAGGACGGTCGAGAGGACGTTTTGAGGGGCCGCCGCGGCCGGGCCGCACAGGCAGAACGGGTTGTTGGCGATGAAGTTGCCCTGCAGCACGGGCTCGCGCATCTGGCAGATCGCCGGCAGAGCCGCCCAGTTGTTGTGCCGGATCGTGCCCGAGGTGATCGGACCGTCGCTGATCAGCGTGGCGCTCGGCGCGACCGCGAAGGTCGAGCCCGGACCGACGATCGAGAAGGTCTTGCCGGGATCGAAGCCGCCGATCGGCGCAGGGCGCGCGGTGCCCGGCGCGTGGTGGACGGCGTCGCACTCGTGATTCAGCGACCAAGCCACCGACCAGGTGTTCGTGCCGCAGTCGAGCGCGTAGTCGATGTGGCCCGACACGTACAGGCGCGAGTAGACGTTGAGCGAGGCCGGGCGCTCGCAGGGCGTGTTGGGAACGGCGTTCGTCGGGACGAGGTCGCCGTTGATCAGGAAGCGCCACACGGTCAAGACCTGCGCCGCGGTCGATCCGGCCTCCTGCCAGGTGCGCGAGTAGGTGCCGCGCACGCCGCCGGTCCAGTTGAGCTGTCCGGTCGCGCAGTCGCGCAGTTGGTAGCGAATCGTGTACTCGCCGCACACCTGTCCGCCGCCGCCGAGCACGGCCTTGGGCGCGCCGATCGTGCCGCAGTAGGGCTTCTGCAGCACCGGAGCGCAGTTGTCGAAGCAGATCCACAGGCCGTCGAGCGGCATTGAGGGGAAAGCCGGGAGGTTGACTGCGGCCGGTGTGCAGCAGGGGCCGTTCAAGTTGTCGGGCAGGCCGCACTGGGCGGAGGCTGAAGACGTGAGCGCGCCGGCGACTAGGCCGAGCGCAAGACCGAGGTTGGCGAGGGAGCGGAACATCACGAATCTCCTTGAGCGTTGGTTTGAGAGGGGGAACGCACAGTTGGGCGCTACATCCAACAAATGGCGCCGGCGCGAGCGGATTGGACACCAAGACGCCGAAGTTAGCCGGCTGGTCGACGCGCCCGCGCCAGACCTGGTGCAGGTCAGCGCGCCCGCCCGTCGACGCACGGGTGCGCGTTTCCGAAGACCCTCGCAAGTCCGGGCGATGCCGTTGCGCCTGCGCCGTCCGCTCGCGGGTTGCCCTGCGTGGGGGCCTGCGGACAATAAGGGGAATGGCCGCGCGCAACAGCGACGCCACACGCTGTCTCGAATCGCTTTCTGCTGGCGACGCCCGCGCTGCGGACGAGCTGTTCCAACTTGTGTACGGCGAACTGCGCGAACTCGCCGGCGGCTATTTGCGCGGCGCGGCGGCGCGCACGTTGCAGCCGACGGTGCTGGTGCACGAGGCGTACCTGCGCATGATCGATACGCCCAGCGGCCAGGAGTGGACGAGCCGCGCGCACTTCCTGGGCGTCGCGGCCAAAGCGATGCGCAGCGTGCTCGTCGACCACGTGCGCGCGCGTAACGCTCGCAAGCGCGGCGGCGAACTCGAGCGCGTTCCGCTCGACGCGCTCGTCGACGAACTCGAGCACTCCGGCTCCGATCTCGTGGCGCTCGACGACGCGCTCGCCGCGCTCGGCGAACTCGACCAGAACCTCGCGCGACTCGTGGAGCTGCGCTTCTTCGGCGGCCTCACGATCGAAGAGACCGCCAAGGTGCTCGGCGTGTCTACGGCGACGGTCGAACGCTCGTGGCGCACCGCGCGACTTTGGCTGCACGAGCGCCTGGGCCCCGACGCGCTCGGCTGACGGCGCCTCAGCGCACGATCTTCGCGATCGGCCGCAGCCCACTCGTCCAGGCCTGAGCGCCAAGGTGCGTCCGCGCCGGAGTGGTGAGCGCTTCGAACACATCGTGCGGCGCCCTGGCGTACAGGCCGGCGAGCATGCGGGCGCACTCTTCCTCGCCGAGCGCCGGCAGGATCAGCTCGAACCACTGCGCGAGGCGCGGCGCCGGGATGTCGGCGAGGATGCGCTCGTGCGCGCGCACCAGCTCGAGCTCGTCGAGCTGTGCGTGCAGCGCCGGCTCGGCTTCGTGCTCTTCGCGCTGGAGGTGCACGAGTTGTTCGGCGAGCGCGCGCTGGAAGCAGCGCTCGAGTTCGCGCCCCAGCGCCGCGCGTCCGCCGTTGCGGGCGGCGCCGATGCGCGTGGCGAGCGTCGCCAGGCCACGCAGCGCGGCGTCGACGCGCACGTGGTCGGACTCGAGCTCCGGCGCGAGCGCGAGCGCGGACGCGGCGCGCGCGACGAGCGGCATCAGGTGCGCGTCCTCGTGCTGCGCGTGTTCGTCGAGGAATTCCACCAGCCGCGTCACGCGGCCGGCGGCGGCGGCGGCCTGGGCGCCGTCGTTCCAGTCGCTGCGCGCCAGCTCGTGCGCCAGCGCGAAAGCTTCGGCCCGCAGGCACTTGTGGACAGGTGCGTACAGTTCGATCCGTTGCATGGATGTTCCTCCGGCCGGCTACACGAGAACGGCGGCCGGACTCCATCAGCGAAATCCGCTCGAGCGCGCGAGATTGCGCCGCATGCGGGGTTTGGGCACGGCGCGGGGCCGCGCGGCGCTCCGGCGGGGCTTCTCCCAGCGGCCCCTTTCATGCGACAATGCGCGGTTCGCACTCCACGCCGAAAGTCTCATGAGCACCGACGCCACTCCGCCCAACGCCTTCTCCGCCCTCGGCCTCGCGCCGCAACTGGTCTCCGCTCTGGTCGGGCTGGGCTACGAAGAGCCCACGCCGATCCAACGCGAGGCGATCCCGGCGCTGCTCGCGGGGCGCGACCTGCTCGGGCAAGCGGCGACGGGCACGGGCAAGACCGCGGCCTTCGCGTTGCCGATGCTGCAGCGCGTCGCGGGCGTCGAGCTCAAGCCCAACCGGCCGCTCGCGCTCGTGCTCGTGCCCACGCGCGAGCTGGCGATGCAAGTCGCCGAGGCGGTGCACAAGTACGGCAAGGAGCAGCGTGTGTACGTGCTGCCGATCTACGGCGGCCAGAGCTTCGGCCTGCAGCTGCGCGCGCTCGAACGCGGCGTGTCCGTTGTCGTGGCGACGCCCGGCCGCGCGCTCGATCACCTCGAGCGCGGCACGCTGGTGCTCGAGGACCTCAAGATGGTCGTGCTCGACGAAGCCGACGAGATGCTCGACATGGGCTTCGCCGAGGACCTCGAGGCGATCCTCGAGCGCACGCCGAAGGTCAAGCAGACCGCGTTGTTCTCGGCCACGCTGCCGCCGCGCATCCTCGACATCGCCGAGCGCGGGCTCAACGATCCGGCGCGCATCTCGATCGAGCGCGAACGGCCGGCCGACGGCGAGATGCCGCGCGTGCGCCAAGTCGCGTACGTGGTGCGTCGGCCGCAGAAGGCTGCGGCGCTCGCGCGCGTGCTCGACATCGAGACGCCGACCTCGGCGATCGTGTTCTGCCGCACGCGCAACGAGGTCGACGAGCTCACCGAAGCGATGAACGCGCACGGCTACCGCGCCGAAGCGCTGCACGGCGGTTTCAGCCAGGACCAGCGCGACCGCGTGATGAAGCGCTTCCGCGGCGAGAAGGCCGACCTGCTGATCGCCACCGACGTCGCCGCGCGCGGACTGGACATCGACCACGTGAGCCACGTGGTCAACTTCGACGTGCCCTCCGAGCCCGAGGCCTACGTGCACCGCATCGGGCGCACGGGCCGCGCGGGTCGCGACGGTGTCGCGATCACCTTCGTCGAACCGCGCGAGCACCGTCTGCTGCGCAACATCCAGCGCGCCACGGGCCTCAACATCAACGTCGAGACCATCCCGACCGTCGAGGACCTGCGCCGTCAGCGCCTGGCGATGACCCGCGCCAATGTGCGCGAAGCGCTCGTCGCCGGCGAACTCGAGTCGTTCCGCGCGCTCGTCGAAGAGCTCTCCACCGAATCCGATCCGCTCGACGTCGCCGCCGCTGCCGTCAAGTTGTTCCACGAAGCGTCGCGGCGCGAGGTCAGCGCACGCGCCGCCGAAGAAGACTTGACCGTCGAGCTTCCGCAGCAGCGCGAGTTCCGCGAAGGCCGCCCCGGGCGCGAGCACCGCAGCGGGCGCGACGACTTCCGCGGACCGCGCGACGACCACCGCGGGCCGCCGCCCGAGTTCCAGGGCGAGCGCGGACCGCGCCGCCAACAGCGCCGCCCGCAGTGGGACACCGCGCGCCTGTTCGTCGGTGTCGGCCGCATGGACGGCCTGCGCCCCGGCGACCTCGTCGGCGCGATCGCGAACGAAACCGGCCTGCCGGGCCACGCCATCGGCGGCATCGAGATCGCCGACCGCTTCGCGCTCGTCGAAGTGCCGGCCGAAGTCGCCGAGACGATCATCGACGCGCTGCGCAACACCAAGCTGCGCGGCCGGCGCGCGAACGTGCGCTTCGACCGCGCGCCCTGATCGTCCGCGCCGCGCGACGAAGCTGACCGACGACGCTGCGCTCTCGCTCGAGAGCAGCGCGTGTCAATCCTTCCCGCGGCGTAGTTCGCGCCGCGACCTATGCGAACGGCCGCCGCGCCAAGCCCAGCGGCCGCAGCATCGCGCTCTTCTTGCGTTGGTGGCCCTGCATGCGGCGCAGGATGTCGTCGAGCGCGCTCAGCGCCTGGTCGATGTGCGGGCCCTTGTTGAGCATCACGCACTCGGCGCGTTCGCTCATCGCTGCGTCGGTGATCTCGGCGCGCGACGGGCGGCCTTCGCGCGCAAGCGTTTCGAGCACCTGCGTGGCCCAGATCACGGGCACGTGGGCGGCCTCGCAGATCCACAGGATCTCCTCCTGCACCTCGGCGAGGCGCTCGAAGCCGCATTCGACCGCGAGGTCGCCGCGCGCGATCATCACGCCGTCGCAGGGGCTCTGCATCGACGCGAGCAGCAGTTGCGGAAGGCGCTCGAAGGCGCGGCGCGTTTCGATCTTGAGCACGATGCCCAGATCCGGACGTCCGAGTTCGGCGAGGCGCTGCTCGAGCTCGGCGACGTCTTCGGGCGCGTGCACGAACGAGAGCGCCACTGCGTCGGCGTGTTCGACCACGAACGGCAGGTCGGCGAGGTCCTTGGCCGTCAGCGCGGGCGCGGCGAGGTCCGTGTCGGGCAGGTTGATGCCCTTGTCCGCGCGCAGCTTCGCGCCGCCCGAGCGCGCCGAGGTGATCTCCACTTCGAGTTGCTCGGGGCTGACGCCCACGATGCGCCCGCCGATCTTGCCGTCGTCGAGCCACACGCTCTCGCCGGCGCGCGCGTCCTGGAACACTTCGGGAAGCGTGCAGCCGACGCGCGCGGGCGCGAGCAAGCGGCCGCGCGCGTCGCGCTGCGCCAAACGCCCCGGCTCGAGCGAGCGCGTGAGCACCAAACGGTCGCCGCGCTCGAGCTCGAGCGCACCCGCCTGCCGCGGCAGGGCGCCGAGCGAGGTTTGGGCCGCCGCGCCGCGCACGCCGCGCTTGCGCAACGCTAGTCCAGGCACGAAGTAGCTCGTCGAGTGCAGCTCCGCGATCGCGCCGCCGCGCGTGCGCTTGACGACCGCCAGCACACGTTCGGCGCCGCGCGCGTCGTGGAAGGTGAGCCCGTCGCCGGCTTCGAGTCGCGCCAGCCACGCTCCGTCGACGGGCAACGCGGCGCTGCAGCCCGCTGGCGCCGGGCTCGGTGAACTCGCACTCGTGAGCCAGGCGCGCGCGGGCGCGATCGCGCGACCGAGCGCGTCGCGCTCGGGCCGCAGCTTGAGCACCGCGAGGCCGGCTTCGATCGGCCCGGTGCGCAACTTGGGGCCGGCGAGGTCCATGAAAATGCGGCATTCGCGCCCGGCGCGGCGCGCGGCGCGCTGTACGTTCGCGCGGATGCGCTCCCACTGCTGCGGCGAACCGTGCGCGCAGTTGATGCGCGCGAGGTCCATGCCGCAGGCGATCCAACGCTCGGCGAGTTCGGGCTTGTCCGCGGCCTCGTCCGGCATCGTGAGCAGCATGCGCACGCGGCGCTCGACGCGCGCCGGCCCCAGCAGCGCGTCCGCGTGGCGTTCGAGGATGCGCTCGCCTTCGCCCATGCCGACGTGACGTCGGGCGGCGCCGTCGAGCGGGAAGCTGTGCTGCGTGAGTCGCTCGACGATGGCGAGGACCGCTTCCACGGACGCCATGGCGTGCGCTTCGCAGCGGCCCAGCGAAGACAGTCCCAGCCGAACGAGCTGGCCTTGCAGGCTGCGCAGGTCGCGAGAGCGCAGCGCGAGGTAGTGCAGCAGGTTGCGCGCGCTCAGCTCGTACGAGCGGTGGATCTTGGGATGGTTCGCGAGCCCAGCGTCCTCGAAGCGCAGCATCTCGCTTCGCAGTTCCGCTAGCTCGCGGCCGATATCGGCGAGCAACGTGGCGTCGGACCTGGAGGTGCGTGCAAGAGAGTTACGTTGGGCCTTACGACGCGGCGTGGATCTGGGACTCAAGCGGGCGGAGATTGAAGCACGCCGAGAGAATGCGGCGCCACACTGCGCGGAGCGGCGAACGTCTCCGTGCGGCGCCGACTGCGACTCCACGGGTTCCAAAACGCCATGTTCGCCTTCGCACTGCTCCTCACGCTCCAAACTCCGGCCACTTCGCCCGACGCGGCCCCGCCGACCGAAAGGCGCGGGCTCCTGCATTCGAGCGACGGGGCGCGCCCGGGCTACAAGCTGTTCACGCCGCTGCGCTCGACGTCGACGTACCTCGTCGACGCCGCGGGCAAAGTCGCGCACGAGTGGACCAGCGACTCGACGCCTGGGCAGTCGGTCTATCTCCTAGCCAACGGCAACTTGCTGCGTTGCGAGCGAGTCCCAAGCGATGTGTTCGAAGGCGGCGGCAAGGGTGGTCGGATCCGCGAGTACGACCGCGACAGCAAGATCGTGTGGGAGTACGTGTGCGCCGACGACACGAAGCTGCAGCACCACGACATCGAACCGCTTCCCAATGGCAACGTGCTCTTGATCGCGTGGGAGCGCGTGGGGCGTGAGAAGGCGCTCGCGGCCGGACGCGACCCGCGCCTGCTGCGCGCCGGCGAGTTGTGGCCCGACATGGTGCTCGAGGTC
>Ga0169931_10003541_pt1 | contig 24727 bp, 13 predicted proteins | sample Kivu_15m_20L_FD_129675 | JGI IMG/M metagenome (GOLD analysis project Ga0169931, IMG submission 129675) | Freshwater microbial communities from Lake Kivu, Western Province, Rwanda to study Microbial Dark Matter (Phase II) - Kivu_15m_20L... | ecosystem: Environmental > Aquatic > Freshwater > Lake...
CTTTTCTATTGCATTCTTGCTCGAGCTCGCGTTTATAATTTTCTATAACTTCATCCAAATCATAATTTAATTTTTCTTTCTCTAATTCTATTTCTTCATCATATGTCTCGTTATTATCTAATGATTTTGTTATTCCAAGAACTTTGTTGTTGTGCTCATCTTTTAAGAGATCCCTTATGTCGATTTTAATGCAAGCTATAGGATTTTTTTTCAATTTACTTGTGTTATTTGTAGAGTTGTAATTTTGATTAAATTTTAATTCGAAACTTTTATATTTATTGTTATTACTAACTTTATTATTTAAATTATTCTTGAAGCCACTTCTAGTAGTATTCGATCTTAGAAGCAAATTACCTGGAGTATTTTTATTCTGTATCTTCATCGTACCACCTCGCATTAATTTCTCGGAATATTTTTTAAAAGTGTTTTCAGAATGAGTGTTATAATTAATCTTCTGATTTTGTGGATGATTAATCATGTTATTTTTAAAATTGGATGTAGTTCTCACTAAATGATTGTCTTTCACATTTACTGTTATGAAATCTGAATTAAATAAAGAACTTTTTCTATGACTGTTCTTATGAATGAATTTACTTTTAGTATTCAATTTTTCTAAATTTTTATTTCTTATCAAATTGAGGTCTGGATCTGTGTCTGTATATAGTATATTTCCATCAGGTTTATTAAAATTCTCAGTAGATTTTTTAGTTGAATTCATTTCATCATCTGTTCCTGTGCTGTTTTTATGAATATCATTAGATTTTAAATCTCTATTTAATTTAAGTCTTTGTGTCTCCATATTCAAATATTCCTGCAGACTCATTTCATCAAATGATTTATTAAATATCTCTGTTGGTATTACAAGACTTCCTAGACTATTATTTCCTTCAGTCTTTTTCTCTATGTCTGTTTCTACGATTTTTAAGGAAGTAGTTTCCTCATTTAATGGAGAAAATTTTACTATTTGTTTTGAATTAGATTTTGCTTTCGCATAATCCTCATCGATTATTTTGCTTTGATTATAAGTGATTTTATTTTTTGCTAAATTAGAATTTTTGTCTGTGAAAATTTTAGAATGTTTTATATTTTTCATCATTTTAGCAAGATCAGAATCGGTATCATTATCGGAATCCTTATTAGCTTCGACTAATTCTCTTCCTAAATTGAACAAATTTTCGTATTGTTCGAGTTGATTATAGTCTTGAAGAAAATTGTATTCAGGATCTCTAAAAATTTTCTCTGTATTAATGTAAAATAATGATGAATATAGATTGGAATTAATTTTCTTATCTTTCATGATAGATTTTACAATAACTTCATTGGATAAATTTACAGCTGAATTTATGAATATCTCTGATCTCGATCCTGATTCATTAACAATCATTTTTAATTTTAAATCGTTTTTTATATTTTTATCGCCAACAGGATCGTCATTTGACTTTCTTTTAAAATCCATCATGTATTCATTTAACAAAATGTTGATCCTATTGTTATTGTCTCCCTTCCCATCATTCGAATTTTTGTTACCCATTAATTCGAGAAATTAAAATATAATTTTTAACTAAGTCAATAAATGGGTTGTTTCAAATCTAAAATTCAAAAAGAAGGTGAAGAAAAAGCAAAAGCCTTTCCAGAGCAGGTGAAAATGATAATGGAAGAAAATAAACTCTATAGAGAAATAGATCAGCTATTTCACGAATACGAAAAGAACAACGACCAGACCCTAGATTCAGAGGAGTTCACAGATGCCATCAATGAGTACCTAAAAAGAAATCAAAATAACAAAGAACTAAAAGAGAGGTTGGAAATTTTCATAAATCAAATGGTATTAGACAAAAAAAGGATTATATCTAAGCAGGAATTCAGAATTATTATGTCTTCTATCGTGTTTGAGGAGTTTACTATCAATGAACTTATGGAATTGTTTAAAACTTTTGACAAGAAAAAAGACGGCTTAATAGACAAACAGGAGATTATGTATGTATTCAAAAATCTTGGATTAGAAATTTTGGATGAAACAGCAGCTGAGATGATATTAGAAGCTAGACTCAGCAGATCGAATGAGATCGACTTTGAAGAATTCGCAAGGGCTATTTTGGCTAAATAAGTTTATATAGAGGGATATGGTTGATTCACTAAGAGGAAGTTAATTTAGTATTAAACAAGTTAATATTTATTAAGTTACATTTTACATTATATTTATTTAACAACACTTTAAGAGAACATTAATAGGCATCTCACAAAAAATAAAAGCCAAATTTAGATATGAATTATAGTCGTAGTTCCTAGATATTTTCCAATCTGAAATATTCTTTATTTTATTAATTTTAGATTTTTTCATAAATATAAACTAACGAAGCGTTTATTTAATTTTTCTAATAGAGCAAGCGTATCATCCTAATATAATAAATAGTCATCTTTAAATCTCTAACTACTACGAATTTGTTATTTAAATAATAAGAATAAGATTTTTAGTCTTTTCGCTACTATATTTTTCACAAACGCGTAAATTTTTATTCTAATTAGTTCTTTAATTTTATGTAATTTAATTACTTCTTAATTTTATCTTATTTTCAAAAAATGAATCATAATTGTTTAAAATTAAATATGCATAAAATTTTCCTTTTAATTTATTATAGTAATTCTCCAGTATTTTGGACAACATCATATTGTGGTTTTTGTTGTAATTGTTTTATTTTACAATTTTCTCTAAAGAACAATTCTTTATTCTATCAAAGTGGAGGTTTTCTTAGATTTTTTTTCAAAAATGGAAATCACCTTACTAAATATTTGAGAATTAAAGGCAATATTAGTGAATATATTAATATGTTATCCCCTATCCTTATTTTTTAACATTAAAATTTTTATTTCAAGATACCTAATGTTCTTTTTATCATCAAACAAAATGCAATCTTATAAAATAAAACCCAAAAAATCAGATTCTTGACGTTTGTAACTGATAATCTTAATAATTTTTGGTTTTACTAAAGAAGCAAGTGACTTTTTTAATGTAACCGATTTTAAAAATTTTTTCACGCTAATTAATAATACAACTTAAAAAATAAAATAAATCCAATAAACAATATAAAAAAATAAATAATTCTTAAATAAATAAAATAATCTTAAAAGAATATCTATATTATCTTAATTTGACTTTTTCTTAGGCTTCTTCTTCTTATTCTTTTTTTCCTTTTTTCCTTCCTTCCTTCTCACCCACAGTTTATACCCATCATTGACATTTTTGCCATATCTTGAATGAGGGTCATACGTGAAATAACAAATTTCGTAAGCTTGAGAATTTTCAGCATCTTGAGCTTTCTTAGCATTTTCATCAAGTTTGGTAACATAACTTGCATTTTTAATTAAAGCAGGCAAGCCTTTAAGATTATTGAGAGTATCTGCCAACTCTTTAGGAAGTTTGGGAGCGACTTTAATTACACCTGAAAGTTTATCAAAGTTCTTGGTAAGTTTCTTAATAGCAGAGAGCCCGCTCAGAGGATTTTCTTGGAAATGATTTTTGCAATCTTCAATAAGAGTTTCCTTGCTTTCCATTATTTTGTCATAAATTGCCTTGAAATTGTCGACTATACCCTCTACTTTGTCCTTGATCGATCAAATTCCTTTGATGTATGAAGTGAAAGTGTTTAGAGCTTCTCTTCCCTCTGGAGTGTTTTCGTCACCGGTGAGAGTGAATATCTGCTCGCCTTCTAACTCAAAATCGAACCCAGCTGATAGTAAGCTTCCTTTATTATCTGCTGAGATTTTTAGTAATAAACCTTTTAAACAATGCTCGATATCTGGCTTGATATGAGAACATGCCCCACTTTGAATAATCGTATCCATTCTGTTATCCATGATGGCTACTCTCATCTCTTCAAGATTGTCTGTTGCTTCTGACGCTTCGTTGAAGATAGTATCCAGTGACTCAACTCCGATCTCCTCCATTTCACCGTCCAATTCTTCAAGAGTCCCTCTTATTTTTTCTTTTGATCCTTCACAACCCGTTATATTATAATTTTTTAACTGATCTGATTAAGTAACAAAGTAAAAATAATTTCATAAATAATTTAGTTTTAAAGTTTTTTTTATTAATATAAGTAAAAAAGTAATGGCACATTTAATAGAATTAATATAATTGGAAATATAAGTAAATTTTTCTAGATTTGCATTTTTTTGTTCTTTTTAATCTGGTATGTTAATATTTTTAGTTGAAGAACTTATATTTAATTAATTAAAATATATGTATATATATTTTAATTTTATTGAAAATTTTAATTTACTTTAATAGTTACTGAAAATTTTTCCAAGAAATATTTACGTAAAATTCTCATGTTTCGATTAAGCCCTAAAATATTGTGCTCTACGCGTGAAACTTTAATCTTAATATTGATACTTTTCAACACTCACTATTTTTAATAAAGGATATCATTCTAACTTAATAAATTATTATATATATATTTATCCTAAAAAAAAAATCATTTGATTTTCTAGATAAAATTCTTGGATCCATACTTAAAATTAATTAATTTCTGTTTATGTCAATATATCTTTAAATGAATTAATTTATTTCTCTAAAGTTTATATAACATATTCATTTTATTTGCATCTTGAGATGAAGAAGGTAAATATGTTACATTCTTAGATTTCGATAAATTTTCAATGATCTCTTTGGCTGCTTCTAGTCTTTTCAATTCCAAATGTGCTCTTCCGAAATTTTGAATACTATCATTATAAATCCTTGCAGATTCAGATTCAGCTTCAGCTCTTATGACGGATAATTTCTTTTCTTCTTCTGATTTCATGACTATAAATTTAGCTCTTTCAGCCATTTGTTGGGAGACTTGTTTAGCTTCTATGGCATCTCTATACTCTTTCGAAAATTCAATGTGAACAATCGCAACGTCATCTAATATTATATTATATTCTTTGGCTTTAGAGACAAGGCCTTGTTTAATTTCTAAAGAAACTTTTTCTCTTTGAGTAATTAGTTGATCAGGATTATATCTGGCAACTACAGCTTTAATAGTCTCATGAGTAATATTTGGTAAAACTCTATCAGCATAGTTTTGTCTTAGATCCAAGTAGATCTTTGTGAGATATCTGGGATCGGGTCTCTCGAGTATTCTCACGCTTATACTGATTAATTGTAAATCTCTGGCGGGAGTTTTTGTGTCTATAATGTGAGGAGTCATACGAATGTTGAAAATAATCGGCTCGTATAATTTTGGAATTCTGAAATGGATTCCTTCTCCCAAAACTTTTTGACTGACTCCTTTTCCTGAAATGGCGTCAAACATGATTGCTCTTTGACCTCCATCTACCACAAATGTACAGAAGCTTAATCCTACCGCGAAACCGATAGTTCCGGCGCCTAAGTATATCATTGAATTGAAAAACCTGGAAAGCATTTTTAAATTTATTATTAAATTCTTATTTAAATAATTATTTTAAAATACGAATTTCTATTAAGTGGTCTATTACATACTGAATATTCTTTAATAAAATAAACTAATATAATTATCTTTTAAAAATAGTAATACCAATTGTTTTACAGTAAAATTTTATTATAAAAATATATTATTAATAATTTAAGAATGCCTTGATTTGGTTTAAATCATACCTTAACACCTCTTTAAATTTTAATTCCTCACCTTGAAGACTCTTAATAGCTTCATTTTCAGAAGGAAATCCCATAGCTTTATGTCCATTGTTATAAAGAGAATATTTTGCTTTTGATTTATCTGCAGTGATGTATTTTCCGATACCATGTTGCTTACCATCTTTCCAAAATCCTACATATGCCTTAGGGGGGTCTTGCCAATAATAAATTCCAAATCCATCTTTTTTGTCTTCGATATAAAATCCCGCATATTTCTTTCCCTCTTTCCAAGTGAATTCCCCATATCCATGCATCATATTTGCTTTCCAGGATCCTATATAGATTCTGGTAGGAGAGATAGTATAAATTCCAAATCCGCTGAGATTATTATTCTCCCATTCCCCCTCATATTGGGAACCATCTGGCCAGATATAAGTTCCTATTCCTTCCTTTTTACCTTGCCTGTATTCTCCTTGATACATGGATTCATCTTTACCGGATTCGATACCTATGCCTTCCTGAATATCATCAACCCATTCACCCATGAAAGAACCTCCTTTATTATGAGTGTAAATTCCGAAACCATAAGCTCTGTCTTTGAAAAAATCACCTTTGTAAACGTCCCCATCGGCGTGGAAACACAGACCTAAACCATGTGTTTGATTATTTTTGTAATAACCAGAAAATTTTGCACCATCTGGCCATATTTGCACTCCGAATCCCTCCTTTTTTCCATATTTTAAATGTCCTAAGAATTTGGAGTTTTTTTTCCTTTGCTCGTTCATAACTATAGTTTAATTACATTAACTTTACAGTTTATCGCTTTATTAGATAGTTCCATTCCCAACCCTTGCTTCTGATCATCTGCTGCAGGGGTCTATCGGAATCAATTATTTTATTAAATCTTTTACATTTTTATTATTTTTTTTATCTCTATTTTTTTGTAAAAATCTTCTCGTGATTCTTTGAAACTTGATTGCAAAATTTTCAACTGTCTTAAACAAAATTTTTTGTTCTGGATTCAAATGTTTTGGGTTTGCAGTTAATATACTTAAATCGTTTATAATTATCGACCTTCGCGGATTTTCTTCTTTGATTTCGTTTTTCTAAAAATGTAATAAACAATTTTACATTGTAGGCTCCAATATCATATTCATCATTTTTGTAGTCTTTTCGACAGCCGCAGTTTAAATTTCCCATTGATAAAATTATAATTAAAAAACATTAATCTTTAATAATGTTAATTATTCAATATATTTTAAAATATATAAAGAAAAATTATAGTCAAAAGACCGAAGAAAACTAGAGTTATTATGAAGAAAATAAAAAATATACACCTTACCTAATCATTTATCAAACGTCTTGCATATGCTCATACTTAATTTTATTAGATAAATTATTTCTAAAGGTTTCTTCATATTCTCTAACAGTTACAGCAATTCTATCACTAATTATATTTCCTTTTTTTATAGCATGCTTCCATATATATCTAGCTTTACTTGACATAATATATATATCACCCTGTTTTATCGGGAAATCAATTTCAAATAGAAATTTTTCATTATCGTCGTAAGTAGCATCAATGGAGAAAGTCATAATTGTATCTGATAATAAATTTATTCCGATTATTCTAGGACCCCAAACCCAAAAATCATCAAAGTGGGATTCGATGTGTGAACCGTATCTGTGTGAATAGAAAAGATTTCCAACTCCGGCTACTTGAAAATCCCCTAAATCCAGGCCGAGACTTTCTGATTTTATATTTTTTAATTTCTCAGTTATTAAGGATTTTAAATTTTCTGGGAGCGAAGAAATCCCACCTTCGTCCTCATATTTTACTTTTCGTTTTTTATAATTAATTTTCGGTCCAAAATCTTGCTTTTTTCTACCGGACTGACTTTCTTTCCATTCGATTGAATTTATTTCAGAAAGGATTGCTGATTGATCTTCTTTAGAAAGGAAGTTTTTTAAAACATAGAAACCTTCGAATAAATTTTCAGTAAAGGTAATTTTATTTTTAGAAAATATAATTTCATTATTAAGTTTTTTAATGGATAAATTCATTGTTTCTTTTAAATCTATATTATATTTTATGACCTCTCCAAAATTTAAATGATTGATGTAAAAATGCGAAATATTAAAAACAGAAGAGCCTAGATTATTAAATATTTGTGTCTCTCCAAAATTAGGAGTAATTTCATCTTTAATATAAAATTTACCGTTGTCCTCTCTCGTCTCTACACATTCTGTCAGGTTTATTACCTCTTTATATAAAGTATTGGTTTTATATTTTATTTTTTCACATATATTACATATTCTGATACCCTTACAAACACAAATCCTTTTTTCAAAAGGAGCCAAATTACTTTCTTGATTAGATAATTCTTGCATATATAAAGCAAATTATTTTTTATTATAAAAATTATAACAAAAATAATTTAATGCTAATACTTTTTTCATATTATTATTCAAATTAATTTTATTTAAATATAAATAATTATAACATTCTAAGTTTTTAGTAATAAAATTAAATTAAAAATAATTTTAAATATTCATAAGTTAAATCAAATCTTGAGATTTATTTTTTGTAAGGTGAAGTTTTTTTGTAAGGAGAAGATTTATAAGAGGATTTATTGGTGTCTTTATCAGTTTTGTATCTTCCTTGAGTGCTGTCGCCCAGACCTTCTTGGTAGTAGTAATCAGAAGTGTTGTTCACATCGCCATCATCAAAATGACTTTCTTCATTGTCTTTAATTATTTCGAAAGCAGGAAATACATATCTCTTTGTGCTTCCTTTAGCAAATCTCTTTTTGAATTCTTCATAGGCTGTCATGTTTTCATTTGTGAACATTCCCATGGTGTTACTGAACGATTCGATTTCTCTGATTAAGCCCGGGTTAGAATCATCGTCTCCAAATACTTCCATCGCCATTTTCAAGTAGTTCATATGCATTCCTTTGTACATGACTTCCATCTTTCTCTTAGCTATTTTCTTCATAAACGCGAGGAATCTCCAACGTCTAAATCCTTCGCCCATTGCACGTTTTCTTCCCATCTCTCTGTGCATTAATGTTACTTTTACCAAATAGAAGAGTCTGTTTCTTTCGGCTACTCCATATAATTGTTTCTTTGAAGTTTTAAGGAATGAGAGTCTTAGCATTCTTCTTAGTTTCTCGAGTAATATTGGAGTTTGTTTGTTGTAGAGATATCTATTGTGAATTGCAGTGAAAGCATCTGGCAAAGCCTTCTTGTTTACATGAGATTTAAACAATTCAGCGAATTTCTTGGCTTGTTGATCTCCTTTTAATTTGAAGATTGCTAAACGAAGTCTCTCTCTCATCTTGTTGTTCAAGAAGTTGACTAAGTGAGGAACTGTATATTTTAAAGAATCTTTATTTGCTATCTCAGCTGCTTTTTTCTTAGCATCGATTGTCTCAGATGCAAATTGTAAGGTTTTAGCGTTTGCAGGTCGTTTAGAACGGAATTGATTTTCGTATTTCCAGTTGGAAGATTCAAGACGTTTGTTATTAAGTTTGTCAAGTAGGATGGATCCGAACTGAGGTTTCAAAGAAGATTGTTGGTAGTCACTTAGATTTTTCAATGCCTTATCTAAGAGTTTGTAGATATAAATTCTGTAAATTCTGTCTACCATAACATTCTTGTTCTTGTTGTTTAAGTCACGATCTCCTTCTACAAAGCAGTCTCCAAATCTCTTAACTTTGTTTTTGTTATTTGCTCTAGTCTTAAGTTTCTTGAAGGCTAATTTGTTTTTAACCACGTCGATTAAATCGAACAATCCTTTAACACTGTTTGCTTCTTTCAAAGTCTTGGCAGCGTTGAATTTTTCATTATCATCATAAATTCCTTTTAGTCTGAGTAAAGCTTGGTCTCTTCTTACATACTTGTCAGTGGTATGTCTCCATCTTCTGAAATAGAAGTTCAATGTGTTGATTTCGATGGCTTTATCAGTGTTTTGGAACATGAGTACTAATCTATGCCTTATTTTAATATCTTTCAATCTTCTCAAAAGATTTTCGAATCCGTCTTTCTTCAAATTTCCATCTAAGATTCCATATAATTTTTCTAATCTGACGAATTGTCTGTAACGATTCATTGCGTCTTTACCTCCATTTAAGTAATTTCTACTGTAGAGCTTTTCAGAAAGCCTGTGCCATTTTTTTTTAGCTATTATTCTTGCGAAATTATTTCTGACGAATTTTTGAATTATTCTTGAATTCTCGTGGGAAATAATTGCCTTAACTCTTCTGTTCCATAAGTTAAGATTGAATCTTCTAATGTCGTCATTCTTGCAAGCCAATCTGAATAATATTCTATCGATTCTTTCTTTGACATCGTTCTTTCTTTGAACAACGAAGTGGGTTCTGAGTCTTCTTTGGATTTTAAGAGCAGCCTCTTTTTCCTTAAGTGCTCTTGCTCTCTTTCTGAAGATGTCTAACCATTTTTTGGTAATTCTTTGAGCGGAGCTCTTTGGTAATCTAAAGAGTTTATTCATTATTCTCATTTTATCCGATTGAACGAGTTTCTTGAAGCCTAATCCTCTTAGATAATTGTCAGATGAGTCTGAAAGTATGTTCAATTTTCTTGACATAGATAGTAATCTGAATGGGTCTTTGATTCTCTTGTTAGCATAGAGCTTGAACATTCTTTGAAGATTATTTTTGGCTATTCTTGCTTTTTCTTGTCTCCAATACAAAATATTCTGTCTTAAAAAGCCTTGAATTGCGGCAGCATTTTGATGCCATCCGCTTGTTTTTGCATTTCTTTTCCAGATTTTGCAAGCCTTATTGAGTATTCTCTTGTTTCTATCTCCCATTAGTCCCAAGATGAATCTTAATTTTCTTATCTTACTGATTACACCCCAAAGACCTTTTCTTTCTCTATAAACTTTATAAATTTTTTGAATGATTTGAGCACCGGATGTTCTGTTTTGATATTTCCAGAATCCAAATTCATGGATTTTATCAATACCAGTCTTCTCGTGGTCTATTTTCTTGTTAACTAAAGTATCGAAAACTTTTGTAAGGAGATTTTTGTTTCTCTTGGCATCTAATCTACGTAAAAATCTGTATTTCATTGCATTATCGTAAGTATCTCCAACAGTATCAAGTCCATCCTCAAAGTCTTTATTTTTTCTTTGGCTCTTAAGTCTGAGGCTCTTCTTCTGTATTCGTCTCATAAATCTTTGTAAAACTTGGGCGGCAATGCTGTATTTATCTTCCTTAGATCTTGCGCGCCATATGTTCCAGTAAAGTTTAGCTTTCAAATCCATATCACCTGTGAGGGTTAGGAGGATTCTCATTACTCTTTCCTTCTGATCTTTGAGCATTTTCAATTGTTTCTTGGCAACGAACATCTTAACGGCATTAGTAATTTTAATTGCAGCTTCGTTTTCTTGAACTTTAAGTCTGTTTGCAATTCCGTTCCACCTTCTCAAGTAGGTTTTTAAGTAAAGGCCTTTAAGTTGTTCATCTCCTGAATAGAATCTCTTCGCGAATAAGAATACTACTTTATCTCTCTTTGTTTTGTTATTTAATCTTTCGTTGAATACTCTCAAGGCATTCTTTTGTAATGCTGATCTAAAGTTGACAGTCTTGGCAGAGTTATTGATTCTTCTATGAGCTAGTCTTTTAGCATTTTCAGTAAAAAATCTTTGGAATTGTTGGACTTTAATTCTCAAGAAGTTCTTTCTCAGGAATCTTTGGATAGTTTCAGCATCGAAGTGGGCTTTGTTTACAGTTGCCTTGTTTAGCCATCTTCTAAGGAATATTTTTTTCTTTCCATCATCAGTGGTTTCGAATTTGGCATATATCTTCATAAATAAATCCTTTCTTCTTTGTAATTTGTTATTGTTGTTCTTCAACAAATTGAAGCGTAAACCTTTTTGGATTTTTTTTACTATGTTATTAACGTAAATTCCGAAAACTTTAAATCTATAAAGATATTTTCTTAATAGAGATTTAGTATCCTTTTCGCCCAATTTTTTATTTAGTCCCTTGAAGTATAGGTTTCTTATATTGTTGTTTGCCAAAGTGAGAAGATTGTTGGTTGTGTATCTATTTTCTATCTTGGAGTTCATTCTAGCAAGATTTCTCTTTAAGGGTCTGATAAATTCTCCACATTTCGTAATATCATCGCAGATATTATGGACCATGCCTCTTCTTAAGAGATTGCTAAGTCTCTTTTGGTTTAGTAATCTCTCTGCATTTTTCTTGGAAGTGTTACCTCTCCATGCATTTTGCAATAGTGTAGCTTGTTTGTGCATAGTATCGATCTTAGCCTTTTTAATCCACATTTTCATTGCGATTTTAAGGAGTAAATCGTTGTCGTTTGTCAATTTAAATAAGTATTTCTGAACAAGACCTTCACGTTTGGCTTGGGTTCTCATTCTCCATAAAAGGAATCTTGTTCTTATCCAATTTTGAACTCTAATCATCTTATTGATCATGTCATCATAGGTATTGGTCTTCCATTTTCTAAGATAGTGAGGTAGATAGTGTTTCTTCAAAGCATTTGTGATCTTTGGTCTGATACGATGTAAAAGTCTGGTTCTTCCAATCCACATAGATGCGGTTCTAAGTTTGTCGAATGGTCTGTTGAAGTAAATATTTTTCAGAGTTTCGTTTAGTATCAATGCTCTGTTTGAGTTTATCTTAGATGCCTTTTTAATTGAAGTGGTGAGATTATTAACAAAAGATTTTTTGAATAAGTTGAAGATATTTAATCTGGCATTCTTATCTCTGACGTTTTCAAGGTTTTTTCTAAGATAGTTTTGAATAATCTTCGCTTTAGTGTCGAGACGGTTCAATCTAGAATCTATCACCCATTGGTTGAAGTAAATTCTCTTTTTGTCTAAGTATTGCTTGAAGAGACGATATGAAACTGCGTTTAACTTTTGTTTTCTTTTCAATTGGAAATCTTTCCATTTTCTAGCAATATAAGCTTTGATATGGTATTTGATTTTGTCAGCTGCTTCATCTTCTTTCATTTTTCTATTGATACTTCTCCATCTGTATGTGTGCTTCTTCAAAAATTCTCTCTTTACATCATCAGGTAAGTCATCCATCAGTCTGAACATTAATTGTCTAAGTCTTAATTTGACTGATTTATTTTGTAGGTCGTTCAAAGTTTTACGTTTGATGTAGTTCAATAGGAAATTTCCTCCCTTATCGAAGCATAATCTTCTTCTTTCGATTTCAGCTTGCCTTCCTCTTAAGAATCTTTGGATAACTTTGGCTTTTTGATTTGCTTCTGAAAGATTTGAATTTTTTACCCAGCGTGCAAGGAATATTCTGACTTTGATGGCATCCTTAAAAGATAAATTGGCGAATATCTTGCTAAGTTTTAAGTTACGCTTGACAACAGTCATCTTGTGAAGAAGATTCAAGATATTTCTGCAGTAGTCTTGAATTGATTGTGCTTTACTGTTTTTGAAGGCAACTCTGGCTTTCATAGCTTCGACCAAATCGTCAGAAGGTTTTTTGAATAATTCATTGTAAGCAACATTTGAATTGAAAACGTAGTTATCAACAAGTTTTGTAAATCTTCCTTTTAGAATATCAGTGTCACCTACTCTGACACGCCACAATTTTAATTTATTTCTTAAAATTCCCGTCAATCCAGATTTTTCGTAGTCTGAAATGAATCTGAATAGAAGTTCTTTAACTTTATCAGCTGAGGCAGTTCCTTTAATTCTGTCATAGATAAATCTGTTGAATTTTTTGTTTAATCCAGTTTGGAGTGAGTGTAAGGCTAATCTGATTTTGCTGAACCTATCATACATGTCTATAGGTGCACATTTGATTCTCCATTTTAGAACAGCTTCGTGTAATTTGTTGGTAGTGTTGATGATATTTTTCTTTTCTTGTGTGCTAACGAGAAGCTTAAGTAATCTGTATTTCAAGTTACGCTCTCTCAATTTAATTACTTGCTTCTTCCATTTGTTGAAACAGAATTCTAAGTTACCTTTATCGCTGTTTCTAAGAACTGCGTAGATGTTTCTTTTGATCTTTTCCATGATGTTTCTGTCATTGTCAAGGAGCTTGCACTTCTCACGGATAGCTTTTAATCCATGTTTGTTCATACTATTTCTGAGCTTGATGACTCCTAGTGAAATATCATTTAAGTTTCTGAAATAAAGTTTGTTGATATCTTTCCAATGGTTGAATTTCTTTCTTAACGCAAGTTTATTGTTTCTGTCGTACATTCCTACAAGAACTTTCGAATGGAAGCCTTTTTTAAGATTCAAAAGATCCTGTTTGACTATCACATCCTTCCATCTGACCAAGGCTCTTCTTAAAACGAGGCTTGATTTCTTTCTTGCAGCTGGTAGGAAGATTTTATTGAAAATTGTCAATTGTAAATCTTTGCTCTTCTTTTCTTCGACTGCTTTTAACCAAAGTCTGAATCTAGGTCTAACTGCGATATTTCTGAGGATGGCGCATTTAGCGATATTTGGATTAATTCTTAGATAGGCCTCACTAAATGACATACCAAAAGGAATTTTCAAATTCATCAATTTTGTTCTGTCAAATAATTTCTTGAATGAGGGCTTGCCAAAGACTCTTGTTAAAGCGATAACTCCGATAGCAACAGCTCTTCTGTTTGGTGCTGGGATAATTTTTCCTGACCATTTTAAGAATCCTCTTCGCAAGGTATCTCTGGTTACTCTCTTACCGTAATTTTTCAAAAACATTCCCATTGTATTTCTTCTGACTTCATCCATTCTGAGGACACCTATGACATCTCTCCATCTTCTCAAGGCATCTGATTGACGTCTAAGGAAAGTATTCGAGATCATTTTACTCAAATTGTTCATAGAGTTTCCTTGCTTGCTTCTTAGTCTGTTTAATCTAAGTTTGAACAATATGCTGGGATAATTCAACTTTTTAGCTCCTTTGATTAATAATTTGTCACCTAAAGGAATGATTCTATTCATCTTCTTGGTATATTCTCTAACGACAAATCTGTAATGATTGAATTTTCTCCTGATAAAATCAGTGTTGTTGTTTTTGAAATTGTGATTTCTTATTCTAGAGATCAATTGGAGGCTCGCTTTCTTTTCCATCTCTTCGTCTTTAATTCTGTTTGCGTTATATCTCCATCTTCTGAAGAAGGGTTCAAGTGCCTTTCTGTGGAATTTAGAATTTTTGAATAAAAGTCCTCTAAGGAATTTGTTTTCCCCGTAGGTTTTCATATGAGAGAAGAATCCAGGGTCGAAATATTTTCTGGCCAACACCCCGAAAATAATTTTCTCTCCATCAATAACCTTCTTTAATTCTGGTCTTTTGTTTTTGAATTTATATTGGTTGAATTTAGATTTAGTAAGTTTGTTCAGGAAACTTTTCTTTGTAGCGTCATAGACCTTGCATAAATATTTCGCGTAGAAATTCTTTACTGTTTGAGCCTTAGAATTTCTGAGCCATTTATGTAAAGTGTTTCTCATAATTCTTAATTTGAAGGAGTTGATCTTTGGGAAAAGCTTTGTATTGATGGCGTTTCTTAAGAAGTCACTTGCTCTGTGATTTTTGATCAAGTCGAAGGGTCTTTTTGAATGTTGTTTTCTAAAACCAAAACTAATTACGTTAAAAGCATTTTCTAATTTTTTAAAATCTACTGGTTTTTGAATCATAGCACGTAACCATCTTCTGAAATATTTTTCCTTGGGACCCATTAAATAGTTTTCTAACATGATTCTCTTGAAGGATCTCAAGGTTTTGTTCTTGATGTCGTCGTCTTTTAAGAGAGCTGCCTTGAACCATTTCTTGAAGTAAAGCTTGACTTTATTTTTTTCGAAAGATTTAGCAGTTGAGAGGAATGCGAAAATCCCTGATTTCTTTCTCTTTTCATCAAGATTTGACTTAAGTTTGTCGAAAATTGGTCTTCTCCATCTCTTTTGCATGGTGTTCATCAAAAATTTTTCTGCTTTTATAACATCTGGTAAGTAAACTGTTCTCTTTTTCATATTCTTCCATTTATAAAAGGCTGATGTAAGTCTTGTTTTTTGTTTTCTCTTTTGGAGAGTGCCAGAGAGTTTTCCTACCATCATTCCGTAATTTTCCATAAGTGAATAATGGTCTTTAACATCCTTCCATTTTATAAAAGCTCTGCCCATTGACTTCAATCTGTTTCTTTGCTGGAGTTTCATGTTAGCAGGTAGGATCTTGTCAAATATTTTTTTGTAATTTTTGGAATCTGCAATCAAGTTAAAAGGCTGTTTGCATCCTTTTAATTTTACCCAATTATTGAAAAGATTTAACCCTTCCAATTTTTTCTCGTAATAATCGTTTGGCTTTCTGCATGCGACTTTCCATCTTCCGAAGCATTTTACGAATTTGTCTCTTAATAATCTTCTGAAGAGAGTTTTGCAGGTCTTTTCTATCACATTAGCGTTCATGTTTTGGACCATGAGTTCTTGCTTAGATCTATCATTGATTCTTCTCCATCTATCGAAGAGTCTTCCTGTGGTATTTCTGGGTCTATTCAATCTTTTTTCCATAGCCAATATAATTCTTCCTCTAGTATCCAAGTTCATCAGACGTTTCAGTCTCGTCATCAATTCGTTTTGTCTTCTGTTGGTCATTTTGTCAATGACCATTCCGAAGTTTACTAACTTCCAATTTTTGTGAGTTCCTTCTACTGCTTTTCTTAAGGCGATGTATTTTCTCCAAAGGTGGAATGCAGTCGCCAATTTTAATTTCCTGAATTTTATTCCTTCTTTTGTGACAGAAAATCCAAGAAGTTTCATTCTAAGAGCTAAAATTGCTGAATCTTTTGTTTTAAGACGCCATTTCTCCAAACCTGATCTCTTCTTCAGATTGTTTCCATTGATTGCCATATTTGCTAATTGATCAAGAGCCCATCTGAATTTCTTAGGACCTACATGATTTGAGAATTTTTCTAAGAATGTTTTTTTGGTTGGTTTCAATGAATATTTTACAGATCTAAAGATGACGTTGCTCATGTTTTTGTATCTGTCTAAAACATCCTTCATGTTGATTTTAGGAACTTTTCTCATATGAGAGAATCTGTTGGATAAAATTCTTCTTCTTATGTTTTTAGCAAATGTAGACAGTAATTTTCCTGCGAGTTCATTTTGTTTTTCTTTTTTGTCTAACCCGTCACTAATCTTTTTCCATTTAGATAAGTAATTTCTCCAGTGTCTGTGAATGTATTTGTTCTTTATTCCAAGGGATCTGATAATTCCGTTCTTGGCATTATCTGTATCAATCTTTTGTTCGAAAGCATCGATAGGATATTTAAGATTTCTCATCAATAGAGCTCTATTTAATTCTTCTGCTGCTTTGTAATATTTTACTTCAACGTTCTTAGGGAGATTTCTTCTCCATTTCAACATGTAGTGTCTGAAATAATTCTTGCTGAGTTTAGAATTAGTGTTTTTCAAAAAGAATTCAAAGAATTTGTTTCTTGTTTCCTTTTGTCTAATTTTTTCTACACGGTCTCTGTAGTTTCTCCAGTACATTCTCTTTCTTGTCTTTTCCAATTGAGGCATCAATGAAGTAACTCTTTTTGCAATAGAACCGTAGAATTGGTCTCTCAAATATTTCAGTAATTCTGGTGAGATAGTCTTCAAAGCAACTTTTTTTCCGTGGCTTTTTAAGTTTTGTACTAACTTGTTTGTTGCAAAAATTTTTTGATGTTCGCTGTTTTTAGTAACTATGAGATCTTTGTATTTTAGCATTTGGGTCTTTCTTTGCCAATCTAAGAATCTTTTGAATAGCATTTTTCGAATTGTTTGCTTGAAGATTCTTGTTCCAATTGAATTTAAAAACATTCCGCTTATCTTCAGTTTTCTAATCTTTTCGCAAATCTTTCTCCATTTTTCGTTGTAGAATCTTAAAGGAATTTTTTTGAAAATTCCCAATTTGCTGAAGAGACCGTTTACGATTCTGGACTTGATACCTTCGTTATACTCTATCGGCATGACTTGGTCGAAAGCCTTTCTTTTAGCATGTCTTTGAAGATGTTCTAAACCTTTGATGAAGGGTCTTAAATCTTTGGATTTCATCCAAGCATCTCTCCATTTTCTAAAATTTTCACCGAGGACTCTTTTTGATAAATTTTTATTAAACTTTGCTAAAAATTTACCTCTGGTTGCGTCATAAAATTCTCTTACTGCGAGCTTCTTTGATCTTTCTTTCCAAGATCTAAGATAGATTTGAAGCCAGATGTCTCTATGCTTTTCTTTGTTACCTAGGAGTCTTCTGACTATTTTTTGCTTAAGTTCCCTTGGAACTTGATTCTTCATTGCTCTGGTCAATTCTGTGAAGTGTGGTTTAGTAATTGCATTAACCAAAAGTTTTGCTGAGGTCTTTTGGACATTTGGTCTCGATTTTAGTTGAATTGTTCTCTTAAACCATCTCATAAAATATTGTCTAAGTACTTCGTTGTCTGATTTGTTTAGATTTTTCTTAAGTACGTATTTGATAACTTGGTTTGTAAGTCTTTGCATAGGAATTTTGAATATTGAGAATAAAGTGTCATGGAAAATATTTACTCTAAGAATTTTCTTTAATTTTTCTAGGAATGCAACATTTTTCTCAGTGTTTGATTTATGCTCGTCAGCATATTGTCTAACGTCTTTTAATGTATGTACTCTGTTTTTAAAAGCGAGTTTTTCTATCAAAAGAGGGAGCACTATCTTTTTGTTTCTCATCACTGTCAAGAATTTACGGGCTTGTCTTTGAATTTTGAATGCTGCCATAGCTTTTCTGATGGCAATGACTCTAGGGAGATAATGATGTTTCAAAGTTTTGAAGAATTTTCCGAAAACACTAAGAACAGTGGAGTTTCTTATTCTTTCATTGAAAATTGATAAGAGAGTCAACATGTAGAGGTATTCATACAGATTGTCTCTTAAGAAGAATCCTCTCCAAACTGTTTGAATTTTGACTATCTTTGAAATGGAATTGTTATACTTTAATAAAATATCTCTCCACCAAGCTTGAATAATTTTACTTGCTTTTTGTCTCTCTTTGTGCGTGAATTTCGTTTGTGGTTGGTTACGGTTCTTGAGTCCTACTCTCTGAACTTTTCTGACTTCATATTGTTTTTTACCAGCTGTTCTATTATGGGCTAAATCTATGACTCCTCCTACTTCATATCTTTGAACTCTCTTGATTTCTCTATCTTCACAGTTAGGTCCTTTAGAAGAAATCATTGCCATAGTAGCTTTGAAGAATGTGTTAGAAGGTGATCTGGAAGCTGCAAATTTCCTGCTTGAATCTGGGATGTCCCTCAGACTAGGTCTTGCACGAGCTTGACCATCTTCTACATCTGCACTACTAGATCTAAGAGCTGGGGTTTGGTTTTCCTTAGTACTTAGGAGAATGTGCGACAATTTATTCATTTTTTGGATAACTTTCTTTCTATCTGCAAAAAGTTGGTCGTTAACTGGTGATATCACTTTATGGTCCTTAGTGATCAATTTTCCTTCCTTCTTGTGAGGAACATATGCTCTTGTCATATGGCGCATGTATTTTTTGACTCCACTACCACGTTGGGGTTCTTCAGATTCTTTCTCATAAGAATTTTGAATTTGTCTGTCAGCTTCATTTTCTGCTGCTTCGGAATTGTAATTATTGTTTCTGTCAATCCTATCTGCTGCCTTTTTGTCATTAATCTCAGTTTTCTTGTTGAATTCAATCACAAGATCTCCTTCGGAATTTCTGTTGGGGCTCATTTTATTTCTGAGTGTGTCTTTTACATCGATCATGATATCATTCCTGTCATAGAGCGATCTGTCTCTATTTCCTTGTGTTAATATTCTTCCAGTATTTTGAGGGCTTCTTTGTCCAGTTTGAGTAGTTGTAATATAGTTGTCTCCATACTGACCGAAGTTCATAGGCTGGTCGATTAGAATATTTCCAGTATTTTCGCCGATGTTGATGGTGCCAGTTCCATATTGGTTTCCTTGATAGGGTCTATTAGTTTCTCTTTGAATTTTTCTTTGATTAGTGAATGATCTAGTGTTAAATTCGGGTTGCTGTTCGACTCCGGCAAGAGAAATGACTTTAGGGGATCTTTCAAATTTCTCTACGCTCTCGTTATATTCTCTTCTACTCGGGATGTTTAAAACTAGGCTCGGAATTGGTTTGCTTCCCAAGATGTTACTTGTGTCGTCTCTAATATTGAGATTATTCTTTACAGACTGTAATACTGATTGTCTGTTTCCAGTTTGCACAGGCGATCTATTTCCGATGTACTGTGTCCCTACGGTCTGTCTTCCTTCCGTGAAGTTCGGGTTAACATATTGTGTTCTTCTAATATCACCTGCATCGTAAAAATAAACTTCCTTAAATCCTGATTCTGTTGTTGATCTTTCCAAAACTTCTCCGCGTGGATATATTATTGAATTCATCTGTCTTCCTGTTGTTTCTCTTCCTCTGCTGAATGAATCCTGGTTTATCCCAGAATAATTGGACGTGTTGTTTGCATCATCCACACGAGAAGAATCATTTACTTCTGTCTTCTTCCCTTTTCTTCCAAATTGCATTGTTTATATTATATTTCATTAATATTTTACCAAATAAATAAAGGATATTATTCCGTTATCTAATTTAGCTTTTTATTATATTCAATTAATATTACGTTATCAAATTAATTAAAAATTTATTTTTTAATTTTAATTTTATTTAACTAAAAGTTGTTATAGTAAGCTACTATTAAATAATAAATTGACGATTCTTATTGTAATTTTTATTTAAATAAAATTTTAAATGGGAAAAATACAATGTGTTTCTTCTAGTCGACATTCTCATAACTGGGAGTTTTTAGAAAATTTGTTGAAGAAGGCAGACTCCCCCCTAGAAAATAAAATAAAAACAGAATATTTCAAATTAAAAGAATCAATAGAAAAGGAAGAAAAAAATTTAACGGGAGAGAAAAACAAAATTTTGTGCAATTCGAAAAGAAAATTAATTTCATACATAAGCACTGATAAGAAATTCGAAAGGTTAAAAAAATGGTTTAAAATGTCGAACATAGTGATATTCATTCAATTAGAAAATAACGCAGGGACAATTAAAAAAGAAATAAAAGAAATTGAATGTAAAAAATCCAACAGATACGTTAATTTAGATAATCCAGTAAATAAACTTAATCCTAAAAACAAACACGTCGAAAATTACAAGACAATAAACATATTCCAGAGTGATATACATAAGAATTTTCATTTTAATAATGATAATCACGGGAATAAGGATAAAAATAACATTCTTTTCGATTTTTCTGAAATCGAACGGTCAAGCCATTCTAATAAATCTAATCACAAGGAAGTTATAGATAAATACTTCACTAATTCTAACGGAATTTCAAGCATAGAATTAGTAGAAAATGAATTAATAAGAGATAACATGTCGGAATCAGAAAAATCTTTAGAGCAGGGAGTGAAAAACAAATTAGATAGAAATAGTTTCATTTCTCGTTTAATCGAAAAAAACATAAGAAAATTTTTTATAAACAATTCTGAAAGATTTGTAGAAAGAGTCTTTAAAGGACCCCCTGACAGTTTTCGCTGGCTTAGTTGGTTAATATGTGCGGAAATTCCTGAATCACGTCAGAGAGAATTTTTTTTGAAAAATTATTTAGAGAAGATTGACGAGAAAACAGACAATCAAATAAAAAAAGATTTGAATCGTACAATTGTGGAAATATCCTTATCGAAGAACTCCTACGATTCATCGATCGATAAATTTTGTGAAGAAGATCCAACCTTGAACTATTTATATCGTGTTCTAAGAGCTTTTTCAAACAATGATAAGGAAGTATCATATTGTCAAGGGATGAACTTTATTGCAGGATTTATCTTAATAGTGTCAGAATTTAATGAAACTGAAACATTTTATTTGTTGATTGCTTTGTTCAGTGAGACTTTTGGAACCAAGTTTGGAATAAGAGGATTTTTTTCAGAAAATTTCCCTTTGCTAAAAGCTTATATATTTATCTTTAACCACTTCTTCCAAAAAAAGATGCCTGAGTTGAAAGAACACTTTAAAAAGCTCGAGATTCCTGATGAAGTCTGGATAAGCAAGTGGATACAAACACTTTTCACAATTTGTCTACCGATTGATGCCACGATGAGAGTATGGGATTGTATCATGTCTGATGGTTTAGAATTTCTAATTTCTTTTTCTATCGCTTTTGTAAAAACTTTTGAAGAAGATTTGTTAAATCTTGGGGATTCGTTTGAGGTGATTGAATTTTTTAGGAATATTTTTACCGGCAGAAACGACAAAGAGGAGGAGGAGGATGATCTAATTAATGTCGATAACAAAAATAAACCGATAATTAATAAGAATATTAAAGCAAAAGATGAAAATAAAAAATTAGAATCGATTAATGTTAACAATAATCATAAAAAATTAACACACGAAAGCCTAAATAAAAACTCGAATAAGGTGCGAAAATATTCTGATGTGGAAAATTATAGAGTTGTAAATAATTCTAAAGGATTCATCAACTTAGAGGATATTATATCCAAGGCTAAAAAACTTCAAATAAATAAAAACACAATTAACCTGATAAAAAAAGAATACCAAACAAAATTTAATGTTGATCTTTCTCATCTTCACAAAATATACGACATGAATTCAGTAATTTCATTGAATTCTGCTTGTGATTCGAAGTCCGCTTCAGCTGTTGCTTCTGATTCACTCCCAAAATCTAAATTAAGTGAAATTTCACATAATCTTCCACAAACGATTGCACAAAATATAAACGTAAGATCACAACTGATGAATGAAAAATCAACAGGATTTACAAACGCTTCAAATACAAACATGGTAGTAATAAAGGAAAATTCTGAAAATGTCAATATCCCAATGAATATGATCCCAAATATTAATTATAATGATATAATTAACGCCCGTGATGACGAATGTATAGTTAGTGATGATTCAATAAATTCATTTGAAAGAAAAAACACGATACAGATTCGTAGCTTCAAAACAAAAGATTCTTTAAAATGAAGGGAAATGAAGTAATGACACTTAATATTTAATTAATATAACATATAATCTTCAAAATTAATTCACATATGAATTTTCTGTTTGCGGGTTATGTACATAATGTAGATAAGCTTCTATTTTTTTCTTACCAATTATGAGTGCTGAAAAACATAAATAATTACAAAAAGTTTATATTAATATTAATTAAAAGAATTGTAAAACAATATTTTATAATACTTTAATAATTATATATAATCTGTAAGTATCTAATCTAATATGATTGATTGTTATTAATTATTTCCTGAACACAAATTAAACAAATTGTGTCCTGTATACAAATAATTTATTTAATTTATAAAATAATTAAATATTAATTCAAATAATTAAATATCTTATATTGAAAAATGAAAAGATCAACCAACGTTAGCTCCTCCAGAAGAAAACAAAGATTAAGACATTTTTCCGCACCCTCTTCAATTAGAAGAAAGATTATGTCATGCAGACTTTCAAAAGAATTAAAAGAAAAGTATAATGTCAGATCCGTTCCCATTAGAAAAGGAGACGAAGTAAAAATTTTAAAAGGAAAAGGAAAAAATAAAACAGGAAAAGTTGTCCAAGTTTATAGAAAAAAATGGTGCATTCATGTTGATAAAGTCAATAGAGAAAAACAAAATGGACAAAGTGTCTTCTTACCTATTAAACCCACTTATTGCGTTGTTGAAAAATTGCATTTGAATAAAGACAGAAAAGAACTTTTGGAAAGAAGAGGAAAAGGAAAAACCAAACAAAAAAATAAATATGCAGCTAAAGATGTCAACATGGCTGGTGTTGAATAAGATATTGATAGTGATAATTTAAAAATAAAATATGATTTATGAAAATAAGCGGACTTTAATTTTATGTGGTTTTTACATTTTAATAAATTAAATATTTACATATAATATGATAATAATTAAATTTTATTAATAGAAAGCTACATAAATAAATTTGGAAATAGAACAGTACTATTTCATAATTTTGGTCTGTAAACTTTGATATATCGTAGTTTTCACTGTACCCCCCCTGTCTTGGTACCCCTAAAATATTTCTGAAAATTTCAATTTTTTAAATTCATGATGTCACTTGGTATCTCTCCCCCACTCGATGAAAAATTAAATCTAAAAATGTAATGTATAAATATTTACCACAAGTTTACATCTCATACCTTATTATGTTCTTTGTTTTTAACTTTAATCTAAATCTCTATTACCAATCTACTTACGGAAAATACTTCGACACATCTGTTACTACTTATTTAAAACTGATCAAGAAGGTATCAAATGGAAACTATGATTCTAACTTTCTGGTTCAAAATTGTTTATTAATTAAGGCAACATCACTCACTCAGAAACGAGTGATTAAGAAGATTTCCCATGTAACTTATGTTAAGCATATGATCAAAAAAGATAATTACTCAATTACTGCAAATGAATTGGAAAAGGTAAAGAATGATTTATGTAATTCAATTATAAAGTTTATCAACATGGAATTTACTACTAAATTTAAATACGAAGAATTTAAACCTAACCTTCCAATGATATTCACTAATGATATAGTTAAAAAGGATAAGGATAATACTCATTTAGATTTAGAAATTTCTAAAATAGACCATCAGAATAATTTGAGTAATATTTCTCATACATTCCTGAGTAACAAGCTGTAAGAAGTCAAAGGGTAATTAATGAAAGCGTAATTATTATTTTTTATTAGTAGGAATTAAATTCTAAATTGTATTTTGATGAGAATTCTGAAATTGAACATGAAAGGGAAAGTTTACCCTTTGTTAATAAATTTAAGGACACAAGTGATATGATCGTTGAAGAAGAAAAATTTGATAAAGATGAGACTCTATTGAAAGAGTCTGTGGAAGAAGAGGAGAAACCTGTTAGAAAAAGAAAAAGTGAAAAGACCAAATCAGATAATAAGAAAAAGAGTGTAGATAAGAAAAAGAAAAATAATTTTTTAATTAATATAAAATTATATATCTTAATAGTATAAAATTATTAAGAATTTTAATTAAAAGTTAATATATAAATTGATTGATCCAATGACGATTAAAATAATACTAAGAATACAGATAATTATAATTTTTAATTTATTATAA